>JABLTH010061642.1_pt1 | contig 149493 bp, 114 predicted proteins | sample 7875711 | NCBI WGS metagenome assembly JABLTH01 (sample SAMN14941262, study PRJNA633318) | bioreactor metagenome | isolation source: bioreactor | place: China | collected 2019-03-05
CTGGACCACGCACAGCTACGTGACCGGTGGCTCGAACAACGGCGAGTTCTGGGGCCCGCCCAACCAGCTCGCCGGCTCGCTCTCGGCGTCCAACCAGGAGTTCTGCACCAGCTACAACTGGGAGAAGATCAACCGTTCCCTGCTGACGTGGTCGGGCGACACGCGATACGCGGACATGATCGAGCGAGTCCTCTACAACGGCATCCTGGTCTCGCAGCACCCGCGGACCGGCATGTTCATCTACTTCATGCCGCTCAGGGCGGGGCTGAAGAAGGAGCATGGAAGCCCCGAGGACACGTTCACCTGCTGCTACGGAACCGGCGTGCAGGAGTACGCGTCGTTGGCCCAGAACATCTACTTCCACGCGCGCGACACGCTCTTCGTCAATCTCTTCATCGATTCCAGCACGAACTGGAACTCGCCGAGTGGAAGGGTGAGGCTCGTGCAGCGCGGCGGGTTCCCCCTCCCCGAGAGCGTCGACTTCGTCGTTGAACCGGAATCCGAGTCCGAGTTCGCGGTGGCGATCCGTGTGCCCTCCTGGTGCCAGGGGCGGGCGGAGTTCAGCGTCAACAACGTGCGTGCGGAGGTCCCCGATGCCTCGGCCCATGGCGGGTGGATGACGATCCGAAGGTCCTGGAAGAAGGGCGACACGATCAGGGCGGCATTCCCGATGTCGCTCAAGGTCGTGCCGATCAATGACGACCCGAATCTCTGTGCCGTGATGTACGGGCCGATGGTGCTCGCGGGCCTGATAAGCCCCGAGCATTTGCTTCCCGGGGTTCCGACGCCGCCGATCACCGGCGACAAGCTCAGGCCGGAGTCGTGGCTCATTCGCGTGCCCGGCCGGCTGGAGTGGCGCACGCACGGCCTGCCTTGCGACATGCTGTTCAGGCCCCTGCACACGATTGTTGACGAGCGATACGGCGTGTATTTTCCCTTCGGCGCGCCGGGCGGTTCGCGCCAAAGGGCGTATGAGCAGGCGCTCGCCGAGGCCCGCGAGCGCGACAAACGAACGATCGATCGCGTGATAATCGCGGACGAGGAATCCGAGAAGGCGCACGCGCTGAACGCGGAGCGGTCGGCCTCGGGCGTGTTCAACGATCTTCGCTGGCGCCACGCGGAAAAGCCGGGATTCTTTGAGTACACGCTGACGGTTGATGGCGCCACGGACAATCAACTTGTGGTGATGTATTGGGGAAGCGACGCCGGGCCGCGCGTGTTCGATATTCTCGTCGATGGCACGCGGATCGCCAGCGAGCGATTGAACGCCAACGCCGACGGGCGGTTCTATTTCGAGCAGTATCCCGTGCCGCGTTCGTTGACACGGGGCAAGTCGTCGGTGATCGTGCGATTTGAGGCGTCGCCCAACGGCGGGATTGCCGGGGGCGTCTTTGACCTTCGGATGCTCAGGGGTCAGTGAATGGAGCGGACTATGCCAAGGCTCTCACGCGGTTTGATCGCGGCAACTCTCGGGTTCTTCGGCGCCATGAGCGCGACAGCGCAGGTGCTGCCCAAGCCGGTCATCACGACGCCATGGACCGACAAGGTGAGCCATGAGGCGCCGTGGCCCGAGTACCCCAGGCCGCAACTCGTGCGCGAGGCGTGGAAGTCACTGAACGGGCGATGGAACTGGACGCCGGAGACGCGTGAGGGTGAGATCACCAAGATCACGCCGGCAGGCGCGGGCGAGTTCAAGCGTCAGGTGCTTGTGCCGTATCCGATCGAGTCGATGCTCTCGGGCGTCGGCGAGCACCACGAGAAACTGTGGTATTCGCGTTCGTTCGAGGTTCCGAAGGAATGGAGCGGCCGGCGAGTGCTGCTCAACTTCGAGGCCGTTGACTGGAAGGCCGTCGTGTATCTGAACGGCAAGCGACTCGGCGAGCACACGGGCGGGTACGACCCATTCGGCTTTGACATCACCGATGCGATCGTGCCCGGGGCGGCTCAGGAACTCGTGGTGGGCGTCTTTGACCCGACCGATGCGGGCGATCAGCCGCGCGGCAAGCAGGTGCGCAAGCCCGAGGGCATCTGGTACACCCCCCACACGGGCATCTGGCAGTCGGTGTGGATTGAGGCGGCCCCCGCCACGCACGTCGCCGATCTCAAGATCGTTCCGAGCGCCGAGCGCGGCGAGGTGCGTGTGAAGGTGACGACGACCGGTGACGCGGAAGCGAAGCTGAAGCTGCTTGCCGTCGCGGGTAAGGAGCCGGCCGGCGAGATCCGCGGGAGCTCCGGCGAGTGGCTCACTCTCAAGGTCGATTCCCCGAGGCTCTGGTCGCCCGACGATCCCTTCCTTTACGACCTCGTCATCTCGCTCGACGGCGGAGAAACCGTGCGATCGTACTTCGGCCTGCGCGATATCAAGGTCGCGAAGGATGCCAAGGGCGTGAATCGCCTGATGCTCAACGGCAAGGAGTGCTTCATGGTCGGCCCGCTCGACCAGGGGTACTGGCCCGACGGCATCGTGACCGCGCCGACCGATGAGGCGCTGCGCTGGGACATCGTGCAGACCAAGGCGCTCGGCTTCAACATGACGCGGAAGCATGTCAAGGTCGAGCCGGCACGCTGGTACTACTGGGCGGACCGCGAGGGATTGCTCGTGTGGCAGGACATGCCCAGCCCGCTCCCTCCCAACGAATCCTACACCGAGGCCGGCAGGAAGCAGTACGAGATCGAGCTTCGCCGAATGATCGACCATCGGTTCAACTCGCCGTCGATCGTGATGTGGGTGGTGTTCAACGAGGGCTGGGGCCAATTCGATACGCCTCGCTTCACCAGCCTGGTGAAGGGGCTCGATCCTTCTCGCCTGGTGAACAACGCCAGCGGCTGGACCGACAACAAGGTGGGCGATGTCGCGGACATTCACAGCTACCCAGAGCCGAACTGTCCGCCGATCGAGGAGTCGCGCGCGTGCGTGCTGGGCGAGTTTGGCGGGCTGGGCCTGCCGGTGCCCGATCACATGTGGAAGAAGGATCACTGGGGCTATCAGGCGATGAAGGACCCGGAGCAGCTGACGCGACGCTATGAGTCGCTGCTCAAGCGGGCGTATGACCTGCGCGAGAAGGGCCTCTGCGCGGCGGTCTACACGCAGATCACGGACGTCGAGGTCGAGGCCAACGGGCTCTACACCTACGACCGGCGTGTGCTGAAGCCCGACCCACAGCGCGTTGCTGCGGCGAACCGCGGTGACTTTTCGCTGATGCCCCCGCCGCCGACGATCACCGAAATCGTTCCGACATCAAGGGTCCAGGCACAGTCGTGGCGCTACACCGAGAGCAAGCCCGCCGATGGCTGGGAGTCGCCGGGGTTCGTCGATTCCGGGTGGAAGCAGGGGCGGGGCGGCTTCGGAACGCGGGGCACGCCCGGCGCGGTCGTCGGCACGGACTGGAAGAGCGGCGCGATCTGGATTCGACGGGATTTTTCGATGAATCCACAGGACGACAAGCCGACGCACCTGCTCATCCATCACGACGAGGACTGCGAGGTGTATCTCAACGGCGTGCAGGTCGCCGGGCTTAGCGGCTGGACCACCGACTATGAGCTCGTGCCGATTCCCGACGCCGCCAGACGAGCGTACCGCGAGGGGAACAATGTCCTCGCCGTGCACTGCAAGCAGACCTCCGGCGGGCAGTTCATCGATGTCGGCCTGGTGCGGGTCGAAGAGCACCCGGCGCCGAAGTCGGATGGCGCCGCCGTGAATGTGCTGCCCAATCCCGGCTTTGAGAACGTGACGAACTCCAGGCCAGCGCCGTGGATCGAATCACGATGGAACGGCGAGGGCGCGTTCGCGATCAGCGATGTCGCCCACTCGGGCAAGTCTTCCGTGCAGATCACGTCGGACAAGGGCGGCGACGTCTCGTGGCAGTGCAGTGTTCCCGTCGAGATGATGTCTCGCTACAGGCTATCCGGCTGGGTGAAGACCGAAAATCTCAAGACCAGCCGCGGCGCCAAGGGGGCGCTGCTCAATGTTCACAACCTGCAACCCGTCCAGACCAACGCCGTCACGGGCACGAGCGACTGGACGCATGTCGAGGTGGAATTCGACACGGGGTACGAGGATCACGCGATCATCAACTGCCTGCTCGGCGGCTGGGGCCTCGCAACCGGAACCGCGTGGTTCGACGATATCTCGCTCACGCTTCTCAAACGCGGCGAGATTCCCGAGCCGTCGCTCTCGATCGACGCTTCACAGGTGGGCGAGCCCATCAGCCCCTACATCTACGGGCAGTTTATCGAGCACCTCGGGCGCTGCATCTACGGCGGAATCTGGGCGGAGATGGTCGAGGATCGCAAGTTCTTTGACGCCGTGGGCCAGGGAGAGTCGCCGTGGCGCACCGTAAACGCGACGGTCGTCATGGACGAAGTCTCGCCCTTTGTGGGCAAGCATTCGCCGCGCGTGAAGTCGGCCGCGAGTGGCCAGCGTGCGGGCCTGGAGCAGTCGGGGCTCGTCATCAAGCCGGGGCATCGCTACGCCGGGAGAATCTACGTCGCGGGCGATGACGCCGCGAACCCGATCCGGGTCGAATTGAAATCGCCGGCGTGGAGCGGCGCCGTGTACACCGTGGAGCTCCCGAGGATCAACAAGGAGTTCACTCGTCACGAGCTGATTTTTACGATTCCGAACGACGCGCCCGTCGCGAGGGACGCCACCCTCTCCATCACGGGGAGCTGCAGCGGCGAGTTCCGCATCGGCACACTCTCGCTCATGCCCGACGACAACGTGCGGGGCTTCCGCGCCGATACGCTGGCGCTCATGAAGGAGCTCGACGCGCCGGTGTATCGCTGGCCGGGCGGGAACTTCGTCTCCGGCTATGACTGGCGCGACGGCGTCGGGGACCCCGACAAGCGCCCTCCGCGCAGGAATCCGGCGTGGCGCGGCATCGAGCACAACGACGTGGGCATGCACGAGTTCATCGCTCTCTGCCGCCTGCTGAACACCGAGCCATACATCGCCATCAACACCGGGCTCGGCTCCGTCGAGAGCGGCGCCGCCGAGGTTGAGTACGCCAACGGCGAGGCGACGACCGCCATGGGCGCGATGCGGGCAAAGAACGGGAGTGCGGAGCCGTTCAACGTCAGGTTCTGGGGGATCGGCAACGAGATGTACGGCTCATGGCAGCTCGGACACGTGCCCCTGGACGAGTACGTCAAGCGGCACAACGCATTCGTCGATGCGATCCGGAAGGTCGATCCCCGCGCCACGCTGATCGCCGTCGGGGCCGCGGGCGACTGGAGCCGCACCATGCTCGAAAAGTGCGCCGACCATATGACCCACTTGTCCGAGCACGTTTATTGGCAGGAGCGGGACGGCCTGCTCGCGCATGTCAAGCAAGCGCCCGATTCGCTGCGCCGCATCGCCGAGGCCCACCGATCATACCGGCGCGACGTGCCCGGCCTGAAGGATCGAGGCATCCGAATCGTGCAGGACGAATGGAACTACTGGTACGGCCCGGAACTCTTCGGAGAGCTCGGCACCCGGTACTTCATGAAGGACGCGCTCGGCTGCGCCGCCGCGCTCAACGAATTCAGCAGGAACAGCGACCTCTTCTTCATGGCCAACTATGCGCAGACCGTCAACGTGATCGGTGCGATCAAGACCAGCCAGTCGTCGGCCGCCCTCGAGACAACGGGCCTGGTCCTGAAGCTCTATCGCCATCACTTCGGCACGCTTCCCGTCAAGGTCACGTCCAGCCCAACCCTGGATGCATCAGCCGCGTGGAGCGCCGATCGGCGGACGTTGACGATCGCGGTCGTGAATGCGACCAACCGCCCGGCGAAGGTGCCGCTCGTCATGAACGGCGTGTCCCTCCGCGGCACGGGCACCCGGTATGTCATCGCCGGTGATCCCGACGCCTACAACGACCCGTCGCAGCCCCCGCGCGTGGTGATCAGCGAATCGCCTCTTTCGGCGATTTCGGATACGCTGGAGCTCGATTCGTGCAGCGTGACGCTGCTTTCCCTCGACGTGAACTGAACTCGTCGCCCACCGCGCGAGATCGAAAGGATGAACCGTGCAGATCCAAGGACTCACCCGCCGCACGATGCTCGCGGCCTTCTGCCTGGCAGGTCTGTCGTTCGCGGCCTGTGAAAAAAAGACCGAAGACAAGCCCGCGGAACCGAAAACTCCCGCGGCCAAGGCGCCGAGCGACAAGCCCGCGCCGAAGTTGCGTGTCGGCTTCTCACAGATCGGCGCGGAGAGCGACTGGCGCCGCGCCAACTCGGAGTCCATCAAGGCCGAGGCCGAGAAACGCGGTATCGAACTGGTCTTTGCCGATGCCCAGCAGAAGCAGGAGAATCAGATCAAGGCGATCCGGAGCTTCATCCAGCAGAAGGTCGACGTGATCGCGTTCTCGCCGGTGGTTGAGACCGGCTGGGAGCCGGTGCTCAAGGAGGTCAAGCAGGCGGGTATCCCCGTCATCCTCACCGATCGTGCCGTTGATGTCTCCGACCCGAACCTGTACGTCACGTTCATCGGCGCGGACTTTGTCGAAGAAGGCCGGCGAGCCGCCAACTGGGTCGTCAAGGCCACCGGAGGCAAGGCGATGATCGCGGAGCTGCAAGGCACGCCCGGCTCAGCCCCGGCGATCGACCGCAAGAAGGGATTCGAGGAAGTCATCAAGGCTCACCCCGATCTGAAGATTCTCAAGAGCCAGTCCGGCGAGTTCACTCGTGCCAAGGGCAAGGAGGTCATGGAGACGTTCCTCAAGAGCAGCGACGGCGCCCAGATCAACGTCCTTTACGCCCACAACGACGACATGGCGCTGGGCGCGATCCAGGCGATCGAGGAGGCCGGCAAGAAGCCGGGGGTGGACATCAAAGTCGTTTCGATCGACGGCGTGCGAGCGGCGTTCGAGGCGATGGTCGCGGGCAAGCTCAACTGCACCGTGGAGTGCAACCCGCTCCTGGGGCCGCAGCTCTTCGATGCCGTCGAGGCTTTGATGGCCAAGAAGCCGGTTGAGAAGCGCATCGTGACCAAGGAGAGCGTGTTCGAGCAGGCCCAGGCTTCGGAGGCGATCAAGACCCGCCAGTATTGACGGGGGCGGCCCGCGCGGTGAACCCGCGCCGCCGGCGCTCGGGTCAGCCGGGGCAGAGGTAAGGACGGATGGTGTCAGCGACGCCGGAATGACGTGGATGCAGTCGTGAGTGAGCCAGCGCCGCTGCTTCGGATCTCTTCGCTCTCGAAGCGATACGCGCATCTCCTGGCGCTCGATGCCGTCAGCTTCGATGTCGCGCCAGGCTCCATCCACGCCCTGATGGGAGAGAACGGCGCCGGCAAGAGCACGCTGATCAAGTGCCTGACCGGGGCGGAGAGCCGCGATTCCGGCGAGATCGTTCTCGACGGCACGCCCTGTCATCCGGCCTCGCCGCGTGATGCCGAACGCGACGGCATCAGCACGGTCTTTCAGGAGATCAACCTTCTCCCCCACATGTCCATCGCGGAGAACATCACGCTCGGGCGTGAATCATTCCGTTTCGGCATCATCGACCGGAGAGCCGCGCGAAGGCGTGCGGCCGCGGCGATCGCGAGACTGGGGCTTTCGATCGAGACATCGCTCGAGGTCGGCTCGTGCTCGATCGCCGTGCAGCAACTCGTCGCGATCGCCCGGGCCCTCGACGTGAGAGCCAAGCTCCTGATCCTCGATGAACCGACGTCGAGCCTTGATCGTGCCGAGACGGACCAGCTCTTTGATATTCTCCGACGCCTGCGCGACGAGGGAATCGCCGTGCTCTTCGTCACGCACTTCCTTGATCAGGTCTATAGCATCTCCGACCGGGTCACGGTTCTGCGTGACGGCAAGCATGTGACGACGCGGGCCACCGGCGAGTTCCCTCGCTTGGATCTGGTTTCCGCCATGCTGGGACGTTCCATCGATGCGGCGGGCCTCGAGCGACCTTCGGCCGTCGTGCCAACACCCGCCGCGAGTTCGAGCGATGGTCGCTCCGCCGGCGCGAACATGCCGCGCCCAGAGCCGGCGATCCCGTCCCACGAACTCCTTTCAATCCGTGCCGTCTCACACGCCGGCTCCATCGAGCACGCCGATCTTCGCATTCGTTCGGGCGAAGCCGTCGGCCTTGCGGGCCTGCTCGGCTCGGGCCGCACCGAACTCGCCAAGGTCGTCTTTGGCGTGCTCCACGCCCAGTCCGGATCGATGTCGCTCGACGGCCTTCCCTTCGCGCCCCGCTCTCCCCGCGACGCGATCGCGCGGGGCGTCGCGCTCACTCCCGAGAGCCGAAAGACCGAGGGGATCGTGCCCAACCTCAGCGTCCGCGACAATATCGTGCTCGCCCTCCAGGTCCGGCGCGGCGTGTGGCGATCGCTCCCGGCCCGCCGCCGGCACGAGATCGCTTCCGACCTCATCTCCAAGCTGTCGATCAAGACCGCCAGCGCCGACGCGCCCATCTCATCGCTCTCGGGTGGGAACCAGCAGAAGGCTCTGCTCGCCCGCTGGCTCGCGACCGATCCAAGGCTGTTTATCCTGGATGAGCCGACCCGCGGCATCGACGTCGGCGCCAAGCAGGAAATCGAGCGATTGGTCGCGTCACTCATCGATCGGGGCATGGGCGTGCTCTTCATCTCGTCCGAGCTTTCTGAGGTCGTGCGCACCTGCTCTCGGGTCACCGTGCTGCGCGATCGCCGCACCGTCGCGGAACTCTCGGGCGAGAAACTGAGCGAAGAACGCATCTTGGAGGCGATCGCCACCCATGGTTAGCGCCCGCCGACTTCCTCCGGCCCTCGCCTCGCTCGCCTGGCCGCTCTCGGCTATAGCGCTCCTGATTGTGTTCAATCTCTTCTTCACGCCCGGCTTCTTCGCCGTTGAGCTCCGCGAGGCGCGACTCTTCGGCACGCCGATCGACATCCTCAACCACGCGTCAAAGGTCGCGATCGTCGCGGTCGGCATGACGCTCGTGATCGCCACCGGCGGGGTTGATCTGTCCGTCGGCGCTGTGGTCGCCATCGCGGGCGCCGCCGCCGCCATGCTCGTCACACGCGCGAACATGCCCTTCACGCTCGTGGTGCTGGCGGCCATCGCCTCCGGCGGCCTGGCGGGCTTCTGCAACGGAATGCTTGTCACCCGCCTTCGACTCCAGCCCATCGTTGCCACCCTCGTTCTCATGGTAGCCGGGCGTGGGGTTGCTCAATTGATCACCGACGGCCTGATCATCACCTTCGAGCATCCCGCTCTCTCGTCGCTCGCCAACTCCGCCTTCATGCTGCTCCCCATCCCCGCATGGATCGCCTTCGCGCTGGCGCTCACGACCGGCGCGATCACACGCCGTACCGCGGTCGGAATGTTCGTCGAGGCAGTGGGGGATAACGACCGGGCGTGCCGTTACGCCGGCGTGAACGATCGGGCGATCAAACTCGCGGCGTATTCGTTCTGCGGCCTCTGCGCGGGGCTCGCGGGCCTCGTTGAGTGCTCCTACATCAAGGCCGCCGACTCCAACAACGCCGGCCTGTTCCTCGAACTTGACGTGATCCTGGCGGTCGTGATCGGCGGCACTTCGCTCTCGGGCGGGCGATTCTCGCTCGCGGGCTCGTTCGCCGGCGCCGTGCTGATCCAGACGCTCACCAAGACCATGTACATGCACGATGTGTCCGCCGACGTCGCCCCGCTTCCCAAGGCGCTCGCCGTGCTCGCCGTGTGCGTGCTGCAGTCGCCCAGGGTCAGGCAGCACGTCTCCTCGCTCCTGAAGCGGGGGCCAGCCTGATGCTCCTCGCCCGCCGACACGTCCCGATGCTGACCACGCTCGCGCTCGTCCTGGCGACGTTCGTCGGCGGCTCGATCGCCTACACCAACTTTGCCTCGGTTGGTGTCGTGAGAGACCTCCTGGTGGACAACGCCTTCCTGGCCGTGGCCGCGGTGGGCGCCACGTTCGTCATCCTCTCGGGCGCTATCGACCTCTCCGTCGGCTCGGTGATGGCCTTCACGAGCATCTTGATCGCGGCGATGATCGAGCGTGGCGGCGTGCACCCGCTCGCCGCGATCGCGATCTCGCTGGCGGTGGGAGCCGGGTTTGGCCTGGCACAGGGCTGCATCATCCGCTACTTCAAGCTCCCTCCATTCCTGGTCACGCTCGCCGGGATGTTCTTCGCTCGCGGGGCGGCTTTTCTTGTCCATCCGCAATCCATCGGGATCAAGCACCCGTTCGTGGCCGATGTCCTGAACGACCAGCTCAGCCTGGTGTGTCGATACGGTGAAACCCAGGTCTCGATCCCGCTGACCGTCGACATCGCGGCGATGACAGTTGCCGTCGCCGCGTTCCTGCTCCGCTCAACGCGGTTCGGGCGATCGGTCTATGCCGTGGGCGATGACGAGAATTCCGCGCGCCTCATGGGCCTGCGCGTCCATGCCACGCGCCTTGGCGTGTTCACTCTTTCCGGGCTGTGCTCCGCCCTCGCCGGCGTTGTCTTCACCCTGTACCAGCAGTCAGGCGACCCGGCCGCGTGCAAGGGCTTCGAACTCGATGCCATCGCCGCCGTGGTCATCGGGGGCACGCTCCTCAGGGGAGGCGTTGGCTCGGTCTTCGGCACGGCGCTCGGCGTGCTTCTGCTCGGGCTGATTCAAACCATCGTGACCTTCCAGGGGAACCTCACGTCATGGTGGACCCGCATCGTCGTCGGCCTGCTCGTTCTCGCCTTCGTCGCACTCCAGGGACAACTCACCAAACGGGCGGAGTAATGGCCCGCGGCCGGTCAGTATTCCTCATGTATCACCCCGGCCCTTTCCGATACGTTTGACTCGTGCACCGCGCCCGCTAGCATCTCCCGCTTCGAATGACCCGCATTTCAGCCTTATGAATCCTTGCTCCGCCAACACTTCGCCCCGCTCGACCGCCCGCCGCCCGGCGTCGGTCCTCGCGCCGAAATCCAAACTCGTGAAAAAATCGGCCGGCCCTGATCGGGTCCATGTTTCGCCGTAGCCACGAGTGACAGCCCCACAGGGGAACTGAACAACTCAAACGGGCTCGTCGGAACAGGATCCGACGGGCCCGGTGTCGTTTTGGCCGTGCGGCAGCGCTCGGCCACGCATGCCGCTTCGTTCGCATCGTTCACGCACGCCAGCTTTGAAAGGAGAACCCATGAATCCGACCGCGTCCACCCCGCCATCCGCCCCGTCCATCGAGTGCCCGGAGTGCGCGGGGGCGATCTCGCTCCAGCGCACGCCCCTGTGCGGCGAAGTTGTCCGCTGCCGCGAGTGCCAGGCCGAGCTGGAGGTGACCAGCGTCGCCCCGCTCCGCGTCGAGCTCGCGCCGGAGGTTGAGGAAGACTGGGGCGAGTGAGCGGCGCAACCGCCAAAGGAGGATCCATGAGAATCGCCCTTCTGCACTCGCGGGTACGCGTTGAGGAACGCCTGCTGCTTGAAGAGCTCGCCTCGCTCGGCATTGATCACGAGCTGATCGACGCGCGGGAGCTTGTCTTTGACATTCACTCCCCCGACCGCTGGTCGGCGTTTGACGCCGTTATCGACCGCTGCATCGGGCAGACGCAGGCTCTCGCCGCCATTCGCGTCATCGAACGATTCGGCGTCCGGACCGTGAATCCCGCCGCCGTGATCGAGACCTGCGGCGACAAACTCGCCACGTCCCTCCTCTTGGCCCGCCACGGCATCCCCACGCCGCGAACCTGCGTCGCGCTCGACGAGGCCTCCGCCCTCTCCGCGGTCGAGCGGATCGGGTACCCGGCCGTGCTCAAGCCCACCACCGGCTCTTGGGGGAGACTGCTCGCCCGCGTCAACGACCGTGACGCGGCCGAGGCCGTCATCGAGCACAAGAGCACCCTCGGCTCGGTCCAGCACTCCGTCTTCTACGTCCAGGAATACGTCGAAAAGCCCGACCGCGATCTTCGGGTCTTCGTCGTGGGCCAGGACGCCATCTGCGGCATCGTCCGACGCTCATCACACTGGATCACCAACACCGCGCGCGGGGGCAGCGCGTCCGTCCTCGAAATCACGCCCGAAATCCGCGAGCTGTGCGCCAGCGCCGCCCGTGCCGTCGCGGGGAACGCCGGGGGCCTGCTCGCGATCGACCTACTCGAGGCGCCCGACCGCGGCCTGCTCGTGAGCGAGATCAACCACACCATGGAGTTCCGAAACTCCATCGCACCAACCGGAGTCAATATCCCCCGACGAATGATCCAGTGGGTCGTCGACACCAGTCACAACGCCATCACTCCAAGACCCGCGGCGCTCCACGGATCCGCCAGCCCCGGCTCCCCCGGCGCCCGCTCATCCTCCGCGCCGGCCGACATCCAACATGCATCGCGTTCCCCGGGGGCGAATGCCTCGGTCCTCGAAGAACTGAAGCTCGGGCCGTGGGCCGCCTTCGACGCCCATTCACGCACGGGGGTCGCATGACGCTCCCCTCGTCGCCGCTCCGCGTCTCCATCGTCGGCGGCTCCGGCTACACCGGCGGAGAACTTCTGCGCCTCCTGTTCTCGCACCCACGCGTCGAAGTGACTCAGGTCAGCTCGCGGCGCAACGCCACGATGCCGATCACGAGCGTCCACCCGCACCTCCGCGGGCGGACCTCGCTCGAGTTTTGCCGTCCCGAGGAAGTGGCGGCATGCGATGTTCTCTTTCTCTGCATGCCGCACGGGGAATCGTCGGAGCAGATCGAACGATGGGCATCCACAGCTCACCGGGTCGTCGATCTTGCCGCCGACTTCCGGCTTCGTGACCCGGAAATCTATCGCGAGTGGTACGAGAAGCCGCACCCCTCACCCGCGTGGCTCGATCGGTTCGTCTACGGCCTGGCCGAAACTCGACGCGATCGCCTCCGCACGGCCCGCCTCGCGTCCGGGGTCGGCTGCAACGCCACCGCCATGATCCTCGCGCTCCTGCCGCTCGCCCGCGAAGGGCTCATCAGGCTCGCCATCGCCGATCTGAAGGTCGGCTCGTCCGAGGCGGGCGCCGAGCCATCCGCCACGGGCCATCACCCCGAGCGGGTCGGCCGCGTGCGCCCCTTCGCCACCATGCGCCATCGACATCAGGCCGAGGTGCGCCAGGAGCTCGGAGACTTCGAGCTGCACACGACCATCACCTCCGTCGAGCTGGTTCGCGGCGTGCAGTGCACCGCTCACGTCCTGCCAACCCGCCCAGTGAGCGAGAAGGATCTCTGGAATATCTACAGGTCCGCCTACGCCAGCGAGCCCTTCGTGAGGGTCGTCAAGGCCAGGTCAGGCCTGCACCGATACCCCGAGCCCAAGCTCCTCTCGGGCACCAACTTCTGCGATGTCGCCTTCGACGTTGATCCAGACGGAAGCCGGATCGTCGTCGTCAGCGCCATCGACAACCTCGTCAAGGGAGCCGCCGGATCCGCCGTGCAATGCATGAACCTGATGTGCGGCTTCGATGAAACAGACGGCCTCGGATTCACCGGGCTGCACCCGCTCTAGCCAAGGACACAAGCCATGATCGTCGCCAAAATCGGTGGAGCCGCGGGCATCAGCCACGATGCCTTCTGCGCCGATGCCGCCGCCCTCATCGAAGGCGGGCAACGCCTCGTCATCGTTCACGGCGGGTCCGACGCAACGACCACGCTCGCGCGCAGTCTTGGGCATGAGCCGAAGTTCATCACCTCGCCCTCCGGCCACACCAGCCGGCACACGGACGCTCGCACGCTCGAAATCTTTCAGATGGCATGCCGCGGGGTCGTGAACCAATCGCTGGTCCTCGGCCTGGTGCGCCGCGGCGTGCGTGCCGTCGGCATCTCCGGAATCGACGCGGCGCTCTGGCGTGGCACGCGAAAGTCCGCCGTCCGTGCCGTGGAGGACGGACGCACCCGCATCATCCGCGACGACTTCAGCGGAACAGTCGATCGAGTCGAGACAACGCTCCTGAGCACGCTGCTCGACGCCGGATTCACGCCCGTCATCTCGCCGCCCGCGTTGAGCGAGAACAACGAGCCGATCAACACCGACGCCGATCGAGCCGCCGCACGCACGGCCGCGGCGCTCCACGCGGACAGCCTCGTGCTGCTGAGCAATGTCACGGGCCTGCTCCGCGCCTTTCCCGATGAGTCAACTCTGATCAAGGGTGTATCCATCGATCGCATGGACGAGGCCGAATCACTCGCGCAGGGCCGGATGAAGAACAAGGTGCTCGCCGCCCGAGAGGCGATCCTCGCGGGCGTGCCTCGTGTGGTCATCGCCGACGCTCGCGCCATTGATCCCATCAGCCGTGCCGTGCGGGGCGTCGGAACGGTGTTCGCATGACCGCCGCCCCATCCAAGTGCGCCGGCGCACCCCAAGCCTCGCCGATCTGCGATGACGACGCCGTCAGGCTGCTCCGTCGAATGGTCGATACCAGCAGCGTCTCGGGAGACGAGCACGCCCTGGCAACCCTCCTCGCGTCCGAGATGTCCCGCTGCGGTTTTTCGGCCGAGATCGATCAGGCCGGAAATGCCATCGGCTGGATCGGCCCTCGCCACCCCGATCGCCTCATCGCGCTCCTGGGGCACATGGACACCGTCCCCGGCATCTTCCCGGTACGAATCGAGGGCGACCTGCTCTATGGGCGAGGTGCCGTTGACGCCAAGGGCCCGCTCGCGACTTTCATCGTGGCGGCATCGCGCGCGTCCCTCCCGCCGGGTGTCGCGATCGCCGTCATCGGCGCCGTTGAAGAGGAGACTCCCACCTCACGCGGCGCTCGCGCGATCATCCATCGCTTTCGTCCTTCAGCCTGCGTCATCGGCGAGCCCAGCGGCTGGAGCGGTGTCACGATCGGCTACAAGGGTCGTCTCGTCTGCGAGCTCACGATCCAGCGGGACCTCTCGCACACGGCCGGGCCCAGCGGCAGCGCCGCCGACGAGGTCTTTTCATTCTGGAATCGCGTCCGAGCCCTGGTGGATCATCTCAATCACGCCCGCTCGGGCGCGTTCGAGACGATCCAGGCGAGCCTCCGCGAGCTGCGCACTTCCTCCGACGGGCTCCAAGAGCACGCCTCCCTCGTCGCGGGGTTCCGTCTGCCGCCGCAGATGAGCCCACAGTCGCTCGAGCGGCAGATCAGACCTCTGGCGACGCTCGGCCAGCTCGCTCTCTTTGGCCACGAGTCGGCCCATGTCTCTCCGCGCGACAACGCCGTGGCGCGACACCTGGCCATGTCCGTCCGCCGTGAGGGCGCCCGTCCCAGCGTTCGCGTCAAGACCGGCACTTCCGACATGAACGTCGTCGCCCCGCACTGGAAGTGCCCGATCGCCGCTTTCGGGCCCGGGGACAGCGCCCTCGACCACACCCCCAACGAACACATCAGCCTCGGCGAGTTCCTGCGTGCCACACGCGTGCTCACGAACGCCATCGAATCGCTGTCGTGCGAACTCGCCGCGGGGCCCGTCGCCACGCCGAATCCACCGATCATACCCGAACCATTCAAGGAGTCCTGACCATGCCTGTCGATCGCTTCTCGATCATCGAATCCACGCTCCGCGAGGGGGAGCAGTTCGTCAACGCGTTCTTTACGACCGAGCAGAAGATCCAGCTCGCCCGAATGCTCGACGAGTTCGGCGTTGAGTACCTCGAACTGACTTCTCCCATGGCGTCGCCCCGCAGCCGCGACGATTGCGCCGCCATCGCCGCGCTCGACCTGAAGGCCAAGGTTCTCACGCATACCCGATGCCACATCGACGATGCGCGGGTCGCCGTCGAAACAGGCGTCGATGGCGTTGACGTCGTCATCGGAACCTCCTCGCAGCTCCGCCTGTTCAGCCACGGTCGCACGATCGACCAGATCATCGGCATCGCCGGCGAAGTCATCCCGTTCCTCCGTGAGTCCGGCGTCGAGGTTCGCTTCAGCACCGAAGACAGCCTCCGCAGCTCTTGGGAAGATCTGTTCCGCGTCTACGAGGCCGTCGACGCCATGGGCGTCGATCGCGTCGGTGTGGCCGACACCGTCGGCATCGGATCCCCGCGCCAGATCTACGACCTGGTCTCCCAGCTCCGCGCCCGCGTCAAGGCCGACATCGAGTTCCATGGCCACAATGACTCCGGCTGCGCGATCGCCAACGCCTTCGCCGCTCTCGAGGGCGGCGCCACCCACATCGACACCAGCGTGCTGGGGATCGGCGAGCGCAACGGCATCACCTCGCTGGGCGGCCTGATCGCCCGTCTGTACGTCACCAACCCCGACTCGGTCCGGAAGTACCACCTCCCCCTCCTCCGCACCATCGACCAGACCGTCGCGGAGTGGGTCGACGTCGACGTGCCCTTCAACAATTACATCACCGGCTTCAGCGCGTTCACGCACAAGGCCGGCATTCATGCCAAGGCCGTGCTCAACGATCCGACGACCTACGAGGCGCTCCGTCCCGAAGACTTCGGCCTGACCCGCTACGTCCACATCGCGCACCGCCTCACGGGCTGGAATGCCGTCAAGAGCCGCGCCGAGCAGCTCGGGCTCTCTCTCGATGATGCCCAGGTCCGCGACCTCACCAAGAAGATCAAGGCACTGGCCGATTGCCAGGCGATGACGCTCGATCACGTCTACCACCTGCTCCGAGAAGCCGCCGTGCCGCAGACCACCACCTGAGTCGCGCCGCGGTATCATCGCCGCATGACCGAAGCCGTCATCAAGCCGGGCTCAGACCCCGCGCGGGCGATCCCGCTGCTCCTCGAGAAGCACGGCCCGCGACTTCGCGCCCTGGCGCTCCGGCTCTGCGGCAACGCCGCCGACGCCGACGACATGGTGCAGAATGTCTTCATGCAGGCCTTCCGCAAGTGGCACCTGTTCCGCGGCCAGTCCGATCCCGGCACCTGGCTCTATTCGATCGCCGCCCGCTCCTGCCGCGATCGCTTCCGTCGCAAGGGAGGGGTTGATCGCCGCATCCCCGCCGTTTCGCAGCTCATGCCGTGGTCAGAGTCCAGCGTGATGGAGATCGCCGCCGCGCCCCAGGGCCAGGAGAGCCAGGCCGAGCGGAACGAGGCCATCGCGACCGTGCAGAGCTCGATCGTTCGCCTGCCGGAACACCTGCGTCTGCCGCTGGTCCTCAAGGATGTGCTCGAGATGTCGGTCGAGGACGTGGCCAGCGCGCTCGGACTCGTCGAGAACACCGTCAAGACCAGGCTCCACCGCGCCCGCCTGGCGCTCCGCAAGATCATGACGTCCCGTGCCGCACGCGTCTCAGCGCCGCCGCCCATCTACGAGCGCCAGGTTTGTCTCGACCTGCTGAGGGCCAAGATGGACTCCATGGATCGTGGTGGGTCGGCCGCCGGCTTCCGTGTCCCGCAGGCCGAGCTCTGCGAACGCTGCCGCGCCGTCTTTCGCGAGCTCGATCTCGTCCAGGACGCGTGCTCGGAACTCGGCAAGGGAGAGCTTCCCGAATCGCTCCGCGCCGCGATCAGACGGGCCATCGGCGCCGGCCCGTCCCAGGAAACGCCGCGACCGCGATCGACACGCCGCCGCGGGCGCCCCCGCGCGCGATGAGCAGCCATCCCGACATCCACGGCGCCGCCGTCCGCCCGGCGGGCTTCAACTACTGATCCAGGTGCGCTTCCAGCCGGGCCATCACCGCCGCCCGCGGAGAATAGCCCACCCACGAATCAACGACCCGGCGATTCTTGACCACGAACACCGCGGGCACGCTCCTGACGCCGAACGCCTCCGCGATCGCCGGATGCTCGTCGACATTCACAAAGGCCACGTTCGCCCGGCCCGCCAGCTCCGGCGCAAGTCGCTCCAGCTCTGGCTTGAGCATCCGGCAAGGCGGGCACCACGGCGCCCAGAAATCCACCAGGGTCGGCACGCCGCTGTCCAGCACCTGCGCCTCGAACGATGCCTCCGAAGGTGTCAGAATGTTCGTGCCATCATGTGACATCGCCAAGCTCCCTGCAATCGCAGCGGCCTGATCCATGCGATCGTTTCGCGCGCCGGCCGTTGCCACGCAACTTGGATGCGGCGACGCGATCCGAAGTTCCCGCCAACGCCGGCGTTCGTCTCAGGTTGATCGCTCAACCCAGGCGCTGCACGAACCACACCAGCGCGATCCCGGAAATCCCAAGGGATAGCGGGATCGCGACCCGCGTTCGATACCAGGGCTTCTGGGCTGTCCACCCCAGCGCCAGGAACGCCGCGAACAGAATCGCCAGGTGTCCGCCCTCGACGCCCACGGTGAACGCCGCCAGGCTCGGCACGAGTTGTCCCGCCGGAAACCCCGCCTCGTTGAACGCCGTCGCGACGCACATCCCGTGCACCAGGCCAAAGAGAAACGCGACGCCCGATCGCCAGGCGTGGACCTTGGTGGTGCAAAGATTCTCGACACCCACGAACGCGATCGACGCCGCGATCGCGGGCTCGACGATGCTCGACGGAAGCCCGATGACATTCAGCGATGTCAGCGTCAGCGTGATCGTGTGGGCCACCGTGAACGCGGAGATTTGCAAGATGACCGGGCGCAGCGTGGGGCTCAGCAGGAACAGCCCCAGCACGAACAACGCGTGATCAGGTCCGCCCGGAAGAATGTGCTCGAACCCAAGCCGTGTAAAGCGAGCAAACACGTCGGCCCACCCCGAGCGATCCGTCCGACGCGATGCCGCGCCCGGCGCCGGCCCAGCCCGCGTTGTATCTGAATCGTGCCGTGCGCCCGCGTCACTCGCCCCGACATCGTGAGTTTCACCCCCGGCGCCGGGGTTGTTGGCCCTCGGCTCCAACGAGCCCCCTCCGAGCGAAACCGCGAACACCGGCGACAGCTCGTTGGGATCAAGCGGCAGCGCCACCGGCTCCTCGCCCGGGCGATCGATCGTCACCACAACGATCCCCAGCATCTCCGGGAATCGGAGCCGCACCGCCTTCGTTTCGACCGGGACCGCCGCCGTTGCGTGCAGCTCCAGCTTGATCGGGAGCGGATAGTCCGGCTTTCTGGCCTTCCGTTCCAACACCTCGGCCGCGCTCGGATACGAGACCACCCGAACCGGGACACGCTTGCCGTCGGCGCTCAGGATCGTCAGCGACTCAAATCTCGTGGCCGCTTCACGCAGCGCTGCCGCCAGAATCCTGTCCGGCCCGTTGAGCAGCTCGAACATCGGCCCGTCGGGTATGTTCTGTGATTGGTCGTTCAGGGCGAACGCCAGCACGTCGTGGACCAGGGTGATGTCGATGGCCCCCGAGCGATCGACCTTCACGATCGCCGCCGTCGCCACCGGCGGATGCGACAGGGCCACCCGCCCGAAGCAGGCCAGCGTCGCCACGACCGCACAAAGAATCGCCGCCCGGGCGCGGAGCCACGAGCGGCGGCATGGTTCAGAGAACCCGTGCATCAATCACTGCCCCGGGCCCGCGGCAGACAGCGCCTTCAGAGCATCCTCCGAGAGCGCGCTTCCCCACACCGTGAACCGCCTGATCCGCCCGTTGAACTGGCGCTTCTGCTCCCACGGATCCTTCGGAAGAATCTCGATCATGTTCTGATCATCCGCCAGCCCGACGCTGCGCTCACCGATCTTTTCGCCGTTGCGATACACACGCAGCGTCGACCCGTCGTACGTCGCGCTCACCATCTGCCAGTCCCCCAGCGACAGCGGGGTTCCCGTCGGCACGTCACGCAACCGGCTCCAGAAGTGAATCCCGCCCGGGAACTTGCAGATGTATCTCGCGGCTCCGTCCGTGGAGTCCTCGCAGCGCCCAAAGCCAGCGATCACCGTGCGGTTCTCCGGCTGATCGCTCGATTTCACAAAGAAGTTGATGGTCCACGAATCCTTCGCCTTCACCGGCAGGCCCGGCACGTCCTTGATCACTCGCCCTTTGTCCGTCTCGCCGACCACCGCCAGCGAATAGACGGGGCCCTGAACCGAGAACTCCGCCGTGGCCTTGGCGAGCGTGTTCTTCGCCGGCGAACGATCCTTCACCCCGCTCACCGAGAGCGTGTAAGGCGTGCCCGTCTTGGGCGCCGCCGCGAGCACCAGCGTCGCCGTCCGACCGTCCGGGCTCGCCTCAGCGTTGGAGATCGCGATCAGAGGCGTGATTGAGAAATTGCTCGAGGTCAGCGAGCCCGCGTCGATGCCCTCCGAGAACTCGACCTTCATCCGCCTCGACTCAAACACCGCCTCGACCCGCGTCACGCTCGGCGGCGTGGTGTCGTTCACGTCGTACTTCCCGATGGCGATCGGCCCGGACTTCCCCGCCGAATCAAACACCGCCGCCGTGATCGTTGTCGGCCTGCTGACCTCGATCGGGCCCGCATACACCGGCGAAGATGCCGTCGGAGCCGACCCGTCCGTCGTATACCGGATCGAGCCGTCGCGCCAATATAGGCCCGGCTCCACCGTCGCCATCACCGAGTCCTTGGAAGAGCCCGCGCCCGACACCACGGGCGCGTCCTGCTCATGCCCGGCCAGGGTGTCGAACATCGGAGCCGCAGGCGTGGCGCGTTCAGCGCCATACTTGGCGACGCTGATCGCAAAGACCTTGATCCGCGGATCGTCCGGCAGCTTGATCTGCCGCGCGCCGGCCGGCAGGTCGAACACGCTCCGGAAGATGTACGAATACTGATAAAACGCGTCCGCGCCCTTCGTGTGCCGGTGCGAGCAGTACCACGCGATGTCCACGCCCTTGATGTACCCGGGCACGAGACCGATCGGAGCATCATTCCAGCGATACGATGGATCGTGGATATCGCCGGGCCACAGCCGCGTGTCCCACTGACCGACAAACCCGGTCCAGTTCGGCACGCTCCACGCCGACGCCCTGCCGTCAACCTCGATCCTCGATGTCACATCTCCGTCCGCCGCCGCCAGCAGGTACACACGGTCATACCCCGCCGACGGAATCTCGATCGTCTGCCCGCGGCATGTCACCGCGTTCTTCATCCCGTCCGCGCCGGACCCCAATCGGAACGTCACGCCCTCCGCCGAGATGGTCGACGGGAACTGCTCCGCCGGGATCGCGCCCAGCGTCGCGCTCATCGCGCCATCGCCGCGGCTCTTGTTCGTGCTCACCACGTCCGCGTCGAACGCAAGATCGACCGCCTCGGACTCGATCGGCTTGATCTTGGCGGGCGCTTCGCCCAGCCTGATCGCAAACGCGCGAAGCTCGAACGCGCCCATGTCGGTCACGAGCTGCCCGTCCTTGATCGTCGCCGTCCCAAGGTCCCGCTCCTGCCCGTCGACCCGGCGCGCGGACACAATCGGGCGGTTGAACGCGACCTTGGCGCCCGCCACGTTCTTGCCGGTGTGCTCGCGAAGCCGCACGATCACCTCGTCCGACGCCTCGGCCTTCTTCATCGCGATGATGCTCACCGCCGCGTCGCCGCTCGACGCCAGCGAGAACGTCTTCCCGAGCTTGCCGGCGTGTGAAGTCGCGACCATCGGCACCATGGCCTGGTTCAGCCGCTCCGCCTGGGCATAGCTCTGCGCCTGCCGCCAATCGCCCGAGTGCGGGTAGAACGCATACACGATGTGGTGACGGCCGATGTCCTGCGTTCCCTGGTCGGGGTAGCCCCCGCGCGTGCCCGGGGTGTAGAGCAGCGTCAGCCGCACGGTGCGATCGTCGGGCTTGTCGCTCGCGTACTTGCTGTCGCACATCACCGACGCGCCGTGCCCGCCGCCGGCATCGGTCAGGTCGAACCAGTGGTGGAACGAGTATTCGTACTGCTTGGCGTGCGAATTCGGGCGCTCGATCGCGCCGGTCTGAAGGTCGTAGGTCGCGATGGGATTCGAGGCCGCCAGCGGGAACGCCGCTCGGAGGCTGCGCTGCTTGCTCCGCCAGTCAACATCGGTGTGGAACTCGACGCGCTTGCCCGCATCGCCCGCGCTGAGCGCGATCTTCTGCGTCAGCGTCGAGCCCTCCGCCTGCCGAACCACCTCGATCGCCACCCGGGCCGGACCGCTCTCCACAATCCTGATCTTCGCCGGGCCGCCCACGATCGCCTTCGGCGGGAGCTGACGATCCGCCCAGTCCTGGTTCCACGCCGGCCAGTTCCGCGGGTTCTCAAAGTTCAGGCTCAGCGTCATCGGCGCCGAAAGCGTTTCTCGCTTCGCCTGCTTGTCATACACCGACGAAACATCGCCGTTGGCGTCGATCGTGACGACCAGGTGCTCGTTCTCGAGCCCGTTCTGGCTGACCTTCAGTTCACCCGGCGCCGCCGCGTCGGCCGAGAGCTGCACGTCGAAGACGCCGTACGACACCGACCCCATCGGCGCCAGGAACGCCACGCGCGTCCTTTCGCCGTCAGTGCCAAGCACCTGCGCCGGCACCGCCGAGCCATCGGGCGCCGTCACCTTCACGCTCGTGGCGTTCGCGACCGACGGCACGCTCGCCTCGACCACGTCCTGCCGCGCGAACGAGAGCGGGTTGTACACAACCACCGCCGTCCCCTTGGCGTTCGTGTCCATCGCCGAGATCACCGCGTTCGAGGCGTCGGCGATGATCGCGCCGAACTGACCGGCCGCGATCACTTCGTCGTTCCACGAATACTCATACGCCGTCGGAAGGCTCGTGCCCGGGAGGATGTCGTGCATCTGCGAGCCCAGCACCAGGTACCACGCGTCCTCGAGCTTCTGCGACGGATACTCGCGGGCCCCGAGCCACCACGCCGCCAGCGACGCACGCTCCGCCGCATCCGCCAGGAATTCGTTCTTCCTGTTCCACCGCTTCATGTACGCCTGCGACGAGATCGACCCCGCGGAATGCTCGGTCAGCATCAGCTCGCCCTGGTACGTCGGCAGGTTCTTGCCCATCTCGGGCGTGATCGAGCGGAACAGCCAGTCCGCCGGCCCGGACACAACCTTGATCGGGCCGTCCGTCTTGGTGCTCTCCTCGACCATGCCCACCGAGGGCTCCTTGGGCGCGCCGCCGGTATCTCCTGTGCCGAAGTAGTGATAGTCCGCGAAGACTCCCGAGGTCTTGGCGCTGTTCTTGATGCGCTCCAGCCAGCCCTGGCTGTTCGCCAGGTTCTCCTTCACCTCGCCGACGTACGCCCCGGGATCGAGGGCCGCGATCACCCCGTGCCCATCGGGCCCGAACCACTTGCCCACCTTGAACGGGATCGGCACCACGCCGCCCCACGTCAGCTTCTGCGTCGAGAACCCCTTGATGCCGCAGTGCGAGAGCACGCTCGGCAGCGCCGCGGGGAATCCGAAGCAGTCCGGGAGCATGTACTCATCGCTCGCGACGCCGAATTCCTTGCGGAAGTACTTGTTGCCGTACAGCACATGCCGCACCAGCGCCTCCGCCGAGGGCACGTTCGCGTCGTTCTCGTCCACCGATGACCCGCACGGGAACCAGCGCCCTTCCGCCACGTACTTGTGGAGCGTCTTGAACTCGTCGGGGTAATACTCCTCCATCATCCGGTAGCGCCGGGATCCGCTGAAGTTGAACACGTACGACGGATATTTCTCGAACAGCCTGAAGTTGTCGTTCAGCGTGCTCGGAATGTACTCGCGGATCGTGTCGACGTACGTCCAACGCCACTGGGTATCCAGGTGCGCATACCCGACCACGAACAGCGTCGGCTGCTTCGTCAGGTCGGGGATCCCCTTCGGCGGCTCGCTCGCCCTCGACCCGGGCTCCTCGGCGAGCCGCGCAAAGGCGAGCCCACCGCACACCGCCGTGATCGCCGCGATCGCCCCCGCCGCCCGACCGATCTTCCAAAGCGTCATGTTCAAGCTCCTGCATTCACACACGCGCGGTCGCGCGAACCATCATCCAATCCACGCGCGGCCACGCGTCCATCAACATCCCTCATGATAGTCGATCCGCCCGCGCCTCAGCCCCGCGCCCGGCCCCGCAACTCGCAACGCGAACACCCCATGCCGCACCCGAGGAGCACGAGCCTTTATGAAATCTCGAGCTCGCGCCGAAGGCAGCCTTCAACGTCCTCGCCCGTCGCGGCCTCTCGCAGCCTCTCGCGAAACTCCTCGTGCATCAGTTTCCTCGCCAGCTTGGCGAACACCTTCATGTGGCTTCCCGCCGCGTCCGAACTCGGCACGACCAGCAACAACACGACCGACACCGCCTCGCCATCCAGCGATCCCCACTCGATCCCTCGGCGCAGCTTGACCACCGCGAGCGAAGGGCCGGTGACCGCGTCGCTCTTGCAGTGGGGGATGGCAAACCCAAAGCCAAGACCGGTTGAATACGTCGCCTCGCGCGCCCACACCGCCTCTTCCACATCCCGCGGCCTGTCGGCCCTCCCCGCCGCCAGCAGAAGTCCGACCGCCTCTTGAATCGCTTCTTCCTTCGTCGCCGCGTCCGAGTCCACCATCACCAACGAACGATCCACAACCCCCGCCGACGGAGCGACTCTCCAACCGCCCGCGGAAACTAGCGCCCCGACCTCCCCGGGTGTCCGGCATGCGCACGCCCGTTCAAACAAATCACGGCACTCTTCCGCCCTCGCTTCACGCACCATCGACTTGATCGCCGCCACCTCGCCCGGCGCCACGCTGATCTCATCCAACCCCAATCCCAACAACAACGCCAAGTTGGCACTCTTTCCCGCCATCTCGCCGCACATCCCCACCCAGCGGCCGCCCGCCCTGGCCCCGCGCACAATCTCAGCAAGCAGCCGTAAGAACGACGGCCGGCGCGCGTCGTACAGCCGCGCCACCCCCGCGTTGCCACGATCCACGGCCATCCAATACTGGCACAGGTCGTTGGTCCCGATGCTGAAGAAATCCACGACCTCGCACAACTGGTCCATCACCATCGCGACCGCCGGCACCTCAACCATGATCCCGATCGGCACGCTCGGCGTGTCGATTCCTTTCGCCGAAAGCTCGCCTCGCGTCGCCTCCACACGCTCCCGAAACCACGCCGCTTCCTCCGGTGTCGACACCATCGGGGCCATGATCTTCACCGGACCGATCATCGCCGCCCGAAGAATGGCCCGCAGCTGTGCGCCGAACACGTCGCCATGCTCTTCATACAAGCGAAGCCCGCGGACGCCCAGGAACGGGTTCTCCTCCTCGGGCATGTTCAGATACGCCGCCGGCTTGTCACCGCCGATGTCAAACGTCCGGATGATCACCGGCCTCCCCGCCGCGGCCTTCACCACGCCGGCATACGCCTCGTACTGCTCCTCCTCGCTCGGCGCGGTCGCACGCTCGAGAAACAACAGTTCCGTTCGGAGCAGTCCAACGCCGTCCGCGCCATTGCCGATCGCGCCGCCGACTTCCTCGGGCGTTGACGCGTTCACTCCGACCTCGATCGACCGTCCGTCCAGGGTCGCCGCGCTCCCCTGCGCCAGCAGGCGAACCCGCTCCGCCGCGCGTGCTCGCGCCATGATCTCGCGGTCGAAGTAGCGACGGACCGATTCGCCGGGGCTTGGAACAACAAGCCCGCCCTCGCCGTCAACAATCACGAGGGTGCCCGCCGCGACCAGTCCCTTGGCCTGACGCACATCGATGACCGTCGGTATCCGGAACGACCTCGCCAGAATGACGGTGTGCGACGTGGCCCCGACCCCACCCAGCACGAGCCCGCGAAGCCCGCTCCGATCCATCCTGAGAAGTTGATTGGCCGTGAGCGATTCCGCGAACACCACAAACTCGCCCGGCGCAGCGCCGACATCGTTCCCGCCCGAGCCGCCCAACGCCCCGAGCTTCTCCAGAATCTGCTCGCACACGTCGAGCACGTCCACCGCTCGATCCCGGATGTACGCGCTCGTGGCCTTCCGTAACTCGCCCGCGAACGCCTCGCCCGCCGCCACAACGGCACGGGCCGCCGTCGTCGTGCCCGAAATCCTCGATTCGATCGCACGCCCCAGCGCCGGGTCGTCCGCGATCGCCGCATGGGCACGCAGCAGGTCCGCGGCGATTCCCTTCGTCGATCTCGCACGCGCGAGCAATTCCGCGTGCGTCCTTGCGATCGCATCCCGCGCCGCCGCGACTTCCGCCGCCGCCGACTCCGGCATCGCCAGCAGGGCGGCCTCGCTGAGCGCCAGCCCGCCGATGATCACCGCCTCGCCGATGCCAATCCCGCCGCACATCGCACGCCCCGACACAAACGAGACATCATGCCCCCGCAGCGCCGCCGGCAGCTTGGCCGCCGCGTCCACTCCGGACGAGGGACCGTGCCCCTGCTCCGTCACATCGTCAACCGAAGCCAGTTTCTCACGCACGAACGACTCGACCGCCCGGATCGCCTGATCGGCGTCCTCCCCCTCGGCCCGCACCAGGCACTCCTGATTCAGCTTGATGTCCAGGCCGACCACCGACAGCACGCTCACCAGCTCGACCGCCGACGCGCCGTCACGCTCGATCGTCACCCGAGCCTTGAACCCGCGAGCGACATCCGCCAGAACGCTCGCCGGGCGCGCATGAATCCCGTTGACCAGCGGGCACGAAAATCGGAACTCAAACGCCATCGCTTCCTTCGTCGAATCTCGAACCCCGTCATCTCGCCAGCGACGCCACGTCCGCCGCGGCGCATCGCTCTCTCTCAGAAACTCACGCCCCCGCCTTGGCAAGCACGCCCTTGGGGTTCTTGATCGCCTCGGCCACCCCGACCCGCACCGTCCTCTTCCCGTTGAACCGGGAGAGCTGCTCAACCTCGATGTCCACCGCAAAGATCGCGACCTCCGCGTCCGCGATGTCCTTGGAAGAAAGCTCGTTCTCGATCCCCATCGCGCCCTGCGTCTCAACCTTGATGGAATGCCCCGCGGCCTTCGCCGCCTTCTCCAACTGCTCCGCCGCCATATAGGTGTGCGCGATGCCCGTCGGGCACGCCGTAACCGCCACTATCTTCACGGATCGCTCCTCCAAACCACGGATGAACTCAGAACCGCCCGCCTCGGTGCCTTGTCGTCACGCCGCCTCTTCACCGACCCTCGATGGCCACACCTTCTTCACGATATTCACCGCCAGCGCCGTCACCACCGTGCCGATCACGATCGCGACGACATACATCAGCTTGTTGTCCACCACGAAGATCACGATCGGCCCGCCGTGCGGCGCGTGGTCGCCCACGCCCGCCAGCATCGCCACCGTGCTCGCGCTCATCGACCCCAGCATGATGCACGGGATGACCCGGAACGGGTCCGATGCCGCGAAAGGAATCGCGCCCTCCGTGATCCCGATCATCCCCATGCCGAACGCGGCCAGACCCGATTCACGCTGCTCCTCGCTCCAGAGCCTGCGCCCGATGAACGTCGCCAGCCCCATGCCGAGCGGCGGGGTGCAGATCGCCGCCGCGACCGGGCCCATCACCGTGAAGTTCCCCTGCGCGATCAGGCCCGACGCGAAGAAGAACGCCGCCTTGTTCACCGGCCCGCCCATGTCAAACGCGATCATCGCCCCCAGCAGCATCGCCAGCACCACCGCGTTCCCCGTCTGCATCGTCTTCAGGCCCTCGCCCAGCGAGAGCAGAAGTTTCGCCATCGGCGGCCCGATCACCAGCAGCATCAACGCCGTGATCGCCACCGACGACACAACTGGAATAATCAGGATCGGCATGATCGGCTTGACCAGCTTGTGCGTCGGGATCTTCTTGATCGCCTGCACGAGATAGCCCGCCACCAGACCCGCCACCAACGCGCCCAGAAAGCCCGCGCTCACCTCCGGCACGTCCTGGCCGGCCCACGGCACACGCAGGTGCCCGCTCAGAAAACCGCCGATCATTCCCGCCACAAGACCGGGCTTCCCCGCGATCGAATACGAGATGTACCCCGCGAGAATCGGGAGCATCAGCCCGAACGACGTCGATCCCACCGTCAGCGTCAGCTTCAGAAGCTGCCGCAACCCCTCGGGCTGGATGGCGTCCATGTCCGGACCCCTGGCCCCCATCGGCGCGAACGCCAGCGACAACGCGATCAGAATGCCGCCGCACGCGATGAACGGAATCGAGTACGACACGCCCGTAAGCAGGTGCTGACGGAGTTGCTTCAGTTGCTCCATGGAGACTTGCCCCGCGGACGAGATACGCCCCGCCGTCGCTCGGCCGGCATGGCCAAGACGGGCATCGTACAGATCCGCCCACCGAGACGCCAAGTCTTGATGCAAACTGCTCGCGCCGACGCGCGCCGCAACCCGAGTTTGTCAAACCCGCTTCGGCCCGAGCCTCGTGCCCCGCCGCCCGCCGTCGACCCAGGCGTCGCCGACCCACGACCGATCAGTGATCCTTCGCCGCGTCTTGCTTGGCTTTCTCCGCCGCCGCCTTCTCCGCCGCCCGGGCACGCTTCAGCGGCTGGTACTCGTCCTTGTACCACTGCCACCACTTCTCCTGGTCCCACCCCATGCCCATCGTCGGCCGCCCCGTGTAGCGCGTCGACAATCCCACCAGTGCATTGTGGACCTCCGTGCGATAGGTCACCACCGCGGCGTCGTTCACTCGCAGGAGCGTCCCGTTGAATGCCGTGCTGATCTGAGGGTCAAACGCGACCGCGCTGTCGCTCACCACGGGCGTCAGGCCCGACACATACGCGATCTGCGTTCCGATCAGGATGTAGGCCAGATCGCCCTTGCCCTGCACGTTGTTCCCCGCGCTGGTTGTCTGGGTCACCTGCGCCGAAATCAGCCACGGGATCACCTCGTAGAGCCCGATGTTCTGCGCCAGCTCCGCCGCCGCCGCGATCTGCTTCTCATCCCCGCTCTGCAATCCCTTCAACACGACCAGGTTGATCCGATCCGACGCACCGCCCACCTCGGCCAGCCGTCGCTGCAGGCGATCCAGCGCCGCCGAGCGCACCGACGGCTCCCGATCCGTCATCGCCACCCACGCCAGCGCCGCGTCTCCCGAATCGCTCTTCGCGTCGGTGAAAACGTCGAGCACCGCCAGCCGCACGTCCTCGCCGTCGTTCTTGAAGATCTCGATCAGCGACGCGAAGATCGCCGGATCCGTGTAGGTCCGCAGTTTTCCGAGGCCCTCCTGCCGGATGTCAACGCGCCTGATCGTTCCAAAGTGCGCCCGCCGCAGCTTCCGGAGCTCCTGCTCCATCACACGGATCTTCTTCCGCGCCGCGGCATACTCACGCTCCGCGTCCGTCTGCCGGGGTACAAACGTCGTATCAGGACCGATCGTCTCGATTGGTTCCTTGGAATCCTGTCCCAACGCCCCCAAGGCCAACGCGCCCGTCAGACAGGCCGCCAACACGGAAATTCGTCGCATGGTTCTTGCTCCGCCCCCGACACGCTCGCGAGCTTCGATGCGGTACATGTTCGGTTAGACGCCGCACCCTCGATCGGGTTCCACGCTGGATCGTAGGGAGAATGGCCTTTCGGCGCCGCTGCGTTCCGCGCCCGGGTGGCGGATCGAGCGACCCTCGCGTCCCCTCGCACGGGCCCGGCCGCTCATCTCGTCACCCGATCATCGCACGATCCGCCGCTCCAAAGACCGCGCTACTCCCCGGTTCGCAGCGTCGCCGTGGCGTCCGTCCCCAACCGCTTGGCCTGTTGCGTCGCCTGCTCCCGGGTTTGGAAAACTCCAACTCGAACGGCGTACAGGATCTTGCCCTTGCTCGAAACCTGCACGATCCTCGGCGAACCGAGGCTCGTGCCCGCGAGATTTCCGCGGAGCCGATCCGCTGCGGCCTGCGCGCGATCCCGGCTCGAGTACGCCCCGACCTGGATCGTGTACCGACCGCCGCCGTCCCTCGTGGGCGCTTCCTGACCCAGCCGCTGGTCGAGCATCCCCTTCAACTGCGGGTTGCTCGCCGGGACGGCCTGCAGCCCCGAAAAATAGGCCTGCCTCGCCTCATCCTTCCGCCCCAGCGCCGCCAGCGAGTCACCCGCGTACATCCACGATGACGCCGACTCGCTCCCCTTCAACTTCCCCGCCGCCGCCAACAGATGGTCCGCGGCCTGACGGTGCTGCCCGCGATCCTTCTCGATCATTCCCAGCGTTGAATTCGCCCATCCCGAGACCGTCTCATCCGAGTTCGACAACAGCGGCGAAACCCACCGCTCCGCCTCCGCGTTCCGTCCAAGCCACCGCGCCGAATCTCCCGCCACCGCCGCCGCACGGTCCCGCTTCACGCCCGGCGCCTCGTCCCGGTACGCCTTCGACGCCTTGTCGAGCGCGCTCCTGAAGTCGTTCTTGCGGTACGACTCCATGTAGTCCGGCATCGCCGGTATGCCATTGTCCCCACGCCGAGGCGAAGAGCCGCATCCGGGAAAAACCACGCCCAGCGTCACCAGCATCAGCCCCACAATCGACATCAACCGCGCCGGCGTGCCTCCCAGCCTCTTCACGAGAATCTTTCGTCCCATGCGCGCCGAGTCCTTCGAGAGTGGGGGCCTCGCCGGCATTCCACGCCGACGCCAAGGCGAACCGCCCGAACCCCCAGTAGCATATCGCCCTGCTCGTGGCGATGGGCACGACCTTCGTCCCGCCGCGATCCGCACGGAGCCCCGCGTGAGCGTTCATTGGCCCATCATCCGTCGGCTCCTCGCCTCCCCCCGATCCGTCGCCATCATCGACGACCGCCGAAGCTACCGCGGATTCGAGATTCTCGTCGCCGCCTCCAATCTCGCGGCCCATCTCCAAGCCAAGTGCCAATCCCAAACCCTCGCCGTCATGCTCCCAACCGGCGGCGGCTTTCCCATCGTCGCCCTCGCCGCCTGGTTCCTCGGCAAGACCGTCGTTCCCCTCAACTACCTCCTCAAACAGGAAGAACTCCAGTACGTCATCAACGACTGCGGCACCGACACCGTCGTCACCGCAGGACCCATGCTCGAGTTCACCGGCTTCACGCCCACCGTGAAGAACCTCATCGCGATCGAAAAGCTCGACCTCGGCGCCGTCCCGGACTTCATCCGCCCCGCCCTCGCCGACGACGAAGAACTCGCCGTTCTTCTCTACACCTCCGGCACCAGCGGCAAGCCCAAGGGCGTCATGCTCACCCACGCCAACCTCTCCGCCAACATCCGCCAGGTGGACGAGTGGGTCCACTTCACCCGCCGCGACATCATGATGGGCGTGCTCCCGCAGTTCCACAGCTTCGGCATGACCGTCCTCACGCTCCTTCCCCTCACCCTCGGGATCAAGGTCGTCTACGCCCCGCGATTCGTCCCGCAACGCATCGTCAAGCTCTGCCGCGAGCATCGACCCTCCATCCTCGTCGCCATCCCCTCCATGTACACCGCCCTCCTCTCCGTCAAGGATGCCTCCCCAGAGGACTTCGCCTCCCTCCGCTACGCCATCTCCGGCGGCGAACCCCTCCCCGACAGCACCTTCGAACGCTTCCACGAGCGATTCAACGTCCGCCTCGCCGAGGGCTACGGCCTGACCGAGACCGCGCCCGCCACCAACTGGTGCCGACCCGACGGATGGCGACGCCACTCCGTCGGCCCGCCCCTCCCGGGCGTCATCGAACGCGTCGTCGATATCAACACACGCCAGCCCCTCGGGCCCGGGGAAGAAGGCGAAATCCTCATCAAGGGCCCCAACGTCATGCGCGGCTACTTCCGCCTCCCCGAACAGACCGCCGCCGCCTTCGACGAACATGGATTCTTCCGCACCGGCGACATCGGCCGCTTCGACAACGACGGGCACCTCTTCATCACCGGCCGCCTCAAGGAAATGCTCATCATCGGCGGCGAAAACGTCTTCCCACGCGAGATCGAAGAAGTCCTGAACCAACACCCCTCCGTCATGGCCTCCGGCGTCGTCGGCCGCCACGACCCCATGCGCGGCGAGCTCCCCATCGCCTTCGTTGAGATCAAGGAAGACGCCGCCTTCGACGAGAAGGAGCTCATCCGCTGGTGCCGACAGAAACTCGCCGGATACAAGGTCCCAGACGAGATCCGACGCCTCCCGCAGCTCCCCAGGAATCCCACCGGCAAGATCATGCGCCGCGAGCTGAAGAAGCTCCTGGATGCCTGAGCTATCCTGCGCCGGCCACCGTCCGATTTCGCTCAGCAACGCCACGTCATTCCGCCGATCTCTCATCCACCCCCTGGAGGTCACGCATGGAGCTGTACATCGACACCGCCAATATCGACGAGATCAAGCACGCCGCCGACCTCGGCGTCCTCGACGGCGTGACCACCAACCCTTCACTCATCGCCAAAGAGAAAGTCGACTACACCAAACGCCTCGCCGAAATCTGCTCCGTCGTCAAGGGCCCCGTCTCCGCCGAGGTCATCGCTACCGACTTTGCCGGCATGATGAAAGAAGGGATGGACCGCGCCAAAATCGCCCCCAACATCGTGGTGAAGCTCCCCAGCACGATGGACGGCCTCAAGGCCTGCAAAGCCCTCGCCGACCAGGGCATCAAGACCAACATGACGCTTTGCTTTCAAGCCCTCCAGGCCCTGATGGTCGCCAAAGCCGGCGCCTACCTCGTCAGCCCCTTCATCGGTCGCCTCGACGACATCGGACAGGAGGGCATGGACGTCATACACCAGATCCGCACCATCTACGACAACTACGGCCTGAAAACCAAGGTGTTGGCCGCATCCATCCGTCACACCGAGCACATGCTCCGCTGTGCTCTCGCCGGCGCCGACGTCGCCACCGTCCCCTTCAAGGTCATCATGGACTGCATGAAGCACCCGCTCACCGACCTCGGCATCGCCAAGTTCCTCGAGGACTACAAGAAAGCCTTCGGCGGCTGAGCGATCCGGCGCCGTGCCACCGACCACGTCTCACGTCGGTGCAATTCCATCCACGGCTTCTGCTCTTCGTGCCGCGGAGCTGCTTTCAAGTTCGAGTTGCTTGGCATGTTGTCAGCTCGCGCCGACACCGGCCTCACCCGCTCGTGGCCTTCTCTTCCGCGTGGCCTCCGCATTCATGCGCTCGCCGTTGTCGCTGTTGAATTCCCGACTCTTCCGAATGCCGAATGCCGCGCGGTCCTTCGCGTCCGTCGAGTTCCGCGTTCCTTCTTCCCCGAGTGTCGAGCGCCTCCTCCTCACGGACATTCACCCGCCGTCACCTCAAACAAGAACTCAACCTCCACCGGCGCCCCGAGCGGCAGCGCGATGCTCCCGACCGCCGCCCGCGCATGACGACCCGCCTCGCCGAACACCGACACCATCAGTTCGCTCGCGCCGTTGGCGATCTTCGGCTGGTCGTAAAAGCCCGCCTCGCTGGCCACGAACACCCCGAGCCGCACCACCTGTTTGATCCGCCTCAGGTCACCAAGCGCCGCCTTCGCCGCTGCCAACCCGTTCAACGCGCACTGTCGGGCGCACTCGATTCCCTGCTCTACCGTGACGGCCGTCGGAATCGACCCCTTGAACATCATCTGCCCATCCCGAAACGGCACCTGCCCGGCCACAAACAGCATCGACCCGCACATCCGGGTCGGCACGTACGCCGCCACAGGCTTCGCCGGGGTCGGCAAGGCCAGCCCGAGCTTGGCGAGTGCTGATTCGGGATCCGTAGGGGAAGTTACGCCTGCAGGTTGCGTCGACATGCCGTGGGTATACCACATCCGCAGTCACCCCATTCATCGTTCAGGGGCGATTTTCCCAGGGCCCGGGAACCAACGGGGTTGACGTGCGAACATTTCTCACGGTATTCTTTGTTCACGCCCGGTTTCTCTGGGCGGGCAGGCAGCGGGTTTCGATTCGGTTATTCCGATTCCCAATGCTCTCATCCGGCGGCCTTGGCCGCCCCTGATGCTCCGAAAAGGAGCCTCAAGCCTGCCGACATTCTGACCGGTTTGCCAAGTGCCCCGCTCCCACCATGACGACCGAGCGGCGTGGGGCCCGCGGCGCTCCGATGAAACGTCGGCGGTTCGCCGTTGTGGATTTGCCCGCGCGTTGCCGCGGCTTCCCAAAGGCCACCCCAATCGTCAACACCCTGTCTTTCTCGGTCGTCATGTCCGGGATCCGGCGCGCCACCGTGCTCGTCGGCCCTTCGCCTCATCGGAGATTTACATGAAGGCTCGTAAAGGTTTCACGCTCATCGAACTGCTCGTCGTCATCGCCATCATCGCCCTGCTGATCGGCATCCTCCTGCCGGCTCTCGGCAAGGCCCGCGCCTCGGCCCGCCAGCTCAAGGACCAGACCCAGGTCCGCGGCATTGTCCAGGCCATGGCGCTCTGGGCTCAGAACAACAGCGACCAGTACCCCCTCCCCAGCACCCTTGACAAGAACGACGACACCGACCCCAACATCGACTCCAAGTCCAACCCCAAGGTCGCCTTCCAGAAGGACACCACCCGCAACATCCTGTCGGTCATGATCTTCAACGGCAACATCCCCACCGAAATCTGCGTCAGCCCGGCCGAGTCCAACGGCGCGGTCGAGGTCTACACCAAGTACGAGCAGAACCAGCCCAAGGACGCCAAGGCTTCTGACAAGACCAAGGCCCTCTGGGACCCCTCGTTCCAGGGCACACCTCTCGATAAGGCGACCCCCAGCCACTCCGACAACACCGACAAGAGCCACAACTCCTACGCCCACACGCCCCCCTTCGGCAAGCAGCGCGTCAAGTGGACCAACTCCTTCAACGCGACCGAAACCTGCTTCGGCAACCGCGGCCCGATGTACGATGGCAACGCCACCGACGGATGGACCCTCATCACCGGCGCCGGCGCCAAGGACGCCTGCGGCAAGAACTCCAACACCCTCCTGATCCACGGCGGCCGCACCACCTGGGAAGGCAACATCGGCTACAACGACAGCCACGTCAACTTCGAGGTCAAGCCCGACCCCGAAGCCCTCACCTACAACTTCACCGGCCTGGCCGTCGGTCAGCGCACCCGCCCCGACAACATCTTCGTCGACGAGTCCGACGACCTCGGCAAGCCCGTCACTGCGGCCAATCCCACCGCCTCCGGAAACTTCTACCTCCAGAAGTACGGCAAGGACACCTACAACAAGTCCGGCACCGCCTTCCTCCGTCCCTACACCGTCGTCGGCGGCTCGGATTCCAGCCAGGCCACCACCGACGCCTGGGTTGACTGATCAACTCAATCGACTCATGCGACCCGGCGAACGCCGGTTCGGAGAATGAGTGACCTCAAAGCCCCGCCCCCTTGGGCGGGGTTTTTTCATGCGCCTTCGCCAAAGCCCGTGCTCATTCCTGTCCGCCGGGAGATCGAACCCCGAGGCTCCGCTTGATCCGAGTATGCCGCGGCGTGCCACCGTGCCTCCATCACACGCGGCGTCTGCATCACGTCGTGACCCGGTCACGCCGCGAACTCGCCTTTCCACTGGTGATCTACAACTCGTCCGTTGATCGGGCGCCCGATGCGCTCGCCCTCAGCACCCCGCCTCGAAGTCGCCCGCGAACGCGTCGAAGTCGTCGCCGTTCACGAATCCGTCGCCGTTGTAGTCGGCGTGGGCGTCGGCCACGTCGAACCACTCCGCGAACGTATCGAAGTCATCGCCGTTCACAAAGCCATCTTCGTTCACGTCCGCCAGGCACGCAAAGTTGATGACGTAGTCCGTCCACGCGCCGATCTGGGCCGCGACCGTGTCCGAACCGCCGTACGACAGGCCGGCGTGCTGCAGCACCTCCTGCTCGCTGAACGGCGCGATGTCCGTGTGATACCCGAGGTCCAGCGCGGTCGCCATGACGTTGGCGAAGAGCCCCTGCAGCGTCGTGTGCGGGTGCACGCCGTCGTGCACGAATCCCGCCAGGGGGTTGGTGTGCCCGGTCGTATCGGATTCAAGCAACCTGATGCCCACGCCGCCGATCGTGAGGGTGGTGTTGTGCTGCGTGTGCGAACCGAAGATCGCCCACGAAAGCCCGTAGAGATCGACGTACGGGATCTTCTTGTTCCGGGCCAGGACTCGGAGCCCGTCATTGACGCGCCGGATCGCCGCCGAGACGCGCTCCCGCCTGACGGGGTCGCTGTACACGCCGCTGTTCCAGGTGATCGGCGCCACGCCGTAGTCCGGAAAGCCCACGAGCACGACGTTGATGCCCGACGCGTACACGGTGTTCACCGCCGTCGTCACGTTCGCGATCCGCCCGTTGACGTAGTTGGTGATCTGCGAAGCGCTCCAGAGGCCGAAGTAGATGTTGATGTACGCGCTGCTGCTGGGCGAGAAGTCGTTGGCCCCGATCGCGATGACGGCGTTCTCGATGTCCGACGCCATCGACGCCAGCCCCGTGTGCTGTCCGTCCGACAGCAGCGACGCCGAGGTCGCGCCCGAGCGGGCCCAGTCGTTCTTGAAGAACCGCCGGCGAGGCTCTCCCCACGTCCCGCCCGCCTGCCCCGCCTCCGACGCCGTCGGGCCTGCGTCCACGCCGCGATACTGCTCCAACTGCTGGAACCAGTTCATCGCGTAGCTATAGGTTTCCTCGGCGTATTCGTCGGTCAGGCTGTCGCCCGCGGCCCCCAGCGAAACCTGCCCGCTCGCGGTGGCGGAGAGTGAACACACCAACACCAGTCGGAACGCACGGATCGACGCTGATCTCACGACGCTCTCCCTCTCGGCGCACCCACATCACCACGCCGGGAGGGATGGTAACAGAACATCCCGCCGCCGCACAGCGTTTCGACTCAAGGGCATCCGGCATTGCTGGCCGCAGAAACGTCGGCTACTTCTTCTTCCCAAAGGGACAGCCGCCGCCGTCGTCCGCCGAAGCGCCGTTCGAACCGCTCCCTCCCTGCCCGACTTGACCATCAGACCCGTTCTCGCCCCCCGGCGAGCCCCCTGATCCTCCCTGACCGGGTTGCCCGCCCGAGCCGGCCCCGCCCCCGCCCGAGACGCCGGCGCGCCCGCCGGGTGTGCCCATGCCGCCCGGCCCGGCCGGACCACCGCCACCTCCCGTCGCCGTGCCGCCGGCACCGCCTTTCCCGCCACGCCCGCCGATGTACCCTGTGCCGAATCCATTTCCGCCGTTGCCACCATCCCCGCCGTGCCCACCGATCGCGGCCCCACCCTCACCACCATCTCCGCCATCCCCTCCCGGACCGCTGTGTTCTGGTGGAGAGCAGCAGTCGCCGCCCCGCCCGCCTCCGCGTCCATTCCCGCCGGTGGCGCTCCCGCCGATTCCTCCGCCGCCGCCGTTGCCTCCAAAGCCGCCGGGCGCCGTCGCATGTCCGCCGTCACCCCCCTTGCCGCCTTGTCCGCCGGTCGCGCTTGTTCCGGTGGCCCCGGACCCACCGTCCTCGCACGCATTGCCATTGGCTCCAGCGCCGCCCGTTTGGGCTCCGGCCTTCGAGAGCCCGTTGGCCCCATCATGCCCGTTACTCCCATTGGCTCGGGTGCCCGTATCAGCGTCCGGATAGCCCCAGGCGATTGCGCTGCCACCGTTTCCTCCGTCGCCGCCATTCCCGCCATTCCCAGAGTGTTGGTGGTCGGTCAGGCCGTCTCCTCCAGCCCCGCCAGCGCCGCCCACAACGGTGGCGGGGTTTCCATCCAGGTCCTCGAACCGATCCGCCATGATCGTGACATCGCCCCCGGCCCCGCCGTGGCCACCAGCGGGAAACGCCGGCGCGCCGTCTCCGCCGCACGAGCCCTTGATCACGCCCGACGCGCACACGATCTGCGGCGCGATCAACTCGAGCGATCCGCCGTCTCCGCCGTCGATCTGCGACAGATCTCCCGCCGCCCCGTTGCCCGCTCGAATCTCGCCAAGGATGACGATCCGCGTGTCGCTCACGATGCGGCCAGAGGCGCCGTGGCCAATGCTGCCCTCCCCAGCTGCCGTGACACCGATCAGAGAACCGCGAATCACAACATCGCCGCTGGCCAGCAACTCAAATCCATCCGCAAACGATACGTGTTCACCAAGCTCCACCACGAACGACTCGGTTTGCAACGTCCCTGAGAGCGTCCCCGTACCAGCGGCATGCTTGGATCTGTCACGCTGCTCGCGGCTTCCATCCTGGGAAGTCGCGGGCATCACGCACGACGCCAGAGCCAAAAAGAGTACCGCTGCAGCACACGCTTTGACGGATCGGCCTGCGTTCACTTGAGCCTCCTCACCCATGCGGAGTCTATGTAAATCGGCCGCCGAACGCAATTCCATCCACGAGTTCTCCACATGTGACGTCGAAATAAGTTTCCCCGTGGACCCCCCAACATCGGCCTCGCAATCAAGAATCGCGGCCTGTCACCGCGGGAACTTGTCCCCAATCCGCGATGAAGGCGCCGTCTGTGCGAAGGGTCCACAGTATTGCGAACCATTGGCCACACAACACTTACGCTAGTGCCCCGCCGGCAGGCCGCCCTTCCGCGGGTCGCACGCCGCCTCATAGCCCTTCATACCCCGGGCGCGACGGATAAGTTGCGCGTTGCCGACCGCCTTGCGCGTCGTCACTTCGTGCCCGAGCTTTGCAAGTTCTGCTTCCAGACTCCCGCCGCGCAGTGATTCCTCCATTTGCAGTTTGTTCGGAGTCCACTGATGATGGAACCGCGGGAGGAGCATCGCTTGTTCTGCCGGGAGATCCCAGCGGAGCACATTGAGCGCGACCTGCACCGTGCTCGTGATGATCCTCGGCCCGCCGGCGGCTCCGGCGACCAACGCCACGCCCTTCTCGTCCACGGCGATCATCGGCGACATGCACGAGAGCGGGCGTTTCCCCGGCGCGGGCATGTTCTTCTCGGATTCCACGAGCCCGAACGCGTTGGCCGTGCCGCGCCGCGTCACGAAGTCATCCATCTCGTTGTTCAAGATGAACCCAAACGGCTCGGCGCACACGAGCGAGCCGAAGATAAGGTTGATGGTCTCGGTGCAGGCGACCGCATTGCCCTTGGAGTCCACGACGCAGAGGTGGCTGGTGCCGTGGTCCTCGGGGAGCTGGTCGGCGGGCTCCTGCCCGCCGTACGCGGAGACATCGAGCGTCCTCGTCGGATCGATCCGATCCGCCAGCGACCGGATGTACGCCGGCGCGAGCAGCGCCCCGGTCGGCACGGGCACAAACGCCGGATCAGCCACGTACCGTGCGCGATCCGCGAACGCGTGCTTGAACGCTTCGGCAACGCCATGGACGTACGCCACGCTGTTGACCCCGCTCCGCGTCAATTCGGGGCGGCTCTCCAGCATGTCAAACACCTGGGCCATCGCGATCCCGCCCGACGAGGGCGGCGGCATCATCATGAGCCTTCGGCCCATGAACTCCGAGCGCAGCGGCTCGGCCTCGACCACCTTGAAGCCATCCAGATCGGCGAGCGTCATCTCACCGCCCGCGCCGCGCAGCGCTCTGACAATCGATTCGGCGATCGGTCCTTTGTAGAAAGCGTCCTTGCCGTCGCGTGCGATGAGGCGCAGGGCCTCCGCCTGCTCGGGGAGCCTGATGCGATCGCCGATCTTCACTTCTCCGCGGTTGAGAAACCTGTTCCACACGAACGGGAACATCGCCTGACGATCGGGGCGGTCCTTCAGAAAGCCCATCACCTCGGGCTCGCGGATGCTGACGGCGTAGTGCTCGTCGACGAGGAAGCCCTCCTCGGCGGCGCGAATCGCCGGCGCGAAAACCTGCTCTCGCGTCATCGTGCCGTAGCGTTCGAGCGCGTGAAGAAGTCCGGCGACCGTCCCCGGGATCGCCGCGGCACGACCGCCGTGGGTGCTGGTGTCGGGCCCGAGCCCGGCGAGATCGCACCTTTCGAAATAATCGGGGCCATAGGCGGCGGGGCACTGCTCGCGGTAATTGATCGCGATGTCGATCGGCGCGTGGGTTGGGTGATCGACAAGATGGACGATCATGAACCCGCCGCCTCCAAGGCCGCAGGAGTACGGACGGACCACCGAGAGCGTGAGCGACGTGGCGACGGCCGCGTCCACGGCGTTGCCGCCGGCGCGGAGAATCTCGGCGCCGGCTTCGCTTGCAATGGAGTGATCCGCCGCGACGGCACCGTTCTCATACACGCGAGCAAACCCCTTCTTGAACTCGAAGCCCTCGACCTGTGCCAGCACGCGACATGGGAGCAGGATAGTGAGCGCCAGCAGCAGCGACGCCAGGGCGCGGGAAGTCCCGCGGCGCGGTGAGCAGCCCGGATCGGATCGGATTGTTCGGATGGCGGTCATTTGGTTGGGAGGCGATTTTGATCTGGCGGCGGCGCGGCCGCAAGCGCCGAGGGTGGAAAATCAGCGATCACCGCGAGATTGCGCACAATCGCGGTCATGCGGGGCTTGCACGACACCCGAAATGGTGCAGAATGGGCGGATCGGGGCCGGTTGGCCCATGGGGGTATCGGACGGGCTGCATCCAGGCCGACGCCGCGGAACTCTCGCGGTGATCGGCGGGTGTCGGCGTCGGATCGGTGTGGCACCCGTTCTGAGGAACCAAGCGCTGGAGTTTTCCATGAAGAGCACCAAGGCCGCGTTGGCAACGCTGATCGCCGGTTTCATCGTCACGTCGATGGGGTCGATGGCCCTTGGGCAGATCGAGCCGGGCGCGACGGACCCAGTCGCCCGGTTCGATGGGGACAAGGTCTATCGCGTGACGGTCAAGGACGCGCGCGAGTATCTGGCCGTGACGTCACTGGCGGACGACGTATGGACGCACAGCCCGGGGCTTGGCGACCTGGACGTGCAGGTTTCGCCCGCCAAGCAGGCGGCCCTGCGGGGACTTGGTCTGCCCACGCGGGTGCTGATCGAGGATGTGCAGCGGGCGATTGATGCCGAGCGCGAGGAGATCCTGCGCCGTAGGCAGCAGCGCGACCTGGCGTGGTTCCAGAACTTCAAGACGCTGGCGGAGATCAACGCGCAGATGACGGCGTGGACCACGGCGTATCCGGCGCTGGCCAGCTCGATCACCGTTGGGAACTCGCTCGAGGGGCGCTCGATCAAGGGGGTCAAGATCACCGGGCCGGATTCGGCGGAGTTTCCCAGGGCGAACAGGCCGCAGATCCTGTTTAACGGCTGCCAGCACGCGCGCGAGTGGATCAGCCCGATGGTGAACATGTACCTGGGAGATCAGTTCCTGATGCAGTACGCGTCGGGGGGGATCGCCAAGGACCTGCTCGACCGCGTCGAGTTCATCATCGTGCCCGTGGTGAATCCCGACGGGTACGAATACACCTGGTCGACCAACCGCCTGTGGCGAAAGAACCGTCGCAACAATGGCGGATCGTTCGGCGTCGATCTCAACCGCAACTGGGGGTACCAGTGGGGCGGTGAGGGCGCCAGCAGTGTGCCCAGCGACGAGACCTACCGCGGCCCGTCGGCGTTCAGCGAGCCCGAAACGCAGGTGATGCGCGACATGGTGCTGGCCAACACGCGTCTGCGGGCGGCGATCGACTTTCACAGCTATTCCCAGCTCATTCTCTCGCCGTGGAGCTACACGAGCACCCTCCCGCCGGACGCGGCGATCTTCGATCAGCTGAACTCGTCGATGCAGAGCGCGATCCAGGGCGTTCACGGGCAGTTCTACGACGCGGGCCCGACGTACACGACGATCTACCCGGCGTCGGGCTCCAGCGGCGACTGGTACTACGGCGCGGGGAGCACGCCACGAAAGATCCTGGCGTGGGGCCTGGAGCTGCGCGACACCGGGACGTATGGCTTCCTGCTCCCGGCGGACCAGATCATCCCCAACGGCGAGGAGATCATGGCGGGGATGATCGACCTGGCGAGCGCCATCGCGTTCCCGGCGAAGATTTCGCTCCCGGACGGCGTGCCGACCTTCGTTCAGGCCGACACCACCAATACCGTGCGAGTGAGCGTCACCGCGTCGCCCGGAGAGACGCTGAACGCATCATCGCTCAGGTCGTTCGCGAGGGTCGGCTCTGGTTCCTTTGCCCCGACCGCCCTGGCGTCGCTTGGTGGCTCGCTCTACAGCGCCACGCTCCCGGCGGCGTCGTGCGGTTCGAGCGTTGACTTCTACATCGAGGCCTCGACCACCAGCGGCAGGACGGTGCGACTCCCCTCCAACGCGCCCGCGGCGTACTACTCGTCGCCCGCGGCGGGCCTGACCGTGACGCTGGACGACCCGTGCGAGGTCATCAACGGATGGTCGCTCGCCAGCGCCGGCGACAACGCCACCACGGGCAAGTGGGAACTCGCCGACCCGGTCGCGACCGCCGCCCAGCCCGGGGATGATCACACCCCCAGCGGCACCAAGTGCTATGTCACCGACGGACGCGGCGGGGCGGTCGGCGATTACGACGTGGACGGCGGGAAGACCACGCTCACCTCACCGACGTTCAACGGCCTCGGGTCGGGCGACACCTACAGCTACGGCACGATCGTGAGCTATTGGCGCTGGTATTCCAACAACCAGGGAAGCAACCCAAACAGCGACACGATGCCCGTCGAGATATCTAACGACAACGGCGCGACCTGGCACACGCTGGAGACCGTGACCGAGAACGCCAACGCGTGGGTCTACAAGAGCTTCGTCGTGGACTCGGTCGTCGCGCCCAGCGCCACCATGAAGATCCGCTTCATCGCGCAGGACCAGGGCGGCGGATCCATCGTCGAGGCGGCGATCGACGACGTCAAGGTGATGGTGGCGTCGTGCCCGCGCGATCCGGCGGACGTGAACGGCGACGGCTTTGTCAACGGCGACGACTATGACCTCTTCGCGGAGTGGTTTGACAGCGCGGACCCGCGGGCCGACTTCAACCACGACGGCTTTGTGAACGGCGACGATTACGACGCCTTCGCGGAGGAGTTTGAGAACTAGAACACAGGAAGCGAACAGGCCGCGCGAGAGGCCGCCAACGGCGCCGTGATCACGGACGGTCGCGGCTCGGACAAGGAGAACGCGGGTCGGCGGTCCGCGCAACGTCGAATGGCCTCACACGCCAGTCTCGCGGACACGCCGTCACTTCTTCCGCTTCTTGAAGCGATCACGGATCGACGTGGAGTGCGACGAGCCCTTCAGGCGGAGTTGCGGCATGTCGGGCGCGGCGCCGCCCGCGGCCATCGCCTTCATGCGCCCGCTGGCCGAGAGCGCGGCCATCTGCTTGGTCATCTTGCTCGCCGCCTCGAACTGCTTGACGAGCTGGCCCACGGCGGCCTGCTCCGTGCCCGAGCCCGAGGCGATGCGTCGGCGCCGCGAATGGTCGATCAAGCCCGGCTTCTTGCGCTCCTTGACGGTCATGGAGTGGATCATCGCCTCGACGCGATCGAGCTGGCCCTCGTCGATGTTGATGTCCTTCAGGGCCGATCCGACGCCCGGGAGCAGACCCAGGAGCTGCTTCATCGGGCCCATGCGCCGGAGTGTCTTCATCTGCTTGAGGAAGTCGTCGAGCGTGAGCTCGCCCTTCTCGAGCTTGGCCTGCATCTCCTGGGCTTCGCGCTCGCTGACCTCGGTCTGGGCTTTCTCGACCAGGCTGAGGACGTCGCCCATGCCCAGGATGCGGCTGGCGAAGCGGTCGGCGTGGAACTCTTCGATGGCGTCGAGCTTCTCACCGGTGCCGACGAATCGGATCGGTGCTCCGGTGACGTGCTTGATCGACAGCGCCGCGCCGCCGCGCGTTTCGCTGTCAAACTTCGTCATGATCACGCCGTCGAACTCGAGCTTGTCGTGGAAGGCCTTGGCGGAATTGACGGCGTCCTGACCGGTCATGGAGTCGACGACGAAGAAGATCTGGTGGGGGTTCAGCAGCTTTCGCACGGCCTGGAGCTCGCTCATCAGGTCGTCGTTGACATGGAGGCGTCCGGCGGTGTCGAGGATGAGCGTGTCCACCCCGGCCTTGATCGCCGCGCCGAGGGCACGCTGGCAGACCCCGACCGCGACCCCGACCGCCTTGCCGTATTCCGCGACCTTCTCGGGCTCGGCGTAGCAGTGGACCATCGCGCTCCCGGGCATCTCGTCGTGCACCTGTCGAGCGACCGTCTGCAACTGCTCCACGGCGGCGGGACGCTGGAGGTCGGCGGCGGCCAGCATGACAGATCGCCCGCGCTTCTTGAGATAAGCGGCGAGCTTGCCGCACGTCGTGGTCTTGCCGGAGCCTTGAAGCCCGCACATCATGACGATGGTGGGGGGCGGGGCGACCTTGGGGATCGTGCCGTCGGGCGTGAGGCCCAGCGAGGGTTCGACGCTCGCGTCGCCGCCGAGCACCTCAACGAGGCGCTTGTAGACGATGCCGATCATCTCCTGGCCGGGACGAAGGGACTTGGTGACATCCTGGCCCACGGCGTCGTTCAGGACGGATGAGCAGAACTGCTCGACCACATCGCGGTGCACGTCGGCGTCGAGGAGCGCGGTGCGCACGTCCTGCATCGCCTCGCGGACGTTGTCTTCGGTGATCGTGGCCTGCCCGGAGAGCCGGCGGAGGGCGTTGGAGAATCCTTCGGAAAGGCGGTCAAACATGCGGGGAGTTTACGCCCGGCGCGGGCGCGAGGTCGGCGCTTCGGCCGGCCTGGGTCCGCCGCGCTTCTCGCGCAGGAATGCGTGCAGACGGCCCGCCGACCAGGTGTTGATGCATCGGCCGGCCGGAAGCCAGCCGCGCCGGGCGGTCAGGACGCCATAGCGGAGATTGTCGAAATCCTCTCGCTCGTGAACGTCGCAGTCGATCGCCAGCAGACAACCGGCATCCACGGCGGCCCGGACATGAAGGTCGCGCAGGTCGAGGCGCATCCAGTGGGCGTTGATCTCCAGCACCGTGCGGTGCTCGCGGGCGGCGGCCGTGACCTCGCCCATGTCGGGCGAGAGCCCGGGCCGGCGATTCACGAGGCGGCCGGTCGGGTGCCCGATGATGTGGACGAGGGGGTGTTGGATCACGCGGAGCAAGCGCTTGGTCGCGGTCGCGGCGTCCTGCGACAGGCCCGCGTGAATGCTCGCGACCACGATGTCGAGCTCCGCGAGAAGATCGTCGTCGTAATCGAGTTCGCCGTCGGCGAGAATGTCAACCTCCGAGCCCGCGAGGATGGTGATGCCGTCGATCTCATCGCGAGCGGCGTGCACAGCCCTGATGTGCTCGCGGAGTCGCTCGGGCGATAGCCCGCCCGCGACCGCGGAGGACTTCGAGTGATCGGTGACGGCGATGGTGTGGAAGCCGCGGCGCTTGGCCTCGGTGGCGAGTTCGACAATGGAGAGACGCCCGTCGGACGCGGTGGTGTGCGCGTGCAGCTCGGCCCGGATCTCGTCGATCGCGACAAGCGACGGAGTTTCCGTGAGGTCCATCTCGCCGCGATTCTCGCGCAGCTCCGGCGGGATTTCTGGGAGCCCCAGCGCGCCGTAGATGGCGCGTTCGGTGCCGGCGGCCCTGGGCTTCACGCCGCGGGATTGCGGCGGGGTTGGCTCGTCGTCGTTGGGGAACAGGCCGTATTCGTTGAGCGTGAACCCGCGGGCGAGCGCACGCTGGCGCAGCGCGACGTTGTGATCCTTGGAGCCGGTGAAGTACAGGAGCGCGGCGCCGTAGCAGGAATCGTGGACGACGCGGAGGTCGGCCTGGACCTCGCGCGCCGGCGGCCCGGCCTGGTCCTCGCCCCAGCGAGACGAGGGGGACTCGAGGCGAAGGCGAACCGAGCACTTGGTCTCGCCGTGGACAAGGACCGTCGAGACGAGCGCCATCTCGGCGAACGCCCGGAGGATCTTCGGCGCGTGCGCGTCGTCGGATCCGACGATGAAGTCGAGGTCGCCCACGCTGTCGCGCCCGCGGCGCAGCGAGCCGGCGTAGGAGGCGTGCTTCACGCCCGGGAGCTTCCGAAGGTGCTCGACAATCGCCTCGGCGAGCGGCATGGCCATGCCGAGCGGGAGGCGCGAGTTCGATGGTGACGACGCGAAGGCCAGCGAGGCCCTGAGCTTCTCGACGCTCTTCTGGCCCATGCGGGGGAGGGAGAGGATGCTGCCGTCGGCGATGATGCGATCGAGGGAGGCGCGGTCGGTGACACCGCCCTGGGTCCAGAGCGTCCGGAGCGTCTTGGGCCCCAGGCCCGGGACTTCCAGGAGCGGGAACAGGCCCGGCGGGACCTTCTCGACAAGCTCGTCGTGCTCCTCGATCCGTCCGGTGCGGTGAAACTCGCTGATTTTCTCGGCGATCTTCGGGCCGATGCCCTGGATAGCGCGGAGCTTGGCCTGGTCCTGGGCGATCGGCTCCAGGTCCGTCGGAAGGTCGGCGATGGTGCGGGCGGCGCGAGCGTTGGCCGCGGCACGGAACGAGTCCTCGCCCAGCAGTTCGAGCATCACCGCGATGCGCTCGAGGCGCAGCGCGACCTCCGAGTTGAATGACATGGCGGGATCGTATGGCGGCGTCGGGGGCTTGCCCGGGCGAGATCAATGATCGTGCGTGTGCGGGCGGGAGGGCAGGTCACCCTCGCCGAAGAGCCTGAACTCCTTGCGGCGGAGGATCTGACCGGCGAGGGTCGGATCATCGACGGCCAGCGCGATGGTCGGCGTGCCGTTGGGGCGGAGCATCAACGGATAGGCGAACTGGATCGAGAGTTCGGCCCCAAGGAGGCAGAGGCAAAGACTCGACAGCGTGTGACCGGCCGAAAGCTCAACTACCAGCAGGTCCTTCTCGGCGAAGGGCATGTTGTCGGCCCGCAGCTTGGCGCGGGCCTGAGCGGCGTTGTTCGAGATGATGCGAACGACCGCGTGATCGCTGGCCTCGTGGACCGAGAGCGCGCAAATCTGGCACGACGCGTCATCAAACGAATGCACAAGATCGAAGAGGCGGCCCACCTTGTTGGAGAGAAAGACGCTGAACTGCGTCACCACGGGCGGCGCATAGCCAAGACCGGTATCGAGAGGCATGCTGGAATGGCTCATGAGTCCTTCCCGAGCCGCGGCTCTCCGTGTCGTGATCGCCGCCGCGATCGGGCCATGCCGCGCTGGCGAGCTTCGTGCCCGCGCTGGTGCGCTTCATGCGCTCCGATGCATCCTCAACGATCACCGCGATGCACCCGAGCATCCCCACGGGCAGGTGCGCCGCCACCGGGAGCGATCCCCACGATCGCTCCCATAGCCCCAGATTATCGCTCCCATCGCCAAGCCGCAAGTCCAATATCCATCAAGGGTTTTGACGGACTGAACCGCAAGGCGCCTCGTGATACCCGAACAGGACATAAAAACCACCCGCGTGGGTGGTTTCTAAAGACGCATTGGCTGACCTGGACTTAGACGGAGAAACTGGAGCCACAGCCGCAGGACGACGTGGCGTTCGGGTTGTGGAAGACAAACCCACGGCCCATGATCTCGTCCTTGAAGTCGATCGTGACCCCGCCGAGGTAGAGCATGCTCTTGGGATCACAGATGATCTTGATGCCGTGCTGCTCGAAGATTTCGTCGGTTTCCTTCTGGCTTTCGGTCAGATCGAGCAGGTAGCTGAAACCGGAGCAACCACCGCCCTTGACGCCTACGCGCAGCCGCACCTTTTCGGCGTCGAGCTCCTGCTGTTGAATGATGGCCTTGATCTCGCGTGCGGCGATCTCGGAAAGGACGATGCCGCTGTGCGAGGTTTCGGGCTGGGAAACGGCGGTCGTGCTGGCCATGTGCTACCTCCTTGCGAGCGGGAATCCGTCGCGGCCGCCGTCGACGCGGACGGCGTTGGTCTATCCAAGTATAGCTTCCGTGGCGATTTGGGGAACGACAACCGGCACCGATGAGGTCTGCGGATGGTTGGTGAGCCGACCCGGGGCATCCCGAGTGAAGGCGGACGCGTCGGGACCCTGGATGCTGGCGAATGACGCCTGTCGGCGACCCCAAGCCGAGCCGGAACGGACTTGCGCGGAACGATCCATTGCTCAGGATTGAGGATGATTCTGTCAGCACAGTATTGACAATGAATCCCCATCCGGATAGTCTGTGAGATCAGGGTGAGGGGAGGGTAACTCCAAGCCCAGCTTTGGATTGTGTGCCTGTTGGTGTCACCGTTTCCGCACGGCCACCTGCGGGCTTGTTGTCAGATGGTTTTTGTTCAGATTTAGGAGGGTTGAGTATGAAGGTTTTTGCTGTTCTCGCATTGGCCGCTCTGGCCGGCACCGCGACCGCGAGCGTGGTGTTCTCTGAAGATTTCAACAGCGGCGGCACGGGCTCGTTCAGCGTCCAGGACCTGCAGGGTTCGGGCATCGCGCTGTGGAAGGGTATGGCCGCCTACGGCGATTCGAACTGGACTGGCGGTTCGGGCAACGCCGCGACGGCCGACTCGGACTACCAGGCCGGCGAGTTCAACACCCGCATGGTCTCCCCGGGCATCGCGCTCGGCAGTGGCGCCGCCAGCGTGTCGTTCCTCTACAACTACCAGAACTTCGCGTTCCTCGATGTCTTCGCCGTCGAAGTCTCGACCAACGGCGGCGGCAGCTGGACGACGCTCTGGAGCACCCAGGCGGATACCGGCGGCTTCCGCTCCCTCCCCGGCGCGAGCAAGACCATCGATCTGTCCGCCTACGCCAACCAGACCGTCAACATCGGCTTCCACTACTACGACCCCAACTCGGGCGACTGGGACTGGTACGTCCAGGTCGACAACGTGGTCGTTGAGTCGGTCCCGGCCCCCGGCGCCGCGGCGCTCCTGGGCCTCGGCGGCCTGTTCATGGGCCGTCGCCGCCGCTAATCGCGGTTGGTTGATTGACATGAATCGAATCGACGGGCGGGTCCTCGGACTCGCCCGTTGCTTTTTTGTGGCGACGAATCACTGAAACTCGGGGAGCGAGTGTCATCCCGAAGCTTCGTCCCAAGCGCAAACATAAGCCCACGCGGCGCGTCGTGGGCTTGGTGCGATGCGATGGGCGTGCGGATGGCCGGAGCGAATGGCCGCCGTGCGGTCAATGGCTCTTGGCGTGATCGGCGTCGGCGGGCAGGCCGTTCTTGGCCTTGTAGTCGGCGATGGCGGCACGGATGGCGTCCTCGGCCAGCACGGAGCAGTGGATCTTGACGGGCGGGAGGCTCAGCTCCTCGACGATCTGGGTGTTCTTGATCGCCAGCCCTTCGTCGAGGGTCTTGCCCTTGAGCCACTCGGTGGCCAGGGAGCTTGAGGCGATGGCCGACCCGCAGCCGAAGCACTTGAACCTGGCGTCTTCGATCTTGCCGGTGGCCTGATCGACCTTGATCTGGAGCTGCATGACGTCGCCGCACTCGGGCGCGCCCACGAGACCGACGCCGACGTCCTTGCGAGACTTGACCTCGGCCTGGGTGCCGAAGTTCCCGACGTTGCGGGGGTTTTCGTAGTGGTCAATGATCTTTGGTCCGTACGACATGGGGTGCTCCTTCGGATCGAGGCGCCGGGCACTCGGAACTCGGCGCTCGGAATAAACTCAGATTGCAGTCTCGTTCGTCTTGCTCCGGCCCTCGTGCCTCATGCCTTTCTTCAGTGCCCCGACCACTCAACCTTCGACAGGTCGATCCCTTCCTTGTGCATGTCGTACAGCGGCGAGAGCGAACGCAGCTTCCTGACCGCCGCCACGATCTTCTCGATGGCGTAGTCGATCTCCTCTTCGGTGGTCCAGCGGCCGAGCGAAAGGCGGAGCGAGCTGTGGGCGAGTTCGTCGCCCACGCCGAGCCCCTTGAGGACATAGCTGGGTTCGAGGCTGGCGCTGGTGCAGGCCGAGCCCGACGAGCACGCGATTTCCTTGCACGCCATCATCAGGCTCTCGCCCTCGACGAAGCCGAAGGAGATGTTCGCGATGTGCGGCAGGCGTTTCTCGCGGTGCCCGTTGACCTGCGTTGAGTCGAGCTGGGCCGTGATGGTTTCTTCGAGACGCTTGCGCATCTTGGCGAGGCGGGCGGTGTCGCGGTCCATCTCGTGGAGCGCGATCTGGCAGGCCTTGCCCATCCCGACGATGCCGGTGACGTTCAGCGTGCCGGAACGGAAGCCACGCTCCTGCCCGCCGCCATCGACGAGCGAGGTGAGGCGGACGCGGGGGCGACGCCGGCGGACATAGAGGGCGCCGACCCCCTTGGGGCCGTAGATCTTGTGGCTCGACATGCTGAGCAGGTCGACGTTGTCCTTCTCGACGCTGGTCGGCATCTTGCCGGCCCACTGGGTGGCGTCGGTGTGGAAGATGACCTCGCGGCCAGAGGACTTGAGCATCGCACCGATCGAGGGGATCTCGTTGATGGTGCCGATCTCGTTGTTGGCCCACATGAGGGAGACGAGGATGGTGTCGTCGCGCAGGGCGGCCTTGACCATCTCGGCGGTGATGATGCCGTCGGCGGGCGGCTCAAGGAACGTGACCTCGAAGCCCTCCTTCTGCAGTCTCTTGCAGGGGTCGAGGACGGCCTTGTGCTCGATCGCGCTGGTGATGATGTGCCCGCGGGACCTCCCGGAGCCCGCGGGGTTCCTCTCGTACATCAACGCGGCGCCGCGCAGGGCGAGGTTGTTCGACTCGGTGGCGCCGGACGTGAAGATGATCTCCTTGTCGGTCGCGCCCAGGAGCGCCGCGACCTGCTCGCGGGCGGCGTCGACGGCGGCCTCCGCTTCCCAGCCGAAGCTGTGGTTGTGACTCCCCGGATTCCCGAACTTCTCGGTGAAGTAGGGGAGCATGGCCTCCACGACGCGAGGGTCGCAGGGGGTGGTGGCGGCATGGTCGAGATAGATCGGGAATTTCAGGGCCATGGAAAGTCTCCGACGCGAGCGCGGAACATCATCCGCTCAACAAGCGATTCTACGGCAGTTGAGATTCAGTTTCAGCGGCGAAATATCAATTCGTTCGCACGATATTCGGATCACGAGGTCAGGACTTCGGAACCGGCTTTTTGTAGATCATCTCGATGCGGTTGCCCGTGTCGCTGAACGTGACGCTCGTCATGTAGGCGCGGATGAGCATGATGCCGCGGCCGCTCGGCTGCTCGATGTTCTCGTCCACCGTGGGGTCCGGGACATCGGCGGGAACGAATCCCGGGCCCTGGTCTTCGACCGCGACCCGGACCTCTTCGGGTGAGAGGGAGTATTCGAGGCGAACGGGCACGCCGGGCGGCAGGTGCTTGTGCCCGTGGTTGAAGGCGTTGGCGACGGCCTCTTCGATGGAGAGCTTGACGGCGAAGCGTGAGGCCTTGGTGTACGCGAGCTTTTCCAGCTCGGTCATGATGCCCTGCTCGATCTGGTCGATCTGCGCACGATCTCCCGTGAGCATGACCGAGACTTCGAACCGGGGCTGGGGGCTGGCGTGGCTCATCGTGACCGGGACGCGTGCGAGCGATCGGGCGGCGAGGCTCATTCGAAGCTCTTGAGAGCGTCTTCCGTGGTCTCGTGGATGCTGAACATCTTGTGCAGCCGGGTGATGACGAACACCTCGTAGATCTGGGGATCAATGTTCGCCAGGCGCAACTGCCCGTTGCGATCGCGGGTCTTGTTGCGGATGGTGATCAGCGTTCCGAGGGCGGCCGACGAGAGGTGGTCGACGTTCTGGAAGCTGATGAGGAGCTTCGGGGCGGCCTCCGATTCGATGAGCTGGGTGATCTCCTCGCCGATGGACTGGATGTTGGCCTCGTCGAGGATGTTCCGGTCGATGAACTCGACGAGCGTGACATTGTCCTGTCGGCGGACTCGTAGCCTGGAATCGGCCTGGGCCATCGTGCGGCTCCTTGGGGCGTCGGGCACGACGCCGGGGAACTCGATCATAGAGCGCTCGCCGCGCCCGGTCGGGTCCGGCGGTGCCGGCGCGAGAAAAAGCCGGGCATTCGGCCCGGCCATGTGAACACAACCAAGGGGCTCATCGACCGTAGGGGGAGTGGAGCGAATCGAGGAGGCCCGGGAAGTTCTTCTCCTCCTGCTCGTTCTGAATCAAAATGGTGGGCTTGAGAAGGATCAGCAGGGTGTGGTCGTCCTTGGCTTTGATGCGGTTGGTGAAGAGGCGGTTGATGACGGGGATCTTCGACAGGACGGGAACACCCGACTCGACCTCGTATTCGTTGGTGATCCGCTGGCCACCCATCATGATGGTTCCCTGGTCCGGGATCGTCACGGTGGATTGCAGCTGCGTCTGGGTGACGGTGGGGAGGTCGATGAAGGACTGGGTGTCGGCGGAGTTCACCAATCGTCCGCCGGCAACCGCGGTGACGGCACGGGTCCGGAACCCGTCGACCTTGTTCAGCGTGATCTGGGTGTTCATGGTGACGTAGCGGCGATCGGCGGAGACCGTGCCTTCGATGAGGAGCTGCACGCCGTCGAACGCGGTGGCGATCTGGGGCTGGAAGGCGGCGGCGGAGTCGCTGACGACGGGGGTGAGCCCGGAGACGTAGGCGATCTGGGTGGCGACCGTGACGTTGGAGGTCTGGCCGTTGGTCAGGGTCAGGCGGGGTGCGTTGAGCTTGATCGAGCGACGATCGGCCTGGGTGGCTTGGATCAGGAAGTCGACCTGGATGTCGTCGAGGAACTGCCCGGCGATGCCCAGGGCCGGGGCGGCTCCAAGGGCGCTGGAGGCGACCGTGCCGCCGTCGACCTGTCCGGTCAGGAGCGAGGTCGCCAGGGTGTTGGAGCCCTGGGTGATCCCGATCGGGGACCAGGATCGCGGATTGACTACGCCCTGGGTGGCGCTGGTGCCGGTGGCGACGTTGGGCGACGCGGCGGTTCGCTGCAGGTTGCCCGAAGTGGTGTTGAAGAAGTCCGAGGCCTGGATGGTGGGGCTCACGGCCCGGGCGGCGCGGACCTGGTTGTTGTTGGCGTTGAGGTACACATCGATATCGAAACCGATCTGCTCGAAGAACTCCTGATCGACCAGCAGGATTCGTGATTCGATGCTGATCTGCATGGCGCGGACTTCGCGCAACTGGCGGAGCAGCCCGTTGATCGCCTGGTGGTTCTTGGCGGTGTTGACGATGATGAGCGAGCCGTCGAGGCGCTGGATGGAGCCGGTGGTGCCGCCGAGGTCTTTCCAGCCCTCGGAGTCGACGTTCTCCTGGATGATCTGGATGATCTGGTCGATGCGATTTTCACGGTTGCGGGTGAAGTCGGTCGTCTGATTCTGGTTGCTGTTGCTCTGGAACGGGCTCTGCCCGCTGCCGCCGCTGCCGCCGCTGTTCTGCGACGCTTGCGCGAGGTCGAACTGCGGCACCTGGTTGTATTGCGGCACCTCGATCAGCAGGTCCCGGATGTCGTAGATGACCAGCTGGGTGTTCTTGCGGAGGGCTTCCTCGGCGGCGATGGTGAGCACGCCGTCGTTGACGGCCCAGCCGATGCGCTGTGAAATGTCGGTGCCGGGGCTGACCTTCTCGCACACCTTGTCGAGCACGGTGCGGATCGGGACGTTGGTCAGGTTCAGCGTGATGGGCTTGTCACGCTGCACGCTGAGCGCGTCCATCGAGGACCAGTCCACGTCGATGTTGAGGAGCGTGACGGCCTGGAGGAACTGGACCACGTTCTCGAAGGGGCTCTCGTTGAACTTCACCGGGGTGCGCTTGCTGGCGATGAGCGAATTGACGCGCTGATTCTCGGCCGACTCCGCGAACGCCAGGGGCTCGCCGCGCAGGGTGCTGATCGCGGGCCAGTCGGCGGGGTAGTCGATGATGTCGAGCGGCGGGATGGTCGCCTCGGTGTTCTGAAGATTGAGCTTGGCGGTGTTGAGCCACGCCTTCTTGATGATCGCCTTGGACTTGATCGAAATCAGGTTGTCGGTCAGGACGTCCTTGAGCACCAGGCCCGCGGGGTTGATCGGGTCCAGGTAGAGAAGCTGGTCGACCACCTGCAGCGCCTCGGCGTACTTCATGTCCATCTGGAGGGCGCGGATTCGCGTCAGCGCCTCGCGGATCTTCCGCTCCTTCTCGGACAGACGCTGAGCCTCGCTCTTGGCGGCTTCCTCGGCCAGGGCCTTGGCCTGCGCCGCCGCCCGCTGGTTCGCCAGCGTGTCCTCGGTGCCGCTCACCTTGGCGAGCAGGTCCGCGACCTGCTTGTTGTATCCCTCGACCTCGGATTCGGCGAAGGCGTTCCTGTTGCTGTTGATCGTCAGGCGAGCGGAGGCGGCCAGGTCACGGGCCCGCTCGGTGTCGCCGGTGTTCAGGGCCTTGGCGGCCTGGGCCATCTGGTTGTTGAACTCAGCCAGCGCGGCTTCCTTCTGAATCTGCGTGCGCTTCATCTGGGCGCTGAGCGGATCAAGGGCCGGACCGTTGGCGTTGAGACGCACCTGCGCCTCGGCGATGCGTGCATTGACGCGTGACAACTCGTCGACCGTGAGGTACCGCCCAAAGGCACCCTGCAACTGCTGGTACTTGGCCAGCGCGTCGTTGTAGATCCCCTTGTCGAACGACAGGTCGGCCTGGGCCAGCAGCTCCTGGGCCTGCCACTTCCGACCCTGCTCGATCGCGTCCTGGCCCTGGGGCGGCTGCCAGCCCGTCGCGGGCTGGGCGGCGGGCGCCGTGGCAGGCTGCTCGGCCGGGGGCTGGGCGGGCGGCTGGGCCGGAGGCTCGGCCGGCTGCACCTCGGCGGCGGGGGACGGGGTTGTTGCGGGCGACTCCGCAGGCGAGGGCTCGGTGGGCTTTGTCTCCGGCGCCGGCTCGGCCGGGCGACGCTTGACCACCCCAGGCTGAACATCGAGGAGCCCGAGCGCGGCCTTGTCGGCGTTGCTGGCGTCCACCTGGTCAATGCGATCCGTCAGCGCGTTGAACGTCGCCAGCTGATCCCCCTCCAGCACCAGGCCCGATCGGCCGATGCTCGCCAGATCCGACTTCGCATCGGAGATGCGACCATCCCGGAAATGCGACTCCGCGGCGGTCAGCAGCCCGTCGACCTTGGGGGCCATGCTCGACTTGGCGCTCTGGCAGGTCGCCCGGACGGCCTCGATGCGGGCGTTCTGGCTGTCGGTGGCCTTGCGCGAGCGGACCACGGATTGCAGATGGGCTTCGGCGGAGCGGATGTTCCCCTGCTCGGCGTCGTTCTCGGCACGCTGCAGGCTCAGCTCGACCGGGTCCATGGACTGCATCTGACGCCCGATGGAGCCGACCAGCCCATTGAGGCGCTGACGCTCGCGGTTGGTCAGAAGAAGCCCGGTCGTGTCGTCGTTGACGAGATTCGCGATCACGGTTCGGGCGCGGACGACGTGGCCCTCTTCCAGTAGCTTGGCGGCCTTGTCCATGGCGGCGTGGGCGGCGGAAGTGGGCTGGGTCTGATCCGAAGAAGAACGCGGCGTCGCAACCTGAGCCCAGGCCGACGTTGCACCAAGGAGCGTCGCGCCGCTGAAGGCGGCCGCGGCGAGCAACATACGGGCCGGGGAGTTCTGACGAGTCTGCATTGGCGTCTCCAAAACCGCGGGTCGAACACGGTCGGCGCTCGGCGCCGAGAAAAAGGCACGCTCCCGACGCGTCCTGGCGTCGGAACAACAGGTCCATCGGCTTGGCGGGCGGCTTCCCTGTTTGGGCGCGCTCGCTGGCCGGGTGTTTCGGGCGCGAGCCGACCACCGGCCCACCCCGGACCCCGCACGCAGGGCGGAAAGATAACCACCTTGGCTCCGCGATGCAAACCCGTTCGTGACGGGAGGCGGTCAGGGGGGCGGCCGCGTGACTGGTTCGGGCCGGAGCGTCCGACCCAACACGGGAACCAGAAGCGCGAACCGTCCCGCTGGCGGGTGGTTCCTCACGCGTGCTCCACACGCGCGTCTACGCGCCGCCGGTTGGGACGGCGACGCTGCATGGGGGAGGTGACGATAGGGATCCGGATCGCGCCGGGCCCAATTCGAATCACCCTTTCCGGCCCTGGGTCCGACGCCCTGGCATCGCACGGTGTTCCCGTGCACTCGCCAATCGCCGCCCGCGGGGCCGGTCTATTCGAGCCATCGGCTCGAAATGATCCGTGAAGGCTCGGGTTCGACGCTCTCGCCCTTGGGAATTTGCAGTTCACTCACGCGATCGGGGGCCACGCGATCGATCGCGACCAGGATCAGGTCCGCGTCGTCCGGGGGGGGAGCCTTGGGAAGTGCCTCGGCGGCGTCGATCGCCAGCCGCTCGGCTTCTTCGAGCGATCCGGCGGCAAGGATCACCTCGGCGTACTTCCGCCGACCCTCATCGCCCATGAATCGGGCCACGCAGTGCCAGACGGTGTTCCCGAGGTCTTTTCCGTCGTCATCGACATTGTTTGTTGGGTCGATGTTCAGGAGCAGCCGCCATTCATCTCGCAGGTCTTCGACGATCTGGTCGAAGGTCAGGAGGTTTTCATCGTTGCTGTTCAGCACGCCCCGGTGCTCGTGGGCGGTCGCGTCGGCGCCGGCGGGATCCTCGCGGGCCTGAAGGTCATAGGCCCGCAGGAGCGACTCGATCCGCTCTTTCATGTCGGGCTCGGCACGCACGGTGACGATCTTGTGTTCATCGACAAACGCGTAGAAGAACGGCTCTTCGGTCATCACCCCAAAGCCGCACAGCCCGTCCTCGAAGAAAAAATCGCGATAGCGTCTCAGGCATTCCAGAAAACGGTCCATGCCGATGAGGTCGTAGGCGATGTAGGGGTCGATCTCCCGGAAGTCATCGCGCCCGAGGACGTCGAGGATCGGGAACACTCGGCCCTTGAAAAGCGAGAAGAGTTGGCGGCAGAACGACTCGAGCCGGTGGTGCGACATCACGATGTCGAACACATAGCGATCGGGCCATTCCTCGAACTCGCCGTCGGCGTCGCCGTCCGCCGGCTCAAAGACCACCGTATAGCCGGGCTTGGGCTCCATGTCCTCGATGGGATACACACCCAGAGGGAACTGGAAATCCCCCACGACGAGGCGCTTGAGCGAGGCATCGACGGCGCAGCGTGACATGCCGAAGTGTAAGGGCGGCAATGCAGGCCGGGGACCGCACGGAGGACCGGCTCCCAACACGCGAGTCCCTCGGACGAACGGGCTGGCGACGCCCAGCCCCGGATGGATCCGGCACGGGGTGGGGGCGTCAGATCCGCGGTCTACCCTTGCCCATGGTTCAATCGGCACAGGCGGGGAACAGCGGAGCGAGCGGGCCCGGGGGGGTCGCGATCATCGCGGTCAGCGTGGGCAATTCGCGCATCAAGTTCGGGTCGTTGAACGATCTGGAGTTGCTCGATTCGGGCGCGGCCGGCAACGCGGAACTCGACGAGGCCGCGGGGTTGATCGCCGGGATGCTCGCCCGGAGCGCCGGGGGCGAGATTGTCATGGCGTCGGTCAACCCCGCGGTGGCGGACGCGCTTGAAATCAAGCTCGTGGAGCGGAGCGGCGGCGCCATCTTTCGCCTCGGCCGCGATCTTGGCTTCCCGATCCGTCACGCGCTGGACGACGACTCGACGCTGGGTCAGGACCGCCTGCTCAACGCGATCGCGGCGTACGAGATGGCGCGCCAGGCGTGCATCGTCATCGACTGCGGCACCGCCATGACCGTCGACTTTGTCGACGGCGAGGGAACCTTTCAGGGCGGCGCGATCCTGCCCGGCGTGCGCATGATGCTGCGCGCCATGCACGAGCACACCGCCTCCCTTCCGTTGCTCGAACTCAGGCCCCCCGATGCCGCTCGCGGCGCGTTCGGCAAGGACACCGCCCATGCGATGACGCTCGGCGCGATCGGCGCCGCTCGCGGGGCGGCCTACCACCTCGTCCACGCCTACGCCGAGGCGTACGGCGGATACCCGCGCGTCATCGCGACCGGCGGCGATGCGCGGATGCTCTTTGAGAACGACGAGATCGTCGAGCACGTCGTGCCCGACCTGCAACTGCGCGGCATCGCCGTCTGCGCCAAGGCGGCCCTGGCGAAGGAAGGCCCGGACGACGCCCCGTGAGCTCGACCCTGGGCAAGGCCGGCGGCGTGACATGGCGCCTGGCGTCCGGCGTGGGGGGCCAGGCCGCCGTCGCGGTGATCGAATTGTCAGGAAGCAACGGCGATTCGCTCGACTCGGCGCTTCGCGATGGCGGCCTTGGCACGCTCCAGGTCGGCGCGGTCAGGCTCGCGAACCTCTTTGGTGTTGATCGTGGCGTCGTGGCGCGCTGGAGCGAAACGATCGCGCACCTGATGCCCCACGCCGGGCCGGCGGTAGTCATGTCGATCGCGGAGCGGCTGCTCGCGTTCGGCATCGACGAGGGACGCAAGGTCGATCCACGCACGGCGTATCCCGAGGCCCGCGACGAGGTCGAAGCCCACATGCTCGCGGCGCTGGCGCGGGCGAGGAGCCCGCTGGCCCTTGACCTCCTGCTCGATCAGCCGCGGCGATGGCGCGAGAGCCGCGCGGGGCGTGCTCCGAGGGGTGAAGCTGACGCAAGTTTCTTGAACCGCCTGATCGAACCGGCGCTGGTGGTCGCGGTCGGGCCGAGCAACGTCGGGAAATCCACGCTGCTCAACGCGCTCGCGGGGCGCGCGGTGTCGGTGGTGGCCGATGAGCCCGGGACGACCCGCGACCATGTGGGCGTGCTGCTCGACCTCGGCGGCGTGGTGGTCCGCTACATCGATACGCCGGGCGTAAGGCTCAACGCCCCGATCGTCGAGCGTCACGCGCTGGGCACGGCGATGGAACTCGTCCATCGCGCGGACCTGGTGATCTCGTGCGGCGACGGCGCGCAGCCCGCCCCGATGCTCGGCGCGCGGATCGTGATTCGTGCCGGGCTCCGGGCGGACCTTCGGCCCATCGCCTGGGGGGCGGATGTCAAGGTGTGTGCGCCGAGCGGCGAGGGCGTTGAAACGCTGGTGACGCTGGCCCGCGAGATGCTGGTGCCCGCGCGGGCGATGGCGGATGACCGACCCTGGAAGTTCTGGTAGCGACGCCGGGCCGATCGGACGCCCCCCGGCCAGAGCGCTAAACTTGGGACTTGAATCCTGATCCGATTTCCGGCGGGCGGCTGGCGCCCTTTGCAAAGGCATCGCATGGCTCTTGACCAACGACAGACACAGATTCGCGAGGGCGCCGGTCTTGAAGAATCGCGGCTGAATCGCGAGTTCATCGACCTGCTCCAGAAGGTCAGCATGCCCGTGCTGGTTATCATCGCGATCCTCGCCGTGGGGTACGCGTTCAAGCAGCGGTACGACCGGGCCCAGAAGGAAAAGCTGGACATGGCGTTCGGCGAGATCGAGGCCGCCTCGAACAGCGCCCACCCCAGCCCGGACACGCTGCGGAGCATCGCGGACGAGTACCAGTCGATCATCGGGGTGTACCTGAAGGGGAGCCTTCGCGCCGGGGACGCCTACCTGGACACCGTGCGTTCGGGCGTGAAGCCGGGGGCGGAGCTCAAGCCGGATGGATCGCTGGCCAAGCCGGAGGACGTGCTCTCCGACACGGACAAGGCCTACCACCTCGCGCAGGCCCAGGCGATGTACGAGCGCGTCTCCAACGAGACCGCGGGGAAGCCCGCCTATGTGCTGATGCGGCTCGAGTCCATGTACGGCTTGGCGGCGGTCGCGGAGTGCAAGGGCGACTTCGACGCGGCCAAAAAGCACTACGAAGACATCATCGCGATGGTGGAGAAGGGCCCGTGGGCGATCCACGCCACAGTGGCCAAGGGAAGAATCGCGAGCCTTGATTCGCTGAAGACCTTGCCGAGGGTGTACAAGGCGTCGGAGCTGCCCAAGCCCCCCGAGCCGCCCAAGACTGAGGCGACCGGCGCCGACAGCCCCTCAGCGGCTCCGTCCGACGCGCCCAAGGCGGACGCGCCTGGGGGCGATGCGCCGAAACCCGAGGCTCCCGCGGCCGAGGGCCCGAAGGAAGAGCCCAAGCCGGCGGAGACTCCCTCGCCGAGCACTCCTGCTTCGGACCCTCCCGCGGAGCCCCAGCCCCCGAAGCCCGACGGGAAATGAAGCCGGAGCACGCCGAAGGCCGTCCGGGCGAGCGGAGCGCCGACGACGAGGTCGTGCTGTCCGACGCGGCGATGTCGCTCATCAACGCGGGGGGCAAGGTTGATGCCGCGGCGCTCCGCGAGGCGATGGACGCGGCCGGGGATGATTCGGACGACGCGGAACTCCGTCGCGTGACATTCCGCATCAAGAGCGACCTGAACAAGCGTCTCGATCGCTACCTCACCGATCGCATCGGCTTCATGAGCCGGACGCAGTTGCAGAAGGTGGTGCGCGAGGGCGGCGTGCTGGTGAACGGGCGCTTGCCCAAGTCGTCGACGCTGGTGAAGCGGGGCGACGTGATCGAGGTGGTTGTGCCGCCGCCGCCGTCGTCGAGCATTCAGCCCGAAGATATTCCGTTGCAGGTGCTCTACGAGGACGAGTACCTGATCGTGCTGAACAAACAGCCGGACATCATCGTCCACCCGGCGCGGAGCCATCTGAAGGGCACCATGCTGAGCGCCCTGGCGTACCACTTCCGGCATCACTCTCAGACGGGCGGGGCTCTCTCGGGCGTGGGGAAGGACTTTGCCAGACCCGGCGTCGTGCACCGTCTCGACCGGCACACCAGCGGGTGTATCGTGTTTGCCAAGCAGGACGAGGCCCACTGGAAGCTCGGGCACCAGTTCGAGCATCGAAGCGTGGATAAACGCTACCTCGCGGTCGTGCACGGGCGGATCGAGCCCGAGACGGACGTCATCGAATTGCCGATCGGATCTCATCCCTCCAAGGAGAAGGGCTTCCGCGAGAAGTACGTGGTCCGTCACGACGAGCTGGGCAAGCACGCGGTGACGATCTATCGCGTGCGCGAGTGGTACCGCCTGCCGCCCGCGCCTGGCCTGGATCCCAGGCGCGACCTGGACTACACGCTCGTGGAGCTCGAGCTCAAGACCGGGCGGACGCACCAGATCCGGGTCCACCTGTCGTACCTGGGGTTTCCGATCGTCGGCGACGACATGTACGGCGGGCGGCCGCTCACGACCCCGGCGGGGGAGCCGATCATCTCCCGCCAAGCCTTGCACGCGTGCATCCTTGGATTCACACACCCGATCTCGGACCAACGCATCGTGATGACCGCGCCGGTGCGTGGTGACATGGCGTCCCTGATCGGGCATCTGCGGAGGCATGGAACGGTGGAGTCGCCGGGCCCATTGCCCGGCGCGACGGTTGATTTACCCAAAGCGATCCCGAACAACGGATAGGCGGGACCACAGAGGCTCGCGTTCGGGTGGCGACGGCCCAAAGTTGTTGCTCATGCCTCAAAAATTTCGCTTGACTTCGATGCGTGTGTCACGTCAAATAGGGTGATGGACTTCCTCATTCCGCTGAGGAGGTCGCCGGCTCGGTGTGAGAGCCAAGCCGGTGTGGGGGGGAGAGACGAGATCCCCACGAATTTTGGCAGGATTGCCAGTCGAGAGCGGTGTGTGCCGCTGCCGACGCGCGGAGTGTTCCGCTCTGGCCCCGGGTATGGGCGCCCGTGCGGATGGTGGGTGTCCGAGTTTGAAGAGATTGAGGAGAGTACACATGAAGAAGGTTGCATTTGTCCTTGCGATGGCGGGTCTGGCGGCGGCCTCGAACGCTCAGACGTTCACGCGGATTTACAACGACGCGTTCAGCGGTGCGAACTATGTTGTCGCTGGCGCGTCCAGCCGCACCAACCCCACCGGTCAGCAGGACAACTTCACCCTGGCCCTGCCCGGCTTCAGCGGCCCGGCCAAGAAGGCCGTCATCAGCTGGAACTGGCAGACGAGCCTCAACGGCGGCGGCCCGAACGACGTCATCACGGTCAACGGCATCCGCGTCCCGGGCACCCTCGGCGGCGTGTCGAGCCCGGACCTCTGCTGGGGCTGGCCTTACCTCACCACCTACTACGCCGACATCACCGACATCGTGAACAACTTCGGCGGCGGCGGCAACTACACGATCGGCGGCGCGGTCGACAATAACTTCGGCATGGGCGAAGGCGTCACCATGGCCGCCGTCTATGACGACGGCTCGGCCGAGAACCGCGAGGTCAGCCTCTTCGCCGGCAACGTCAACAACGTCTCGTCGGTCGGCGGCTTCGCCACCCTCCCCTTCGCCAACCCCTACCTCGGCGGCACCGCCAAGTTCTTCACCAACGCCCTCGACGGCCAGTTCGCCAGCGATCAGTTCTTCATCAACGGCAACAACGTCGGCGGTATCCTCCCGGGCACCTGGTCGCAGGATGACGCTTGGGTCGGCCAGTCCGGCCCCGCCAACATCGGCAGCAACTACTTCGACGTGGCTCAGGGCGATGTGTCGGCCTGGATGACCGCCGGCGATACCGAGATGGTCATGGGCACCAACCTGCTCGGTGACTGCATCGGCCACACCCTGGCCGGCATCGTCGTCAACGCCGTTCCCGCCCCGGGTTCGGTGGCCCTGCTCGGCCTGGCTGGCCTGGTCGCCGGCCGTCGCCGTCGCTAATATCCTCACAGAGAGAAACGAGACGGGGCCCTGTGGTGTGGGACTCGTAGCGTGACTTCGAACGCCGGGCGGAGCAATCCGCCCGGTGTTGTTTTTGGGGCCGCGCGGCGCGGTCCATCATGGTCCAACGCCGGCGCGTGATCGCGGCGAGAGCCGGGGCGCGGCACCGGATGGTGCCGTCGATTCCGCGGGCAAAGCGACGCCCGCGGCGGCGTCAGCCGATCTTCGACTTGCCGCCCATGTACGGGCGGAGCGGCTCGGGGATCGTCACGCTCCCGTCCGCGTTCTGGTGAATCTCCAGCAGCGGGATCAGGAAGCGTGGCGAGGCGAGCACCGTGTTGTTCAGCGAGTGGCAGAACACCGTCTCGCCCTTGCCGATCGCACCGCCGGCGCGATATCGCATGTTGAGCCGGCGGCACTGGTAGTCATACAGGCGGCTGGCCGAGTGCGTCTCGCCGTACGCGCCGATGGGCGAGCCGTCCTTCCCGACCTCTCCCCGCCCGGGCATCCACGATTCGATATCGACCATGTCGGCGTTCTTGGGGCCAAGATCGCCCGTGCAGCATTGCAGCAGCCGGTGGGGGATCGAGAGCGATTGCAGGAGTTCCTGCACGTAGCCCATCATCCGCTTGTGCCACGCTCGGCTCTCGGCCTCGTCGGCCTTGCAGATGACCACCTGCTCGACCTTGTCGAACTGGTGGATGCGGTACAGGCCCGCGGTGTCCTTGCCCGCGGCGCCCGCCTCGCGCCGGAAACAGGTCGAGACCGTGACATACCGCAGCGGGAGCACGGATTCGTCGAGAATCTCGCCCATGTGAACGCCCATGAGCCCGACCTCGCCGGTCCCGGTGAGATAGAGGTCGTAGCCCTCGGGATCGCCCGCGCGGTGCGTTTCGTCGATGAGGTAAGCTTGTTCACGCCCGGCGGGGAAGAAGCCCGTGCCCACCATCGCCTCTTCCTTGACGAGCACCGGCACGCTCATCGGCGTGAAGCCCTGCCTGTAGACCATGAAATCGACCGCGTAGCGCAGCACCGCCAGATGGAGCGCCATGCCGTCGCCCGTGAGGATGTACGAGCGAGAGCCCGCGAGCTTCACGCCGCGCTCGAAGTCGGCGAGCCTGAGATCGCGGACGAGCTCCAGGTGCGTCTTGGGCTTGAAGCCGCGTTGCGACTGGAACGGCTTGGTTGTGTCAAACCCCGGGGGGTTCCAGCGCGAGATTTCGACGTTGTCGTCCGCCGAGGCGCCGACGGGCACGTCCGCGTCGGGCGGGAGCGGCACCTGGAGCAGGAGCTGCTGCAATTCCGGATCGATCACCGCCAACCGCCTGGAGACCTCCTGCTCGGCGCTCTTGAGCGCCAACGGCTTGGCGGAGAGCTCGTCGAGCTGCTTCTGCAGCGCCTCGGCCTCGGCGCCCTTCACCCCCTTGAGCTGGCCCTTGAGCTTGCCGATCTGCGGGCCCGATTCCTTCGCGAAGCGTCCCTGCTCGGCCCGGAGCCTGTCGCCCTCGGCCTGGAGCTGACGCCGCTCCGCATCGAGCTCCAGGATGCGTTCGATGTTGATGGGGATGTTCTTGGCCTTGGCGCCCAGGGCAAAGCGGGCCGGGTTTTCGCGCAGCAGTTTGAGGTCGATCATGGGACCGGAGTGTAGGGCCGGCGGGGGCGATTTCGGATAGACTATTCATCCGCTGGGCGGGTGTGCCGGCGTAAGGAAACCCGCGACGATGTCAAGCCTTCAACTCAAGCCGATCCGCGGTGACGCCGAGCAGGTCACGCTCGGTTCCGAGTCGATCACGATCGGCCGGCACCCAGACAACACGATCTGCATCCGGGATGAGCGGGCCAGCCGCTTTCACTGCGTGATCGAGCGTGATCCGGCCGGGGGGTATTACGTCGTGCGCGACCTGGGCTCGCGCAACGGCACCAAGGTCAACGAGATCAAGATCACCAGCGCGCCGCTCTCGCCGGGGGACGTCCTGCGCGTGGGCGGGCACGAGTTCCTGCTCGAGCCGACGGGCGCGACCAAATCGTCCTTTTCGGAGTCGGTGTCGGACGATGCCGCGCCGGACCCGGAGGATTCCTCTCCGTCGGCGAGCGCCGCCTGGGTCGCGGAGCTGCTGGGAATGATCGACGCGCTCCCGCCGAAGCAACCCGCCGAATCGATCCAGATCGTCGACGCGGGCGGGCAGCCCTCGCAGGCGCTGGCGGGCAACAGCGACGGGCCGAACGCGGTGCGTTTGCTCCTCCAGCTCGCGTCCAAGGCCCGCGCGACCGACATCCACATCGAGCCCAAGGGCGAGCGGCATCACGTCCGCCTCCGCGTCGATGGGCAGATGGTCGCGGTGATCGATCTGCCGGTGCGTGTGGGAGAGCTCGTCTACGGCCTCATCAAGACCGCCTGCCACATCAAGATCCAGGCACGCGACTCGGTCCAGGAGGGACACTTCTCGGCGATACTCGGCAATCGGCGCGTTGATTTTCGCATCAGCTTCACGCCCAGCGTCTATGGGCAGAAGCTCGTCGTGCGGATCCTTGATACGCGATCCGTCCCGCAGAGCCTGAACGACCTCGGGCTCGTGGGCTACATGCTGGATCGCATCAAGCGGGTCTGCTCGCAGGACCACGGGCTCCTGCTGGTCTGCGGCCCGACGGGGAGCGGAAAGACGACGACGCTCTACAACGCCGTGCGCGAGATCGATCGTCAGGGTCGGAACGTCGTCACGATCGAGGATCCGGTCGAGTATCAGCTCGAGGGCGTCACGCAGATCCCAGTCGACGATCACAAGGGAAACACGTTCGGCGGGCTCCTGCGCAGCGTGCTCAGGCAGGATCCGGACGTGATCCTGGTCGGCGAGATTCGCGACGAGGAGACGGCGCGCACCGCGATGCAGGCCGCCATGACCGGGCACCTGGTCTTCTCGACCGTCCACGCCAAGGACACGATCGCGGCGGTGTTCCGTCTGCTCGATCTCAAGGTCGAGCCGTACCTGGTCGCCAACTCGCTCGACCTGGTGCTGGCGCAGCGGCTTGTCCGGCACCTGTGCGATCACTGCAAGCAGCCCGTGCGCGTGGCGCCCGGTCAGGCGACGCGCCTGGGCAAGCACCTCCAGGGCAAAACGTCGATCTACAGCGCGACCGGCTGCGCACGCTGCCTCCGGACGGGATTCCGCGGGCGGCGCGCGATCTTTGAACTGCTCGACTTCACCGACGAACTCCGCGATGTGGTGCTGACCGAGCCGACCATCGCGGCCATGAAGAAGGTGATCGAGGGCGGATTGTTCACAACGCTGGCGCAGTTCGGCTGGCGGCTGGTGGCCGAGGGCGTGACAACCCTCGACGAGGTCGATCAGGTCGCCGGCCAGGGCTGAACGTTCGTGCCATCCGCCGCCGGAGGGCGGGTCGATCGCCGAGGGCCTGTCAGCCCAGCGCCGGGCGCCGGTCGCGCACGGCGGGGAATATTTCGCGCCATCGGCGAACCTCTTCGGGGTCAACCTCCACCGACAGAACGCCCTCCTGATCCGCGAGTTCGCCGATCACCTCGCCGCGCGGATCGATGGCGATCGTGCCGCCGAGGTAGGAGGCGTTGGGGTCCTTCCCGACGCGGTTGACGGCGAGCACATAGGCCTGATTCTCGATCGCGCGGGCCAGCGCCAGGATCCGCCAGTGCGCGTGCCGGGTTGAGAGCCAGTTGGCGTGGACCGTGAAGAGCTGGGCGCCGCGCGAAAGCCCGATGCGGAAGAGTTCAGGAAAGCGGAGGTCGTAGCAGATCGTTGGGCAGACCGTGAGCGGCGGGCCGGGCGTGGTGAAGGTCACAACGCGCGTCCCGCCCTCGAAGGCCTCGTTCTCGCGCCCGATCGAGAAGGGGTGGATCTTCTGATACTCGTCGATCAACGCGCCGGCGGGTGAGATGATCGAAACCGTGTTTGAGGCCTTGACGGCATCGCCAGCACGAACAACCCGCGGCCCGAGAACGTACGTCTTTGACTCCGCGGCCAGGTTGACCAGAAACGCCAGCGTCGTGCCGTCGCTGTCGGCGGTCGTGCGCGTGTCCATCGAGAAGCCGGTGCCGAACATCTCGGGAAGGAGTATCAGGTCGCCGGCGGCCAAGTTGAGCGGGTCAAGCAGAGATCGGACCCGATCGAAATTCGCCCGGGGGTCGTGCCAAGAAATGTCTGTCTGCAGCAGGTGCGCCCGCATAGGCGGACCGTAGGGCGCTTGCCGCGAACCCGGCCTCTGACGCAGGGAGCGGCGGAGGGAAGGTCAAGTTTGCGCCCTGCAACGCCTCCGCGGCCTGTCTGTATCCCCCGGAAGAAACTGGGGTTGGGTTTCTCGGGAAAAGAGGTAGACTGTGGGGGTGGGTGAGAACCAGACCAGAGCGGGCGTGAACTTCGGCGAGGTCTTCCTCGCCAGCCGGTCGCTACGCCGACGCGCGCTCCTGAACGAGGCCGGCGTCGCGCACCGCTTTGGTCATCCCGGCGTTGAGGATTCCGAACTCGAGCCCGGAAAGGTTTCCCCCGCGCAGTGGGTGGCGGCGTTGGCGTACCTGAAGGCCCGGGCGGGGCTTGAATCAATCCAGAACGAAGCCGACGTCGTCATCGGCGCGGACACCGCGTGCGTGAAAGACGGCGAACTGATCGGCACGCCCGCCGATGCCGAGGAGGCCGAGCGGATCGTGCGTCGCCTCGCGCGTGGGCGGCACGAGGTCGTGACCGGTGTCGCGGTGCTCGAGCCGCGCTCGGGTCGGCGTGAATTGTTCGTCGATCGAGCGAGCGTGAATGTCGGAGAAATCTCCGACCAGCAGGTGCGTGACTACATCGCCAGCGGGCAGTGGGCGGGAAAGGCGGGGGCCTACAACCTCAGCGAGCGGATCGCCGGCGGCTGGCCCATCGAGTATGTGGGGCGGCCCGACACCGTCATGGGCCTGCCCATCGTACCTCTGAAACAGCGCCTGGCGCGTCTTGCGGCGGCGGGGTCGGCGGCATGATCGTGCTCGCCTCCGGCCCCATCCTGAGCGCGTGGATCGGCGTCCCGCTGGGCCTGCTCACGCTCGTGCTGGTCGCGGCCCACGTCGCGCTGCTCTCGCGGGTCGAGATGCCCGAGAGCCGCCGGCGGATCCGGCGCGTCAACGGCTGGATCATGCTGGTGACGGTCCCGACCGCGGTGTACGCGTTCTGTGTCGCGTCACCCGCCGGCCCGCGCGCCTTCGCGCTCGCGTGGATGGCCGTCCTGGGCTTCGTCGCGATCGTGCTGATGCTCGCGTGCCTGGATATTCTCAACACGCTCCGGCTGCACCGGGCCGAGCAGCGCGAGATCCGCCGCGGGTTCTATGAGAGCCTGTCGCGTCGGGCGGTTCGCGTGGGGGCGGCGCCGTCGTCGCCGATCGGAACTGAGGATCGGGACGATCAAGACTGACGCCGCGGCACCCTCGGACACGCTCTCGAACGGCATCCCACCGCCGGGCGTGCTTGGTCGCGGGCTGCTGGCGCCCCTGGGCCGCGTTGTCTCTTCGATCTATGCCGGGGTCATCGCGTCGAGGAACGCCGCCTTTGACCGTGGGCGAGGCGTGGTTCACTTGGATCGCCCCGTCATCAGCGTGGGCAATCTCTCCGTCGGCGGCACGGGCAAGACGCCGATGGTGGTGCATGCGCTCGGCGTGCTCATCGGCGCGGGGAGATCGCCGTGCGTCGCCATGAGGGGCTATCGGGGGGGGCGCGATGGTTCGGACGAGGCGGCGCTGTACCGGCGGGTCCGCGCCGGGGTGCCCATCATCGCGCGTCCCGATCGCGTCGAGGGCCTGATCGAGCTCTTCTCCACCGACGAGGGCGAGCGCGTTGATTGCATCGTGCTCGACGACGGCTTTCAGCATCGAAGGCTCGCCCGCCAGCTCGATATCGTCCTTCTCGACGCGACACGGTCGGTCTTTCACGATCGCCTGCTCCCCCTGGGCTGGCTCCGCGAGCCGGTTTCGTCGCTCGCCAGAGCCCAGGCCGTGGTGGTGACCCACGCGGAGCGCGTTCCGCCGGGCATCGTGGACGACCTGCTGTCGCGCGTGAGGGAGGTTTCGCCCGGGTCGCTCCTGGCGACCGCTCGCCACGAGTGGCTCGACCTCCGAGCGCATCACGGGAACGAGGCGCAAGTGCGCCCCGTCGATTGGCTCCGCGGGAAGCGGCTCGTCGCGGCGTGCGCCATCGGCAATTCCGAGGCGTTTGTGTCCCAGGCGCGGGACGCCGCGGGCCGACCGCTTGCCGCCGCGTTCGCCCTCCGAGATCACGACCCCTTCGGCGACGCAGCGATCACACGCATCGCCAAGGCCGCGGAATCCTGCGACGCGATCATCGTGACGGAGAAGGACTGGAGCAAGCTGCTCAGGGTGCCGCCGGAGCGCTGGCCGTGCGACATCGTCGTGCCGCGGCTTGGCCTGCGGTTCGATCGCGGCGGGGGGGAGCTGGCGGAGTCGATCGTTGAGGCCGCACGATCGCTCCAGCACACCGCTTCGGACCAGACGGGCGGGGCATGAGGGACGATCCGGGCCGGGCCCGCTCCGCACGCTAAAATCATCGCGGAGTCACGACGCCAAGGAGTCAGGCACCGCATGGATTCGCTGCTCGAGCATGTCGCCCGATGGAAGCCGTTCAAGGCCATGGTCGTGGGCGATTTCATGCTCGACCAACTCGTCTACGGCGATGCCGAGCGGCTGAGCGCCGACGCGCCGGTGCCCGTCTTGCACGTCTCTTCGCGCGAGGATCGCCCGGGCGGCTCGGCGAATGTCTGCCTCGACCTGGCGGCGCTCAAGGGCCGGGTCATCGCGATGGGCGTGACGGGCGACGACGATGCCGCACGCTCTCTCCGCGAGTCGCTTTCCTCGCACGGCGTGGACGTGTCCGGGCTCGTGACGGACGCGTCGCGCCCCACGACCGTCAAGCAGAACCTGATCGGCAAGGCCCAGGCCCGCCATCCTCAGAAGATGTTCCGCGTCGACTATGAATCGCGTGAGCCGCTCTCCCCCAAGGTTGTCGAGGAATTGCTCGCCAGGTGCGAAAGGGCGCTCCCGGGCGTCGATGTCGTTTGCATCGAGGACTATGACAAGGGAGTCTGCACGCGCGAACTCTGCCAGGGTGTGATCCGGGCCGCCCGGCGTGCGGGAAAGCCCGTCTTTGTCGATCCGGCGCGCCTGGGCGATTACTCCAAGTATCACGGGGCGTCCGCCATCACGCCGAACCGCACCGAGGCCGAGACGGCCACGGGACTCCGCACGCACGGCGAGGCGAGCGCGGCCCACAATCGAGAGCTCGCGGAAAAGCTGCTTCACGACGCGCAACTGGACGCGGTTGTCCTGACGCTTGATCGCGACGGCGCGCTGCTGCTCGAGCGCGGCGGAACGCCCCTGAGCGTGCCCACCATCGCGCGCCAGGTGTACGACGTCACCGGCGCGGGCGACATGTTCCTCGCGGGCCTCGCCGCCGCCAGGGCCAACGCGATCGATTGGCCGGACGCGGTGCGCTTCGCCAATGCCGCCGCCGGGCTCGAGGTCGAGGTGTTCGGCGTGCAGCCGATCCCCCTGGAGAAGGTGCACCTCTCGCTCCTCTCGATCGCGAGGGCGGGCGGGGGAAAACTCCGCACCATGCGGGAGCTGCTCGTCGAGGTCGCCGAGGTCAAGCGCCGCGGCGGGAAGGTGGTGTTCACCAACGGCTGCTTCGATGTCCTCCACGCGGGTCATGTCTGGCTGCTCGATCAGGCCAAGAAAGAGGGCGACTACCTCGTCGTCGCCACCAACACCGACGAGAAGATCAGGCAGTTCAAGGGCCAGAACCGTCCCGTCAACAGCGTGCAGGATCGCGTCGCGGTCTTGTCGGGCCTGGCGAGCGTTGACGGCGTGATCGTGTTCGAGGAGGACACGCCCAGCGAGTGCATCAAGCAGATCAGGCCCGACGTTCTCGTGAAGGGCGGCGAATACTCGCCCGAGCAGATCCCCGGCGCGAAGTTCGTGCAGAGCTACGGCGGACGGCTGGTGCGCGTCCCCATGCTGGACGGGCAGAGCTCGACACTTGTTCTCAGCCGCATGGGCGATCCGCGGGCCCAAACCACGGCTCCGGCCGATCGCGATCGCTTTGTCGCCGATCGCTCGCAAGGGCATTAGATTCGCGGCCGCCCGCCATGCACACGCGCCCATCGAACGATGTGACGCCGAGGCCATCCCCCCCAAACTGGTGGATTTGAGCCTCGGGTGGGGCATCGGACCACGCCGAGCGCCGTCCGGCGCCGATACTTGGATTGTGCGTCACGTCGCCATCATCCATCCGAGTTACCTGGACATGATCCTGGCCGGGCGGAAGCGAGTGGAACTGCGCCTGTCACGGAATCGCTGCGTGCCGTTCGGGCTCGTGGCACCCGGAGACATCGTGTACTTCAAGGCACGTTCGGGGGCGTTCGGCGCGCGAGCGATGGTCTCCGGCGTCGACGCGTTCGAGGGTCTCTCGCCCGAGGGTGTCGCGTGGCTCTTCCGGCGCTACAACGCGATGGCCTGCGGCGGAGCGGAATACTGGAGCGGCAAGCAACAGGCTCGCTTTGCCACCATCGTCCACCTCGCCGAGGTCCGCTCCGTTCATCGCGGGCCCGAGTACCGAACGGCGCCGGGCTATTCGCCACGCGGCGCGTGGTTCGTGCTCAGGGGATAGGCGTCGGGCCCGGCATCGGAACGAGCCGCGACCTGAATCTGGATCAAGTCCAGCGGATGACGATCTTGCCGAACTGCTCCGCCGCCTCGAGCCTGGCGTAGGCATCCCGGCATTGCTCGGGCGAAAAAACCTGATCCACGACGGGAGCGAGCTTGCCCGCGCGGAAGAGCGCCGCGACCTCGCGGAATTCGTCGTTGGTTCCCATCGTCGAGCCCAGAACGCGGAGCTGATTCCAGAAGATGCGGGCGAGATCGGTCGTCGCGTCGGGCCCGCTCGTGCAGCCCGGGGTGACGTACGCCCCGCCGCGTGCAAGCGATTTGATGCACGCCAGGTGTGTCGCCTTGCCCGACGAATCGATCGCCATGTCCACGCCGCGCTTTGCCGTCCACGCCCGGACCTGCGCCGACCAGTCGCTCCCGTCGTCGTGGACAAGGCAATCGGCGCCGAGTTGCCCGGCCCGATCGAGCTTCCACCGGTGGCGGCTCGTGACCGCGACGGGACAGGCCAGGTGCTTGGCGATCGAGAGCGCGGCGGTCGCCACGCCGCCGCCGATGCCCGTGATGAGCACCGATTGCCCGGGGCGGAGCCCGCCCTTGGTCACGATCATCGAATACGCGGTGAGCGCGCACAGTCCAAAGGCGGCGGCGGGTATCGGGTCCTGCTCCGGCGCGACGGGCGCCAGATTCGCCGCCGGCGCCAGAAATCTCTCCGCGTGCATGCCGAAGTGGTGCTCGCCGATCAGCTCATAATTCGGCGCGAGCGTGGAGTTCGGCGGGTCGCCCGGGCGATGCCGTTCGGGCAACCGCGTGGCGGCGTTTGCAATCACACGCGTGCCGATCCAGGCCTGATCGACGCCGGCGCCGACCGCCTCGACCACTCCGCACGAGTCGCAGCCCGAAACGCGGGGATAGTTCAGTTTCAGTCCCGGCACGCCGCGCCCGACCCACAGGTCCATCTGGTTGAACGCCGAGGCGAGCGTTCGCACAAGGCACTCGCCGGGCCCGGGCGGCGCGGGATCGGGCCAGTCGTGGACGAGCGAGACATTCGGAGCGACGGGCGAGGCCTGCCTGGCGACGACAATGGCGCGCATGGGGACAGGATAGCGAGGCAGTGCGAATGAGATTGCACCGCGGGAATCGTCTCGCCCGGCCGAGGGCTCGGCGAGCAACGATGCGGGCGGAGGATCGGTGTCACGCCCCGGTCGGTCGCATGGATGCCATGAAAAAGCCCAGCGCTCGCTGGGCTTGGGGCCTTGTGCAGGCCGGTGGAATCACGTCGATTCACCGACACCCCGCGGCGTGCGGCGGGCTGCCGGATCAGGGCGAGCGGTGCGTGCTCACATCATCTTGGTCTTGCCCGGGATGGCCACGGCCGGAGTCTCCATCGGGCCGAACTCCAGCTTGGCGGGGACGAGGCTCTCCTTCGAGTTGACGGCCTCTTCCCAGGTAATCGTCTTGCCGGTGTACGCCGCCATCCGCGACGCGATGGCCAGCATGCAGCTGTCGGCGCTCCGCTGCGCGTCGTTGATCGGCTTTCCGGCGCGGATGGAGGCCCACAGCTCGTCGTGCTCGTTCTGGTACATCGCGCCAACGTCCGCGCCCGAGCCCTTCACGCTCCAGAGCTCGTTGCCGCGGTAATCGCTGGCCTTGAGCGTGGGGGCCCAGCCCTCCACGATCGCCTGGCCCTTGGTGCCGTAGACGTAGTCCGAGTTGTCGTTGCTGCAGTTCTCGATCTGGCGGCAGGCGTGGTACGCACGCCGCCCATCGGCGTACTCGTACACGGCGGCGAAATGATCGAACACGTTCCCGTGCTCCGGGCCGCTGCGCGCCGCGCGGCCACCAAAGCACGAAATCTTCTTCGGGTACTGATCACCCATCGCCCAGCACAGGCGATCGATGCTGTGCACCGCCTGCTCGACCACGTGATCGCCCGAGATCCAGGTGAAATGCCACCAGTTCCGCATCTGGAACTCAAGGTCGCTCCACTCCGCCTGGCGCGGGCGGCGCCCGAGCGTTCCGGTGAGATAGGTCGTATACACGCTGTTCACGTCGCCGATGGTGCCCGACAGGATCCTGTCGAACGCCTCTTTCATGCCCGGGTGATGGCGCCAGCAGAATCCGACCATGAGGCCCAGGCCCTTGGCCTTGGCTTCCTCGCCCGAGGCGCAGAACGCGCGATAGCCCGGCCCGTCCACCGCGATGGGCTTCTCCGCGAAGACATGCTTGCCGGCCTTGACGGCCGCCGCCAAGTGCTCGGGCCTGAAGCACGGATAGCTCGTCAGCACCACCGCGTCTACGCCGCTGTCGATCACCTTCTGGTACGAGTCAAACCCGACGAACTTCCGATCGTCGGAGACGTTGAGCTGCTCCTTGCTGATCGTGCGCCCCTTGGGGTGCTGCTCGCTGTCACCAAGCCAGTCGCCGATGTTCTTGTACGCGGCGTCAAGGCGGTCCTTGAAGACATCGCCCATCGACCACAGCACCAGCCCCTTGTCGGCCGCCAGCGCCTGCGTCGCCGCGCCCGTGCCGCGACCGCCGCAACCGATCAGGCCCACCTTGATCGTGTCGGAACCCGCGGCGTGTACCAGGGGCGCGCCCAGGCTGCTCGACAGCACGGGCACCGCGGCGGCGACGGCGGAGACGCGGACAAAGTCCCGGCGCGAAAGGCCGGACGTTTCGGGATGGTTCTGCTCGTTCATGGAAAGGAGCCTCCACGCGCGAGCGGCACGCCCACGCGGCATCACAGGGTACAGCGCCGGAGCGTGACTGCCAACCAGCGCCCGTCGCAAAGCGATTTCAGATGCACCGCCCGATGAGGGGCTCCGCCGTCGAAGGGTCGGAGCGTGCAACGCCGCGCGGTTGACCGACCCGACGCGCCCTGGGTCGGCCAGACCGCCGCATCTTTGTTACTTGCCGGCCGGCTTCGCGTTGGCTTCCGGTTCGCAAACGACGCGGAACCCCACAAACCCGCCCTCGGTCAGCCACCACTTGCTCTTGGGAATGTTGGGGTCGCTGGCATTGAGTGCCGGGGTGTTGATCAGGCGCGCCTCGGGGCGCAGCGCCTTGGCATCGGCGACGAACGAGCCTCCCTTGATGACCCACTTGCCGTCCATGCCCTTCACCCACTCGCCGGCGTTGCCCAGCATGTCGAACAGGCCCCAGGCGTTGGCCTCCTTCGTCCCGAGCAGGTGCGTCTTGGCCTCGGCGTTGTCGGCGAACCACGCGACGGCATCGAGCGTGCCCGTGTCGTCGCCCGAGGGATACGTCGTGTTCGCCCCGGCCCGGCAGGCATACTCCCACTCCGCCTCGGTGGGAAGGCGATACTTCTTCCCCGTCTTAGCCGCCAACCACGCGGCGAAATTCTCCGCCCCGCGATACGACACCGAGATCACGGGATACCCCGTCGTGCCAAACCCACGATCGGCGGAGACGTACGGCTTCGTCGGCTTGGTCACGGCGTCCGCGGCCGTCGTGCCCACCGCCCCTTCGGGCTTGTCAAGACCGAACAGGAACGCGTTGTAATGATCCCAGCTGATCTCCACGGTGCTGACATACAGCGGCCCGATGTCCGTCTTGATCTCTTTGCTCGGATCGGAAGGGTCGGTCATCGTGATGGTGCCGGGGGGGATCGGCGCCATGTCGATCGTCAACACCGTGCCGGAGATCGTCTCGGTGTAGGGCTCCAGCTTGGGCGCGTCGGGCTTCACCGTCACGACGGAAGGTTTGTCGCTGGGAGCCGTCGGCACCAGATCGGGCGGGATCACCGGGGGCTCTCCCGCCCGGGCGGTCGGGGTCGCCGGTGCAAGGGCGGCCGCCGTCAGCACTCCGAACGCCGCTACGCTCAGCCCGGTCCATCTCCGCAACAATGAGATGCTTATGACGTGCCGACCACCCGAGTTGACGCCGGAATCCTTTGCAGCGGTGCTGTTGAAACGAGTCATGGCTTGGTGTTTCTACCTCTCGCGGTGCGCCCAGGGTTCGGGCCGGGGCGTTCTGTTGTGCCTTTCGGCGTTGCTCGTGCTTTCAGGCTGTGCCGTCGGGCAGCCGCCATTGTCGCGCCACGAATTTTCCCATCTTGCCATGGGGGTGCGCGTCAACGCGGTAGTGTACGCGAGCGACGAACGCAACGCCCGCGAGTCCGTCGCCGCCGCCTTCGCCGAAATCTCGCGTCTCGACCAGCTCCTGAGCGACTACCGCCCCGACAGTCAGCTCTCCATCGTCAACGGCCGCGCCGGGCGGGGCGTTGGCCTTGGCACGACCGAGATCGATCCCGCCTTTGCCGAGGTGCTCCGCGATTCGCTCGTCATCGCCGAGCGGACCGGCGGCGCGTTCGATCCCTCCGTCGGGCCGGTGGTCCAACTCTGGCGCACCGCCCGCAAGGAACACCGCCTGCCCGACCCCGCCACGCTCGCGGCCGCCGTTGCGTGCGTTGGCTGGCGCGACATCGACCTCGCGGGCAGTCCCGATCACCCGACGCTCTTGCTCCGGCGTCCGGGCATGAAGCTCGATCCCGGCGCCTTCGTCAAGGGGTTCGGCGCCCAGCGGGCCGTCAACGTGCTCAGCGCCCGCGGCATCGACCGCGCCATGATCGCCATCGCCGGCGACATCTCCTGCTCCCGCCCACCGCCCGGCGAGCGCGGCTGGCGCGTCGCGGTCTCCCACGGCGGAGACTCGCCCGATCGCATCACCACGCTCTCCCTTCGCCACCAGTCCGTATCCACCGCCGGCGACACCGAGCAGTTCGTTGAGATCGACGGCGTGCGCTATTCGCACATCGTCGATCCTCGCACGGGGCTCGGCCTGACCAACCACGCCTCGGCCACGGTTGTCTCTGTCAACGCAACCCTCGCCGATTCGCTCGACACCGGCCTTTGCGTCGCCGGCATCGAGCGGTTTGAAGAGATCATGAGTCGTAGCCCCGGGTGCGACGCCCGCATGGAAACAATCAGCGCCGACGGCACGCGGCTCGTCAAGGAGACGCCGGGCTTCCGACGCCTCATCTCCCCCGACCCGTGATCGGACGGTGGTGGCCGTCGCCGGATCGTCCTGCTCCCGAGGAGCCCAACGCGATGTGGTTCGCCCGCGATTCGCTGCCCGGCCGGTTCGCGCGATATGCTGCGCCGGGCGATCATTCCGCCGGTCAGGAGGCTCTCATGATGTCGATGCGTTTGTCTCGTACGACCCTTCGCCGGCCGTGGTGCGCCGTGCTCGCCTTGGCCGCGTCCATGAGCGTGGCGGCGACCGCCCCGGGGCAGGACAGTCCAGCTCCCAAGACGGCCGACAAAGGCCAAGAAAAGTCGATCGCCAGGCCCATGCCAGGGACGCTGACGCCGGTCCCGGCGCGCGACGTCCGCATCACCGACGAGTTCTGGGCCCCCAAGCAGAAAATCAACGCGGAATCGACGCTGAACGCCAACATCAAGCAGTGCGCCGATACCGGGCGAATCGACAACTTCAACCGCGCCGCGGGCAAGTCGCCGGGCAAGTACGAGGGCTATTTCTTCAATGACTCCGACGTGTACAAGGTGATCGAGGGCGCGGCGTTCGCGATGATGACCAGCGACGACGCCGCCTTTCGCGCCAAGGTTGATGCCAAGCTCGACGAACTGATCGCCACCATCGCCGCGGCCCAGCAGCCCGATGGGTATCTCAACGCCTATTTCACGGTCCAGGAGCCTTCGAAGCGATTCACCAATCTGAAGGACATGCACGAGCTGTACTGCGCCGGGCACCTCTTCGAGGCCGCCGTCGCCCATCATGAGGCCACGGGAAAGGCCACGCTCCTCGACATCGCGGTCAAGTACGCCGACCTGCTCGACAACACGTTCGGCCCGGGCAAGAACCGCGGCGTGAGCGGGCACCCGGAAATCGAGCTGGCGCTCATCAAGCTCTGGAAGGAAACGGGCAACGAGCGATACCTCCGCCTCGCGAAGTTCTTTGTCGACGAGCGGGGCGATGCCGCCGGGCACAGCTTGTACGGCGAATACGCCCAGGATCACAAGCCGCTGCGCGAACAGACGGCGGTGGTGGGGCACGCCGTCCGCGCCATGTACCTCTACAGCGGCGCCACCGATCTGGCCATGGCGACCAACGACCGTTCGCTCGTCGGCCCCCTTCAACGCCTCTGGGCCGACCTGGTGTTCAAGAACATGTACGTCACCGGCGGCATCGGCTCCAGCGGCGGAAACGAGGGCTTCACCGTCCCCTACGACCTCCCCAACGACCAGGCCTACGCCGAGACCTGCGCCACCATCGGCCTGGTGCTGTGGAACCACCGCATGAACCTCATGTTCGCCGACGCTCGCTTCGCCGACGTCATGGAGCGAGCCCTCTACAACGGCGTGCTCTCCGGCGTTTCGCTCAAGGGCGACTCCTTCTTCTACGTCAACCCCCTCGCCAGCCGCGGCAATCACCATCGTCAGCCCTGGTTCTCCTGCGCCTGCTGTCCCCCAAACGTCCTCCGCCTGATCGGCCAGCTCGGCGGCCTGATCTACGCCACCGGCTCCGACGACGCCAGCAACGCCGCGCTTCTCGTCAACCTCTACGTCGGCAGCACCGCCGCCGTGAAGCTCGCCGACATCCCGGTCAGGATCACACAGGAAACCAGGTATCCCTGGAACGGCGACTCTGAATTCAAGCTCGAACCCGAGAAGCCCGTCACGTTCGAGCTTCGACTCCGACTCCCGGGCTGGTCACGCGGAGAATCGATCAACGTCAACGGCCAGCCCGCCCAATACCGCGTCCAACGCGGATACGCCGTCCTCAAACGCGAGTGGAGGGCCGGCGACAAGGTCATGTTCCAGATGCCGCTCCAGATCGAACGCATCCAAGCCAATCCCGAGGTGAAAATGAACCGCGGGCGACTGGCGCTGCAGCGCGGCCCGATTGTCTACTGCCTCGAGGGCGCCGACAACGGCCCCAACGTCCGCTCCATGGCCGTGACCCGCGGCTCGCCGATCGAGGCCGAGTTCAACAGGGATCTTCTCGGCGGCGTGACGGTGTTGCGCGGCACCGCCGAGGTGCGCGACGACTCGGCCTGGATCGGGGAGCTCTATCGCACCGCCGATTCCGCGCTCGCCGTACCGTTCACCGCCGTCCCGTACTACGCGTGGGACAACCGCGAACCCGGCCCGATGATCGTCTGGATTCCTGAGCACCGCGGCTTCGCCGAGCGGATGCTCGACCCTGATATCACCGCCACCGCTTCATTCTGCCCGTCGCATGCCTCGCCGCTCGCCCTCTACGACGGTGAAGACCCAGAGAACTCGACGGGCCGCGGGCAGATGCACTTCGTCTGGTGGCCCCATAACGGAACCAAGGAGTGGGTTCAGTACGATTTCAAGACCCCGCGAAAGATTTCGGGCGTCGACGTCTACTGGTTCAGCGACAAGGCCGCCGGTGGCGGGTGCGAACTCCCCGCGTCGTGGAAGCTCCTCTGGAACGCCGGCACCGAATGGCGCGAAGTCTCCAACCCGTCGGCCTATGGAATCGAGAAGGACAAGTTCAACCGAACGACCTTCACCCCCGTGCGGACCACCGGCCTTCGCATTGAAGTGCAGCTCCGCGACGGAGTCTCCGGCGGCATCCTCGAGTGGCGATTGATCGAGTAGCGCCGGGCGTCCGGACCGTCCGCAAGTCCACGCCTTTCTTCTCGCCCCCGGGTGACGCGGCCGACCGCGCGCTGCATCGGCGTCGCGCTGCGAAAGAAGAACACGCACGGCGCTCTCGCGCCGCACGCATCATCGACGGGTCCAGGGCCAGCGAGCGAACTACGTCACCATCCGCGACGAGAGCATCGGTTTCGGCTCCTCGCCGCCCGAGGTCTCGTCCGCCCCGGCCTTGGGCTCGTCCCGCTGCTCGCCGAGACGTTGGAGGACCGGAGGCCCGCCCATGTCCGCCTCACCCAGGAAGTACGACCGCAGCAGCCCCAGCGCCGCGTCCGCGGTCGCCTGCTCCGAGGGAGTCAGCGCCCGCGCGTTCCGCACCGCGGATTCAGGGCAGCAGGGATCGGTGATCTGCTTGCAGTGGCAGAGGAACCCCATCGCGGCGGTCACGCGCCCCGGGACCTCGTCAAACAGCTTCACGTTCACATGCTCGTTGTCCATGTCGCACCTACGTTGTATCAACCATGCGTGCGGCATCGCATTCCGCCGCCGCGAATGAGAAAGCAAGTCCACGCCGCGTCGCGGGCAGGCGCCTTCGCGCAAGCCCGTGCCGAAGAACCCGGAGCAATCACGCTCCGTGATCGTCGCGCGGCAACAGATGATGAGCACCGCCGGGTCGCCCCGGCCAAACCCCGACGGAACGAACCCGGATGAAAGCGGGGGGCTCAGCCCTCGTGCCGACGCAGCCAGCCCCTGCGAACGATGTCGCGGGCGGACTGGCGGTCACTGTTTGTGTCATGCACGAGCACGGCGAGACTCCAGAAAGACGGACCAAAGCGGCGATTTGACGCCGATTGGACGCACCGCATCGCCGGTAGTTCCGCCCGGTCAAGAAAAATCGCGAGCGGCACTCTCGCTTCGCCGGGACTACTCCACCGTCACGCTCTTGGCCAGGTTCCGTGGTTTGTCCACGTCGTGGCCGCGAAGCACCGCCGCGTGATACGCCATCAATTGCAGCGGCACGACGGTCAGCATCGGCGACAAGCACTCCGGCACGTCCGGTACATAGAACACGTCGTCCGCCAGCGTCTTGATGTGCTCGTCGCCCTCGGTCGCCACCGCGATGATCCGCCCGCCGCGGCTCTTGACTTCCTGGATGTTCGAGATCACCTTCTCGTACTGACGCCCGCGATTGGCGATGAACACCGCGGGCATCCCGTCGTTGATGAGCGCGATCGGCCCGTGCTTCATCTCCGCCGCGGGCATCCCCTCGGCGTGGATGTACGAGATTTCCTTGAGCTTCAGCGCGCCCTCGAGCGCCGTCGGATAGTTGTACCCGCGCCCAAGGAACAGCCAGTTGTCCCGGTCGATGTACTTCTCCGTCACCTTGCGGATCCGCGCGTCGTGCTCCAGGATCCGCTCCATCTTGTCCGGCACCTGCTCCAGTTCACGAATCATGTCCGCGCACTGGTCCGCCGACATGTGCCGCCGGCGCGCCAGGTAGAGCGCCACCAGCGTCAGGACCGCGACCTGCCCCGTGAACGCCTTGGTCGACGCCACGCCGATCTCCGGGCCCACGCGCAGGTACACGCCCGCGTCGGTCTCGCGCGCGATCGACGAGCCCACCACGTTCACGACGCCCAGCGCCAGCGCCCCGCGCTCCTTGGCCTCGATCAGCGCCGCCAGCGTGTCGGCGGTCTCGCCCGACTGGCTCACCGCCACGACCACCGTGTTCTCCTCGATGATCGGGTTGCGATAGCGGAACTCGCTCCCGTACTCCGCGACCGAATAGATGCGGGCCAGGTCCTCGATCAGGTACTCGCCGATCGTCGCCGCGTGCAGCGCCGTGCCCTGCCCGGTCAGCACGATCCGCTTGGCCATCGTGAGCTGCTTGGCGAAGTTGCCGACGCCTCCCAGCACGATCTTGCCCTCGCGGATGTCGGTGCGCCCGCGCAGCGTGTTCCGCAGCGACTTGGGCTGCTCGAAGATCTCCTTCTGCATGAAGTGCGAGAACGACCCGAGCTCGATCTGTTCAAGATCGATCTCCAGCTGCTGCACCTTGGGCGTCACCGGCACGTTGTGGATCGTCGAGGTGCGGAAGCCCCTGGGCGTCACCTTCACAACCTGGTAATCCTCGAGCGAGAACGCGTGCGACGTGTGCGCGATGATCGCCGACCCGTCCGACGCGATCACAAACTCGCCGTTGCCCACGCCCACCATCAGCGGCGAGCCCTTCCGCGCCGCCACCAGCGTGTCCGGCTCCTTCTCGCACATCACCACGATGCCGTACGCCCCCGTCACCTCGCGCAGCGCCGCCTGCACCGCGGCCTCCAGATCGCCGTCGTACAGCTCCCCGATCAGCATCGCGAGCACTTCCGTGTCCGTCTGGCTCTTGAAAACGTGCCCCTTCTCCTGCAGGTAGGTCTTGAGCGAGGCATAGTTCTCGATGATGCCGTTGTGGATGAGGCAGATCCCCGCGCGATCGTCCGTGTGCGGGTGGGCGTTGGGGTCGGTCACCCCGCCGTGCGTCGCCCAGCGCGTGTGGCACATCCCGATCGTGCCGCGAACGCCGCCGACGGCCTCCAGCTTGTCCTCGAGGTTCGCGACGCGCCCGATCGTCTTGACGACGTTGATCTTGCCGTTGTGCATCGTCGCGATGCCCGCGGAGTCGTACCCGCGATACTCGAGCCGCTTGAGCCCCTCGAGCATGAGGTCCTGGCACTGCTTGGACCCGACATAAGCGACGATTCCACACATGGCAATGAGTCTCCGTTCCGCCCTCGCGAGCCCGGGCGGTACTCTCCGTACCCGCCCAAATCAGATCGGCCCGATCCCCCCCCAATCCCACAAACCCACGCCGGCATGTCCTTCTACGCCACTCACAGGTTGCCGGATCGTCCGATTACTCCGCCGGCGTGGCCACGCCCGTCGCGTCCATCCCCGAGTCCCGCTGTTATGGCACCCTTTGTTCCGCACGCTCCGCAAGGCGGGTGTGGCACTCTCGGCGTCCTCGGACGCGTTGCCAAGTGAAACATCCGCCCGTGCCCCGCCGCCTTCCTCCATGCCCGATTACCACCCGCCCTCACGGATAATCCTGCCGCGTCGGCCGCACCATCACGTCGTTCACATGCACCTGCCCAGGCTGCGACGCCACGAACGTCACCACCCGCGCCACGTCCTCCGGCACCAGCACCGGCCCGATCCGATCGAACGTCTGCTGCACCCACGCCGGGTCATACCCCGCCACGCCCTGGAACTCGCTCTTCACGAACCCCGGCGCGATCAGCGTCACGCGGATTCCCTTGGGCCCAAGCTCCCGCCGCGCCCCCTCCACCAGCCCGTGCACGCCGAACTTCGTCGAGCCATACATCGACGAGAACGGCGAGACATTCCGCCCGACCGTCGAACCCAGCACCACCATGTCCCGCGGCGAGCGCACCAACTCCGCGCCGCCTTTGCCCTCGCTGGCCCTCAGCATCCGAAGGCCCGCCTGGCGGATCAGCCTCGCCGCGCCCAGCAGGTTCGTGCGGATCATCTCCTCCCACGCCGCCGTGTCCGACGTCATCACCGAGCCGTTGAGCCCGCGCCCCGCGTTGATCACGACCAGGTCGGCCTCACGCGCCCCGCCGCCAAAGCGATCTCGCGCCGCGTCGAGCATCGCGGCAATCACGCGATCGTCGCTCGCGTCGCCCGCCACCACCGCCGACTTGCCTTCGGGCAGCATCGCGGCCAGTTCCCTCAGAGGGCCCTCGCGCCGCGCGTTGAGCACCACCGCCGCGCCCTGCGACGCAAGGTCGCGGGCCACCGCCATGCCGATCCCCGCCGAGGCGCCCGTCACGATCGCGACCCGTCCAATGAGCGTCTGCATGACGCAACAGTATGTCCCAAGTCTTGCGTCTCGCGGCGTCTTGCCCGCCCGCCCGCGTTCATTTCTCATGGCACGACTTCAACCATCGCCGCGATTCGTGGAGCTTCCACGCCACGGCCCGGCGCTCCATCTGATACCCTCCCCTCATGTTCGGCTCCCATCTCTCCATCGCCGGCTCCATGCTCACCGCGCTCGACGAGGCCCAGCGCCTCTGCTTCGACACGGTGCAGGTCTTCACCAAGAACCAGCAGCAGTGGGCCGCCAAGCCCCTCGACCCCGCCATGGTGCGCGACTGGAACGCCCGCGCCGCGATCCTCGGCTGGGGCGACCGCATGGTCAGCCACGCCTCCTACCTCATCAACCTCGCCACGCACCAGGACGAGCTGTGGCGAAAGAGCATCGACCTCATGACCGACGAGATCGAACGCTGCGAAGCCCTCGGCATCCGCTACCTCGTCCATCACCCCGGCTCGTTCGTCGGGCACACCCTCGACGCCGGCCTGGCCCGCATCGCCGACGCCTATCGCGAGCTCTTCAACCGCACCCGCGGCTACCAGACCGTGTCCTGCCTCGAAGACACCGCCGGCGGCGGGAGCACCATCGGCGGCCCGTTCGAAGACCTCGCCCGACTCCGCTCCATGATCATCGACAAGACCGGCGAACCGCCACGCATCGCCTATTGCCTCGACTCCTGCCACATGCACGCCTTCGGCCACGACCTCTCCACCCGCGACGCCGCCGAAAAAGCACTCGACCACTTCCACGCGACCTGCGGCCTCGAAAACCTCCGCGTCTTCCACCTCAACGACTCCAAGGGCCCCGTCGGCTCCAAGCTCGATCGACACGCCCACATCGGCGAAGGAACCATCGGCGCACCCAACCTCGCCGCCAGCGGCTTTGCCGCCATCGTCAACCACCCCGCGATCGCCAAGATTCCCAAGATCCTCGAAACACCCAAGGAAGACCGCGCCGACGGCGTGCCGTGGGACGTCGTCAATCGCGCCCGCCTCGTCTCGCTCCAGACCAGCGCCGATCCCGAGACGCTGGTGGGGGAGTGGGTCGCGTCGCATCCTGTCACGCCGCCAAAGACCAGGGCCAAGGTGAAGCCCAAGCCAACGGCCACACCAAAGGACAGATCCAAGCCTCGCAAGACCGCAAAGTCCGAGGTCGAGGCCAAGCCGCCCACACGTGCCAAGCGCAGCCCACGAACCAAAGCCGACGCCGGGCGTACATCATCCGCGCGCGCACGACAAGCAGACAAGTCTTCAACCGCTTCATCTCCAGCGCCCGCTCGTTCAGCGTCCCGACCCTCTTCCAAACGTGCCGAGTCGCCCCGGACCTCCGGCGCGCGAAAGATTGACTCTTCCCGCCGATCCAAGCGCGGGGCCTAAGCGGAGATCGTGCATGAGTCGTCAACCGGGGGTGCGTGTGTTCTTGTCTCGTGTAAGAGGCCGCGTTCTCAGGGGGCTCAGCGCTGCCGCGCTTCTTTCGGCCGCGCTCCCGGGCTGCAATATCCTTGATCCGAAGCCTCCGGTGGAACTCGTCACGCCCGAGCCGCACCCGGCGATCAACCAGGCCGATCAGGCCGTGACGCGCGCCGAGGCACTCAGACGCCAGGGCATGCTCGACAAGGCCCGCGACGAGTTCGAGAAAGCCATCGCCATCAACCCCAACCTGACCGTCGCCTATCTCGGCGCCGGCGACATCTATCGCGAACAGGGCGATTTCAAGAACGCTGAGAATCGCTACTCCCGCGCCGCCGAACTCGAGCCCGGCAACTTCGACGCCCAGTACCTCCACGGGCTCACGCTCCAGCTCCTCAACCGTCTCGGCGAAGCCGTCCGAGCCTATCTCCGCGCCCTCACCATCCGGCCCGAAGATTTCTCCGCCAACCTCAACCTCGCCACCGCCTATCTCCAGCTCGGCGAGCCCGCGCAGGCCCTGCCCTACGCGCAGCGCGCCGTGAAGATCGACACCACCAGCGGCCCGGCCCGAACGAATCTCGGCTCCGTCTACGCCGCCCTCGGACGTCACAACGAAGCCGTCAACGAGTACCAGCAGGCCTCCGAACTCACGGACCTGACCCCGCCGCTGCTGCTCAACTGGGCCGACAGCCTGGGACAGATCGGCCGATACGAGGAGATGGTCAACACGCTCAACCGCCTGCTGGAGCTTCAGCCATCCGCCGCCGGGTACGAGCGGCTGGGTTCGGCTCAGTTCCGCCTCCGCAAGTACGCCGAGGCCGAGACCGCGTTCCGAAACTCCGCCCAGCTCGACCCCGCGTATTTCCCCGCGCTCAACGGCGTGGCGGTCTGCTGCCTCAACCGCTATGTCTGGAGCGACAAGACCGACGAGGCCGCGCGAACCGAGGCCGTCGATCTGCTCCGCCGATCCATCGCCATCAACAAGCGCCAACCAAAGATCGTCGAGCTCCTGTCACGCTATCAGTGACCGTGGGCCCTCCAAGGCCACGCGATCCGACGCCGACCGCCCCGTGTGCCCCTGTTCACTCCCCGCCGTTCCCCCGCCCGCAACTCCGCGCCCCTGACGATTCCGCGATCACACCCCGGCGATCTCCCATGAGTGGTCCATCCATTTCCGTGCTCGAGTTCTTTCCCACACCCGGCGACACGCCCTTTGTCATCGAGCACCTCGCCGAGGAGTTCACATCCCTGTGCCCCAAGACCGGACACCCCGACTTCGGCAGCATCATGCTGCGTTACGCCCCCCGCCCCGCCAGCGCCGGCGGCGTCTGCGTCGAGCTCAAGAGCCTCAAGCTCTACTACCAGGCCTTCCGTAACGAGGGCATCTTCTACGAAGCCGTCACCAACCGCATCCGCGACGACCTCGTCGCCGCCATGAAGCCCGCGTGGCTTCAGGTCCGCGCCGACTGGAAAGGCCGCGGCGGGATCCGCTCCGTCATCCGCGCCGACTTCGGCGAGATCCCCGCTCACTTCCGCGGAGCATGATCCGCCGTCGGCAGTGTCACGCCGCGGAACCGCCTCTTGCCCCGTGCCTCCCTCACCCTTGTCGAGCACTCCGACGCGGCCCGGCCGGATGCGTCCCGCAAGTCCGCGACACCGTGCTCTCCTTTGCGCAATTTCGAGGTCAGTCCCCGCGCATCGCCACGTCGGTGCGCAATTTCGCGGTGATACCGATTCCCCGCGTGACGCCGCCACGAAACCCTTTACACTCTCCCCATGATGACACGACGGCTCACCACCATCGCATCCGCTTTGCTCGCTTCGGGCCTTGCGCTGGCCCAGGACAAGCAGGCCGAGCCGCCCAAGCACACAACGCCGCAGGATGGCCAGGCCCGCCGCATTGATGTCTGGGCCAAGCCCGGGCTCACCGAAAGCCCCGTTTCCTTCGCCATCGACTGGAAGGGAAATGTCTATGTCGCCGAGACCGATCGCGCGGGCAACGCCGTCGCCGACACGCGTGGCCTGGGCAAGCTCAACGCCGTCGAGGAGGACCTCAAGCTCAGGTCCGTCGAGGATCGGCGCGCCCTCATCAACAAGTGGATCGCCGCCGGCGCCTTCGACAAGGACTTCTTCACCCGCACCGAGGACCGCGTGCGCGTCGTGCGCGACACCGACGGCGACGGCGTGGCCGACTGGTCCGGTGTCTTCGCCGGCGGCTTCAACGACGCCGTCGACGGCATCGGCGCCGGCGTGCTCTATCTCAACGGCTCCCTCTACTACACCTGCATCCCGAATCTCTGGAAGCTCACCGACACCAACAACGACTTGGTCGCCGACACCCGCGAGATACTGTCCTCCGGGTACGGCATCCGCTGGTGCTTCTACGGGCACGATCTCCACGGCCTGACGCTCGGCCCCGACGGCCGAATCTACTTCTCCATGGGCGATCGCGGCTTCAACGTCACGACCAAGGAAGGCAACCATCTCGTCGGCACCGATCGCGGCGGCGTCTTCCGCTGCTGGCCCGATGGCTCCGGGCTCGAACTCTTCCACGAGGGCCTGCGGAACCCGCAGGAACTCGCCTTCGATGATCTCGGCGAACTCTTCACCGGCGATAACAACTGCGACTCCGGCGACGCCGCTCGCATGGTCCATGTCTGGGAGGGCGGCAACTCCGGCTGGTGCCAGGACGTTCAGTCCCTCGAATCCCGCGGACCGTGGAACCGCGAGTTCATCTGGAACCTCCTCTCGCAGCACGACGAGCCCGCTCGACCAGCCTGGTCCACCCCGCCCATCGACCACATCGGCGCCGGTCCCTCCGGCATGCTCCACTACCCCGGCCTCGGCGAGTCCGATCGCTACACCAACGCGATCTTCATGGTCGACTTCTATGGCTCGGGCGCGACCGTCCACGCCTTCAAGCCCGTCGCCGACGGCGCGACCTTCAAGGCCGGCGATCGCCACGCCTACTACACCGGCGTCACCGTCACCGACATCGCGTACGGCTACGACGGACGCATGTACCTCTCCGACTGGGGCGGCGGATGGGAGCCCAACAAGAACGGCAACATCTTCACCATCACGAATACGACGGCGCTCAACGATCCAGCGCAGGCCGACGCCATCGCGCAGGTGCGAGAGCTGTTCAACGACGGCTTCTCGCAGAGAACCTCCGATGAACTCATGCAGCTGCTCGCGCACCGCGACCAACGAGTGCGCTTGAGCGCCCAGTACGAGCTTGCCTCGCGCGGCGAGGCGGTCGCTCCGGCGCTCGCCAAGCTCGCCAACAGCAAGTCCGCCCCTTTCTTCCAGCGCCTTCACGCGATCTGGGGGATCGGGCAGATCGCCAGGAAAGCCCCCAAGGCCGCCGCGCCGCTCGCGCCGCTGATGGGCGACGCCGACGCCGAGATCCGGGCCCAGACGCTGCGCACCCTCGGCGATCTGAAGTACGACGCGCTCATCGATTTCTTCAGCGCGCTGCACGACGAATCGGCGCGCGTCCGCTCCTACGCGGCGCTCGCGGTCGGGAAGTCCAGGGATCAGACCGGGATCGGCCCGCTCCTGGACTTGCTCGCGTCCAACGACAACCAGGATCGCGCGATCCGCAACGCCGCGGTCTACGGGCTGGCGTTGATCGGGAGGCCCGACGATCTGATCACCGCCGCCGCGGGATTGCCCCGGGCGGCGCGCCTGGGCGTGGTGCTCGCGCTCCGGCGTGCGGCGAGCGTCGGCGTTGCGGGCTATCTGGCCGACGAGGACCCGGTCGTCGCGATCGAGGCCGCCCGGGCCGTGTACGACATGAACATCACCCCGGCGATCCCCGCGCTGGCGAAGCTCCTGGACCAACCGATCCCCAAGGAGCGTGCGATCGAGCCCCTGATGCGCCGCGCGATCGAGGCCAATGTGCTGGTCGGCGACGACGCCGCGGTGGAGAGGCTCGCCCGATTCGCGGGCGATTCGAGCGTCGATCCGTCGTGGCGTGTGCTCGCGATGGAGAAGCTCGAGAACTGGGACAAGCCCGTGAAGCGTGAGGGGGTGTGGGGGCACTGGGTTGATCTTCCCGCGAGGAGCGCCGATTCTCTGCGAGCGGCGCTGGCGCGCCACGCGGGGGCGATCGCCGCGCGGGCCTCGACACCCGAGCTGAAGGCCAAGTCCGACGCGTTGTCGGCCAGGATCGCGATCAACCTCGCGCCGGAGGAGATGCTGTCGCAGCTCTTGGACCGTGGGCGATCGGAGTCGTATCGGGTCGTGATTCTCGAGCAGATCGCGTCGGGCGCCAAGGAGATGCTGGCGAGGGCGGCTTCGTCGCTGATCGACTCGCCGGATGCATCGACGCCCGCGCTCCGGATGCGCGCGCGCGAGCTGCTCGTCGCGGCCGATCCCGCGTTGGGAGCGGAGAAGGCCGCCGCCGGCGCCGCCGCCGCCGATCTGCACGAGCGTCAGCACGCGATCGTGCTGCTTGGGTCGATCGATCACGCCGATGCTCTGGCGGCGATCGGCGACCTGGCGATGAAGCTTTCGGAGGGGCGGGCCGATCCGTCGGTCGCGTTGGAGATCTACGAGGCCGCGATGCGTGCGAAGGCGACCGGCCTGCGTGCCATGGTCGAAAAGGCCGGCGCCAGCGCCAAGCGCCCGCCCGGATTCTCCAACGCGCTGCTCCTCAGGGGCGGCGATCCGTCGCGCGGCAGGAGCGTGTTTCTGCACCACGAGGCGGCCCAGTGTGTGCGTTGCCACACCATCGGTGATATCGGCGGAACGGCCGGGCCGAATCTCTCTCTTGTAGCGTCCAGAGCAACGCCCGAGCAGATCGCCGAGTCGATCACGGAGCCCAACGCGGTCATCGTGCCGGGATTCGGACAGACATCCGCGATGCCGGAGATGACCCAGTTGCTCCGCCCGTCGGACGTGCGCGATCTGGTCGCCTACCTGTCAACGCTTGTTGATCCCTCGGTCGGCCCGGCGGGGTCATCGCAGGCGGCAGCCCACGGCACGACGGGCGTGCCCGCCGCCACGTCGGGCCCGTGGGCCGGCCCGCCCACGCCCGGTCCCGCCGAGGCGCCGTTCTTTGATCCGGTGCTTTCCGACAGCGTCATTCCGTTCTTGGGTCTGCTGGCGCTGCTCATCCCGCTCGCCATCATCGCGGGGGCGATCGCGCTGGCGAATAGGCCGGGGGGCTCGGCGTGAGCCACATTCGCAAAGTCCGGGTCATCGATTCGCACACCGAGGGGGAACCGACGCGGGTCGTTATTGACGGCGGACCCGAGCTCGGGCAGGGCTCGATGGCGGAAAGGCTCGCGATCTTCCGCGACAAGCACGACGACGTGCGTTCCGGGATCATCAACGAGCCGCGAGGTTCGGATATTCTGGTCGGCGCGTTGCTGCTGCCGCCGACGAAGCCCGGCGCGGTGTGCGGCGTGATCTTCTTCAACAACGTCGGGTTTCTGGGCGCTTGCGGGCACGGCACGATCGGGGTGGCGCGCACGCTCCACCATCTTGGCAGGATCGGCGCGGGCAGGCACACGATCGAAACACCAGTCGGCGATGTGATGGTCCACCTTGATCCGAGCGGAAGGATCACCATCGACAACGTGGCCTCGTGGCGATCGGCCAAGGGCGTCGCGGTCGAAGTGCCGGGGCGCGGCACGGTTGTCGGCGATGTCGCGTGGGGCGGCAACTGGTTCTTCCTCGTCAGCGATCACGGGCAGGAGCTGTCGCTCGACCATATCGATGAGCTGACTCGCTATTCATGGGAGGTGCGGGAGGCGCTGGCCCGCGCGGGGATCCGCGGCGATGATCGTGCGCCGGGAGGAGGGGAGATCGATCACATCGAGCTGTTCGGCCCGGCGACGCGCTCCGACGCCGACAGCAAGAACTTCGTGCTGTGCCCGGGAAAGGCGTACGACCGCTCGCCCTGCGGCACGGGCACCAGCGCGAAGATGGCGTGCCTGTTCGCGGACGGAAAGCTGAAGGAAGGGCAGCCCTGGCGGCAGGAGAGCATTATCGGCAGCCTGTTCGTGGGCTCGGTGCGGCGCGAGGGGGAGAGGCTGATCCCTTCGATCGCGGGGTCGGCGCACATCACGGGCGAGGCGACGCTCTTCTTGGACGAGGCCGACCCGTTCCGCTACGGTATCCGCGCGCGATGAGCACGAAGTTCGATGCGATCGTGATCGGCCTGGGAATCGTGGGGTGTTCGTGCGCCTGGGCGCTGTCGCGCCTGGGGCTCTGCGTGCTGGTGGTGGGCGATCGGCCGATCGGCGGGGGTGCGACGGCGGCGGGGATGGGGCATGTCGCCATCATGGACGATTCGGAGGCGCAGTTCCGCCTCACAGCGCGCTCGAGCGAGCTCTGGATGGCGTTGCGCGAGGAATTGCCGCCGGACGCCGCGATGGATTTCTGCGGCACGCTCTGGATCGCGGCGGACGAGGAGGAAATGAACGCGGCGAAGAGCAAGCACGCGTTTTATCAGGCGCGGGGCATCCGAACGGAGGTGCTTGACGAGCGGGGCGTGGGAGAGGCCGAGCCGAATCTGCGACCGGGGCTGGCGGGCGGGCTGCGGATCATCGACGATTCGATCGTGTATCCGCCGGTTGTGTGCGAATGGATGCTGGCGGAGGTGGTGCGTCGCGGCGGGCGGGTGTGCTTTGCGCACGTTGTACGAGCGAGCCGCACGCGTGTGCACCTTGAGGATGGCGGTGTGCTGGAGGGTGGCGTTGTGATCCTCGCGGGCGGCGATACGTCGGCGAGGCTCTGCGCGTGGCTTCCGGTGCGGCCGCGGAAGGGGCACCTGGTCATCACGGATCGGTACCCCGGATTCTGCCGGCATGAGCTTGTTGAACTCGGATATCTGAAGAACGCGCACTCGCACGCGTCGGAGTCGGTCGCGTTCAATCTTCAGCCGCGGCCCACCGGGCAGATGCTCCTGGGTTCTTCGAGGCAGTACGGGGTTGAAGAGACGGAGGTCGAGGCGCGGATGGTGGCGTGGATGATCGAGCGGGCGAAGCGGTACATGCCGCTCATCGGTTCGCTGCGGGTGGTGAGGGCGTGGACGGGGTTTCGCGCGGCGACGCCGGACTCGCTGCCGATCATCGGGGGGCGCGATGGTGTTGATGAGCCGCTCTTTGCGACGGGGCACGAGGGGCTCGGGCTCACGACGTCGCTGGGCACGGCGGAGTTGATCGCGGCGATGGTGACGGGCGCGCCGACGACGCTTGACGTGAGCGCATACTCGCCGTCACGCGAGTTTGGGGGTCAGCGTGGGCACTGAGGCGAGGGAAGTGATCGAGCTCTTTGTGGACGGTTGCTCGGTGCGGATCGTGCCGGGATCGAGCGTCGCGGCGGCGGTGATGAACGCGGGGAAGGCGTGCCGGGAATCGGTGAGCGGCGGGCGTCGCGCGGCGTTGTGCGGGATGGGGATTTGTTTCGAGTGCCGAGTTGAGATCGACGGAGTCGTGCACGAGCGATCGTGCATGATCGAGGCGCGCGAGGGGATGCGCGTGAGGACGGGTGATGCGGGCTGAACGGGTCGGCATCGCGGTGGTCGGCGCTGGCCCGGCGGGGATCGCCGCGGCGGTCGCGGCGCGCGCGTGCGGCGCGCACGTCGTGCTGCTCGACGACAACCCGGATGTTGGCGGGCAGATCTGGCGTCGGGTGCGGAGCGGCGCGGCGGGCGCGTGGCGCGAGCGGGTGAAGCAGAGCGGCGCGGAGGTCCGCGGCGGTGTGACGTTCTTCGACGCTGAACGCGTCGGGAATCGAATTCGGCTGCGGTGCGACGGCCGGGACGGGGCCGGCGTGATCGACGCGGAGCGAGTCGTGCTGGCGACGGGCGCCCGCGAGTTGTTCCTGCCATTTCCGGGCTGGACGCTGCCGGGCGTGTTTGGCGTGGGCGGATTGCAGGCGCTGGTGAAGAACGGGCTGGACGTGCGCGGCAAGCGGGTTGTGGTTGGGGGGACCGGGCCGCTGCTGCTCGCGGTGGCGGCGTACCTGGGGGAAAGGGGCGCGAGGGTTGAGCTGATCGCGGAACAGGCCGAGCGATCGCGGCTGGTCGGGTTCGCGGGCGCGGTGCTGCGCCGGCCGGGAAAGTTGTGGCAGGGCGTGAAGCTGCGCGCGTCGATCAGCGAGGTGGAGTATCGGTTCGGGGCGTGGATCGCGGAGGCGCGTGGTGACGATCGGGTCCGGCGGGTGGTGATGAACGATGGTCGCGTGATCGAGGTCGACGCGGTCGCGTGCGCCTTCGGGCTGGTGGGCAATACGCAGCTTGCGCAGGTGTTGGGCGTCGACATGCGGCGATGCGTAGCCGGCGCGAGCGGAAGAATGAGTGAGGACGAGAGGGGAGCGGAGCAGGTGGAGAACCTGGACCTTAGGGCGGGCCCGTCGCACGCGAGGGTTGTTGTGGATGACGTCATGCGAACGAGTGTCGAGGGGGTGCTGTGCGCGGGAGAGCCGCTTGGCATCGGTGGTGTTGAGACGTCGCTGGTTGAGGGAACCATGGCGGGGTTCACTGCGGCGGGGCGCGAGGACCTCGCGCGCGCGTTGTTGCCGCGACGGCGGCGTGAGCGGGTGTTTGCGACGGCGATGGAGAAGGCGTTCGCGTTGCGCGGGGAAGTGCTGCGGCTGGCGCGTCCCGAGACGATCGTGTGCCGCTGCGAGGACGTGACGATGTCTCGGATCGCGGCGTGTGATGACTGGAGGAGCGCGAAGCTTCGGACGCGGTGCGGGATGGGTCCTTGCCAGGGTCGTGTGTGCGGGGCGGCGGTGGAGGCAATGATGGGATGGGCGGTGCGGGATGTTCGGCCGCCGATTTTCCCGGTGAGCATGGACGCGCTGGCGGCGACGGGCGGCGCGATGGAGGAAGCATGAATCGGAACGACTGGCACGGAGTGATCCCCGCGGCGACGACGCCGTTCCGCGAGGACTTGTCGATCGACCACGAGTTCCTGTCGGCGCACGTGGCGTGGATGATGGATGCGGGTTGCCGGGGCGTGGTGGCGCCCGGGTCGCTGGGCGAGGGCGCGACGCTGACGCACGATGAGAAGTTGAAACTGTGGAAGACGTGCGCCGGCGCGGTGGCGGGTCGCGGGCACGCGATCGCGGCGATCGCGTCGGCGAGCACGGCGGAGGCGGTGCGGCTGGCGCGCGAGGCCGAGCAGGCGGGCTGCGTGGGGCTGATGGTGCTCCCGCCGTATGTCTACAAGGGGTCGTGGCGCGAGACGCGGGCGCACTTTGCGGCGATCCTGCGCGCGACGGAGTTGTCTTGCATGCTCTACAACAACCCGATCGCGTACGGAACGGATGTGCTGCCCGAGCAGGTCGCCGAGCTGGCGGGCGAGTTCGGGAATCTCCACGCGGTGAAGGAATCGAGCGCGGACGTGCGGCGGATCACGGCGATCAAGGCGCTGCTGAGAGATCGTCTGGCGATCTTTGTGGGCGTGGACGACCTGATCGTCGAGGGGATTGCCGCGGGAGCGACGGGCTGGATCGCGGGGCTCGTGAACGCGATGCCGAAGGAGTCGGTGAGGTTGTTTGATCTGGCGATGAGGGGTGAGAAGGAAAAGGCGGCGGAGCTGTATCGCTGGTTCCTGCCGCTCCTGCGGATGGACGTGGTGAATGACTTTGTGCAGTTGATCAAGCTTGTGCAGGAGCGGGTGGGGATGGGCTCGGCGCGGGTGCGCCCGCCGCGGCTGGAGCTGACGGGTGAGGCGCTGGCGACGGCGGAGAGGACGATCGCGGAGGCGCTGAGAACAAGGAACTAGGAGCGGAGCGCTGGGCGTGATGGAGACGCGGGGCTGAGCGGGATGGTGGGGGGCCCGGGCGGGACGCGTCATTCCGTTGGCGCGAGCGGCGTGTTGCGGTGTTCGTAGGCGTCGAGCACGATCGGCTTGAGCGTGCGTGTCCAGAATTCGTAGCCCTTGGCGTTGAGGTGCAGGCCGTCGGGCTGGAAGAGCGAAGGATCGGGCTTGCCGTCGGCGGCGAGGGTGGGCGTGACGGTGTCGGCGTAGATCGCGCCGGGGGTGCGGGAGCAGTAGTCGCGGACGAGTTGGTTGGCAAGCCGCATCGCGGGCCAGTTCGACCAGCGGGCGATGCTGGCCTTGATGGGGATGTAGATCACGCGGATGCCGGGCCAGTGCTCGCGGCAGCGCTGATCGAAGCTGATGAAGCCTTGGGCGGCGGATCGCGAGTCGGTGTTGTCGGTGCCGAGGTCGTTGTCGCCGCAGTAGTAGACGATGACGCTGGGTTGATAGGGCGTGACGATGCGGTCAAAGACGGCGAGGACATCGCGGGTCTTTGAGCCGCCGAAGCCGCGGTTGAGCACGGGGAGCGGGCTCATGTCGGCGGCGAGGGACTTCCAGAACTTGATGCTGGAGCTGCCGGTGAAGAGGACCTGGCCCGGCGCGGGTGGATCGGCGCGGTCGGCCGATTCGAACGCGAGGATCTCGGGCTCGTACCAGGGGGCGAGAGAGGCGTCGGGCGTTGGTGGGAGCGCGGGTGGATTGTTCGGCGGGGCCGAGGACGAGCAGGCCGACGCCATGAGGGTGATGACGAGCGAGGCGAAGCAGAAGAGTGCTCGCGAGGTCGCTCGTGCGATCATCTCATCAGTCTCTCGTGGGTGGTGCGAATGGGAGGGTGGTTGGTTATTTCGCGGGCCACGGCTTTCCGGCGGCGCGCGTGCCGCAGAAGCTGACGTTGATGCCGAGGGAGTGGGCCATGGCGGCCTTGGTATAGGCGCAGGCGTCGGCCTGGGCGGCGGAGTCTGCGTAGGCGACCTGGATGTGGTTGGCGCTGTGGCGGGCCATCATCTGATCGCGGGAGGTGCCGTAGAGCACGGCGTGCATGATCGGCCACTGGGGCGTGGTGGAGTCCCAGCGGCGCTGGGTTTCGGCGAGCGGGAGCTCGATCGCCCTGGCGCGGCCGATGTCCATGTGGAGGCGGTTGTTCTGGACGAAGATGCGTGACCAGACGATCTCGCCGGGCTTGCTGATGCCCTTGATGGTGCTGCCGCCGAGCCGGAAGTACATCGGTGGCTGGCGTTCGCCGGTCGCGTCCTTCCAGCCCCTGGCGAAGTGCGAGGCGGGGACGGCGCCGGAGATTTCGAAGACCCAGACGTAATCGTCGGTGGTTTCGGATTGGTCGCGATCGGCCCAGCGCAGGTCGTGGAGGGTGTTTTCGACGGGTTGGTTGAGGGCGTGGTGGACGTGGTTGGTGAGGAGCCCATCGAGGCCGGCGCACTCGTCGGCCTCGTTGAAGTGCGTGAGGGGCTTGGCGTCGTTGATGACCTTGCCGGTGCGGAGAGAGCGGACGGGCGGGCGGACGGAGTCGTTGAGCGTCCCCTCGACGAGGTCGGAGGCGGGGAGGCAGTCCTTCAGGCCTTGCTGGTATTGGATGCCGATCGCGTCGCAGCCGAACTCGTCGGCGATGCGCAGGGCGGCGACGTACATGCGGCATTGGGTGAGGACCTGATCTTCGGTGAGATCGGTTTCGGCGTTTGGGCCGAAGTTGAAGCGCATGCCCTTCTTGATGAACCAGTCGTAGGCCGCGCGGGCTTCGTGGTCGGGAACCTGCATCGTCGCGGCGTAGAGGGCGGACTGGCTGAGTCGTTCTTTGAAGACGCCGAGCGGGGCGAGCAGTTCATCGGGGATGATGGCGTTGTACATGCCCATGCATCCCTCGTCGAAGACGCCGAGGATGGCTTTTCGCGTGCGGAGCGAGTCGGCGAGCTTGTCGCCGAGATTGGCGAACCTGGCTGGCAGGGCGATACGGGCGATCGGAGCGACGTGCGTGGTGCGGTGTTTGACGCGGCCGGTGCGGAGCCATGTGGAGAGGTTGCGGTTGAACCAGTCGTCGGCGAAGGACTCGCTCCAGAGAGTGGAGAACGGAACACCGGCCTTTTTGAGGGAGCCGTTGAGGTTGAGCATGCCGACGAGGCCCGGCCATTGACCGGACCAGTTGGCGACGGTGAGGATCGGTCCGCGGTGGAAGATGAGGCCCGGGAGGACGTGCTGTGAATACTGCCAGACAGCCTCGGCGACGATGAGGGGCGCGTCGGGCTTGATCGAGTTGAAGACGTCGATGCCCTCGCGCTGGGAGGCGATGAAGCCGTGGCCGCGGGCGGGATCGACGGGGTGGGCGCGGACGAGCTTTCGCCCCTGACGGGCGACGGCGGCGGCGATGGCTTGCTCCATCTGGAGCTGGGCGGGCCAGCAGACCTTGTTGGCGGATTCGCGGAGGTCGCCGCTGGCGACCAAGAGGACATCGGGGGTACGGGCCATCGTGGGAACCTCGGAAGAGGGTTCTGATCGTCGCCTGAGCCTGGCGGCGCTCGGAAGGGTACACGAGGACGGATTCGGTGTGAGGAGGGGTAAGAATCAATCTGCGAAAAACCTGCATGTGTGTTTGTTTTTGCCATAGAATCACAGAAGTCCGGATCGGATGTTGAGGGCGTTGTGGCATCCCAAACGCACGGGTGCCGGGAGGCATGAATGCTGGCTGCTGAACGTCATCAGGCGATCGTGGCGCGTGTGTTGGAGCGGGGCGCGGTGCGCGTGGCGCAGCTTGCGCGAGAATTCGAGGTCACGGAAGAGACGATCCGTCGCGATCTGGAGAAGCTGGACGGCGAGGGGAAGTTGCGTCGGACGCACGGCGGGGCCGTTCCGCTCGGCGATGATCGCCACGAGACGCCGCTGGAGATCCGTGAGGCGGTGCAGACGCTGGAGAAGCGGGCGATCGCGCACGTGGCGTCGCGGCACATCATCGAGGGTGACGTGGTTGCCTTGGACGCGAGTTCGACGGCGCAGGCGGTGGCGCGCGACCTGCCGAACATCGCGGTGACGGTGGTGACGAACTCGCTCGCGGTGGCGTCGTCGCTGATGGATCGCGGGCGTGTGCGGGTGTTTCTGTGCGGCGGGTTGATGGACGGGCCGTCGCGGTCGATGGTGGGCCCGATCGCGGAGCAGTTCCTGGCGAAGTTCAACATCAAGAAGGCGTTTGTGTCGTGCCAGGGGATTGACCTGGAGCGAGGGCTGTCGGTGACGGCGGACGAGCACGCGTCGATCAAGCGGCGGATGATGGACCTGGCGGAGAAGGTGTACGTGGTCGCGGACAGCAGCAAGTTCGGGGTGAAGGCCGTGGAGTTCTTCGGAGAGATCGCGGAGGTCGACGTGATCATCGTCGACGATGGGGTTGAGAAGAACACGGTCGATGCGCTCCAAGGGATGGGCGTTGAGGTTGAAGTGGCGACGGTGGCGCGGTAGTGCGAACAGGCCGGACGCGGGCCTTGCGTCTGATTTTCCATGAAGCCGGGCGAGGCGTGGAGAGGAGCGGCGGAACGACGGCGGGAGTCGTGCCGCGGGGGTTCTGATCAGCAGCCGTTGTCGAAGGCGTTGGCGAAGGCGTCGTAGTCGTCGCCGTTGACGAAGCCGTCGTTGTTGAAGTCGGCGGCGGGATCGGCGTTGTCGAAGGCGCTGGCGAAGGCGTCGTAGTCGTCGCCGGTGATGAACCCGTCGTTGTTGATGTCGGCGGGGCAGAGATCGACGAAGAGGTAGCTGTCGGTGACGGAGACGTTGCCGGATTCTTCGAAGGCGACGATGGTGATGCGGTTGGTGCCGTGGTTGAGGCCCGAGAGTGTGCGGAACCAGGAGAAGCGGTCCTCGCGGTTGGCGATGTTGATGCCGGAGGCGGCGGCGACGGGGTCGGAACTGGCGGGCAGGTTGGCGATGAGGTGGACCCTGTTGGCGGTGCGGTCGTTGGCGTTGGCGTAGAAGATGGCGGAGGGTGAGTTGAGGGCCGAGGGCGGCACGAGCGTCATCGACGGGCCGGTGCGGTCGACGTAGATGACGGAGCGGAACTCGCGGAAGAGCGGGGCTTCGCTGGTGTTACGCTTTCGGAAAGCGACGACAGAGATGTAGTGGATGCCCTCGGAGAGCGCCGCGGTGGAGATTGTCTGGGCGTATTGGCCGTTGGTGTTGTTGGTGCCGGCGAGCGGCTGGTGGACGGTGACGAACTGCTCGTAGCCCGGGACGACGGCGTTCTCGTCGCCGATGTCGGTGACGCCGTTGCCGTTGTAATCGCGGAAGCCCTGGTCGATGCGGAAGAGGGCGTTGTCATCGGCGTTGTCGTTGTTGCCAGCGCCGGGATCGCCGTTGGTGGTGGTGAGCTGGATGGTGAAGGTGGGGGCGGTGATGACGGGGATGGCGGCGTTCCGGCGGCGGACGCTGCTGACGGCGGCGGAATCCGGGGGAAGGGTTGACGAGGTGGGGGTGATGCTGAGCGTGCCGCTGGGGATGGCGGGGGCGTAGACGACGTAGCCGCGGTTGTGCTCGGCGGCGGCGGACCTGTTGTTCGGAACGCGGATGGTGACGCGCTGGGCGGCGCCGACGGTGAGAACCTCGCTGATCTCTGACGTGGGATCGACGGTGGGGTCGGCGGCGTTTCCGGTGTATTCGATGAGGCGGGTGCCGACCGGGAAGCTGGTGGCGACGTTGCGCTCCTGGTAGCCGGCGTCGTAGCGATCGTTGCAGGCGACGAGGCAGTTTCCCGAGTAGCCAGAGCCGGTGTTGGTCCGGCGTTCGAAGACGATGACGTCGTCGAGCGAGGGGTTGGTGGTGTCGGTGCTGTTGATGACGTTGAACTCGCCGCGCCCGACCCAGTTGTGGAGCTGCACGAGGCTGGTGATGTAGGGGAGGGGGGCGTTGGAGGGGGGATCGACGCCGAGGGCGATGTTGATGCCCTGCCTTGGCCAGAAGCCGGAGGAGCGGGAGATGCCGCGGGCGTTGTGATAGATGTTGGCGGTTCCGGTGCGCATGAGGACGTAGGCGTTGGCGAAGATGCCCTGCTGTCGGAGGGTGGGGTCTGGGGGCGCGGAGGAGCCGTTGCCGGTGGTGCCGTTGTCGTGTGAGTAGGTGTGGTTGACGCCGAGGGTGCCGTCGTTGAAGCCGTCGGCGTTGTCGAGGTGGTTGTTGAGGGGCGTGAGCCAGGAGCCGAAGCCGTTCTGCCCGACGAGGTCGCGGAGGGAGCCCGAGCCGTTGATATCGAGGGCGTCGCGATTGGCGAAGGAGTCGCCGGCGCGCCAGGGCTGATTGCTGTTGTTGTTGGGCTTGCGGATGAAGTTGTCGTAGGTGAAGGAGTTGGAGTCGACGATCTCGCCGAAGGTGTAGGGGGTGACGCGTGCGCCCGAGGGTTTGACGCGGCGCATCGAGAGGGTGGAGTCGATGTAGGTGTCCCAGAACCAGCTTGGGATGTGCTTCATGGCGTCGAAGCGGAAGCCGTCGACGTGGTGCTCGTCCATGAGCCACTGGACCCAGCGCATGAGCAGGCCGGTGGTGTTGTCGGCGACGGGGTCGCCGTTGAGCGGGGCCGCGGTGTTGAAGGGGTAGAAGGAGAAGTTGTTGGCGCCGGGGTTTCGGAAGGTGCCGGGGTTGTTCACGGTCATGGGCGTGAGCGATTGATCGGGATAGAAGCGGGCGTTGCCGGCGTCGGGCTTGTTGTAGATGGTGCCGGCGGGGATGTTGAGAGGATTTGCCTCGGCGACGGGCTGGCGGATGAACTGGTTGTTGGATTCCTGGGCGATGTCGATGAGGGCGACGAGGTCGCCGTTGTAGAGGTCGTATCGGGCGCCGTTGGGGTTTTCGGATTGGTAGTAGCCGCCGCTGGTGCCGGCGTGGAAATCACCCCAGTTGTCGGTGGGCTGCTTGTTGACGGGGGGATTGGCGGGGGCCATCCAGAATCCGGGGTAGCCGCCCAGGGATTGGAAGGAGGCGCTGGTCTGTCGCGTGGAGCAGTGGTTGAGGATGCAGTCGATGTAGACGAGGGCGTCGGCCTGGTGGAGTTCGGAGATGACGGCGCGGAAGTAGTTTTCGGTGCCGTAGGCGGTCTGGGAGGATGGTCTGCCGAGGTCGAAGCGATCGAAGACGTCGTAGCCGGCGGAGTTGCTGGCGGCTGCCTTGGAAGGCGGCGGGAGCCAGACGGCGCCGTAACCGGCGAGGAAGAAGTCCGGGGTGCGGCGCTCGATATCGGTCCACTTGGCCTCGAACCACTGGAGGATGACCGGGTTGTCGTTGCCGGCCGATGCGGTGGTCGCGAAGCCGGCGAGGGCGGCGAGCGACGAGGCGGTGATCACAAGCGGGCGTCGGGCGCGCATCGGCATCTCCCAGGTGGCATTGAGGCTGTTTGAAAAGGGTATCACGGGCGGGGCGTTGCGAGAAGATGATTTGAGGTTCGAAACCCGCGCGTGATTTTCGGACGCGTGAAGATGCAGCGGATATGCTCCGCGCTGTGGCAGACACCTTCGGTAGGAGCAACTTCATGCAGGCGATCGGGATGCGGAACTTTGGCTTTCATCGGGGCGTGCGCGGCGTGACGTCCCTGGTTCTTGCCGGCGGGCTCGCGATGGGGCTGGCGCTGGGAGGGTGCGCCTCGACGGGGGGCGGCACGACGCTTTCGGACGGACGATTCGTCGAGGCGCTGAGCAACGCCGAGGGGGCGGTGTGTTACTTCGCCAGCGAGGCCGCGGCGAAGGAGGCGTTGCCGTCGATGGCGATGCAGATGCCGCGAATGCCCGCGGGCGGTGGGAGGAGCGCGAAGGAGTCGCCGGTGTTCTCGGTCGAGAACGGGAGGCAGACGGCCAGGATCCGTGTCGGGGCGGGGACGAGCCTGTATGGCACCGGCGAGGTTGGCGGGCCGTTGCTTCGGAATGGTCGGCGGGTGGAGTGCTGGAACACCGACGCGTACGGCTATGGGAGCGACACGCCCTCACTGTACAAGTCGCACCCCTGGGTGCTGGCGGTGCGAGCGGACGGGACGGCGTTCGGCGTGCTGGCGGACACGACCTATCGCTGCGAGATCGACCTGACGAACGTGAACGACAACGGCGGGGAGATCGTGTTCCGGGCGGTCGGTCCATCGTTCCCGGTTGTGGTGATCGAGCGGAACTCGCCTCAGGAGGTGGTGCGTGCCCTGGGCGACCTGACGGGGCGGATCGAGATGCCGCCCAAGTGGGCGATCGGGTATCACCAGTGCCGGTATTCGTACGAGCCCGACACGCGGGTGATGGAGATCGCCAACGGATTCCGCTCGCGTGGCATCCCGTGCGACGTGATCTGGCACGACATCGATTACATGAACAAGTACCTGTGCTTCACGTTCGACCCGGTGAAGTTCAGCAACCCGACGCGGCACAACGGCGACCTTCACCGGCTGGGGTTCCACACGGTGTGGATGATCGACCCTGGCATCGGGGCGGAGAAGTCCAAGCACCCGGAGGGCGGGTACGCGGTGTACGAGAGCGGGACGGCGATCGACGCGTGGGTGAAGCGTGCGGACGGCTCGACGTATCAGGGGGAGGTCTGGCCGGGCTGGTGCGTGTTCCCCGACTTTACACGGCGCGAGACGCGCGTGTGGTGGGCGGGGTTGTACCGGGACTTCATGGCGACGGGCATCGACGGCGTGTGGAACGACATGAACGAGCCGGCGGTGTTCAACGTGCCGACCAAGACGATGCCGGAGGACAACATTCATCGGGCCGACGCGGAGTTCGGCGGGCCGGGCCCGCACGCGAGATTCCACAATGTCTACGGGCTGCTGATGGTGAAGGCGTCGCGTGAGGGCATCATGGCGGCGAACCCGGAGAAGAGGCCGTTTGTGCTGTCACGGGCGGGGTATATCGGGAGCCACCGTTACGCGGCGAGCTGGACGGGCGACAACAAGGCGGACTGGGAGCACTTGGCGGACTCCGTGCCGATGGCGCTCAACCTGAGCCTTTCGGGGCAGCCGTTCGTGGGCCCCGACATCGGCGGGTTTGACGGGAACGGCCCGAAGGGGGAAGAGGGCAAGCTCTTTGGGCGTTGGATGGGATTCGGCGCGCTCCTGCCGTTCTCGCGTGGGCACACGGCCAAGGGCAACATCGACAAGGAGCCGTGGGCGTTTGGCCCGCAGGTCGAGGAGACGTGCCGCGAAGCGATCACGATGCGGTATCGGTTGCTCCCGTACTACTACACGCTGTTCCACGAGGCGGCGATGACGGGGATGCCGGTGGCAAGGCCGCTGTTCTTCGCGGATCCGAAGGATCGGTCGTTGCGAGCGGAGGACGATTCGTTCCTGATCGGGGATGCGCTGCTGGTGGGCACGCAGCCGACGCGCGAGGGCGGGCGGGCGATCAGGATGCCCCGGGGCGAATGGGCGCCGATGAACGAGGCGCTCGGCGCCACGAACGCGGACGTGGCGAGGGTGTTCCTGAAGGAGGGGAGCATTCTGCCGACCGGGCCGGCGATTCAGTTCGCGGATGAGAAGCCGCTGGACCCGCTCACGCTGTATGTCGTCCTGGACAAGGACGGCCGAGCGAGCGGGGTGTTGTATGAAGACGCCGGCGAAGGCTGGGGGTTCAAGAAGGGCGAATACCTGCTGACGACCTACGCCGCGACATCGAGCGGGAAGGAGGCGACGATCCGCGTGAAGTCGAGCGAGGGGCGCTGGAAGCGTCCGAATCGGAACGTGGTCGTGAACGTGATGGTGAAGAGGGACGGCCAGTGGGTGACGTACGGCGGAAGCGGGAACGACGGCGAGGAGATCAAGGTCAAGCTGTGGAAGTGGTGATTGCCGAGCTGATCGCGGGTCCGCGTCACGCTGGCATGAGCCGGTTGGTCAGCGCTGGCCGTAGTCCGTCGTGTATCGCTTGTGCAGGCGGTCGATGTCGGCCTGGGGCAGGCGCGGGGGCGTGCCGAGGGACATCGCGAGCATGACGGTGCGGGCGGCGTCCTCGGTCATGACGGCGGCCTTGACGGCGGCCTCGGCGGACTTGCCGATCGCGAACACGCCGTGCTGCTGGAGCAGGATCGACGGCGAATGGCCGATCATGGTGACGACCTGAGCGCCGATTTCCTCGCCGCCGATCATGGCGAAGCCGGCGCAGGGGATGTCGCCCCCGAATTCGTCGGCGATCGCGGTGAGGCAGCAGGGGATGGGCCTTCCGTGCGCGGCGAAGGCGGTGGCGTAGGGGGAGTGCGTGTGGACGATGCCGAAGATGTCGGGGCGGTGTCGGTAGATGTAGAGGTGGCTGGCGGTGTCGGAGGATGGCTTGAGAGCGGAGTCGATGACGTTGCCGGAGAGATCAACGACGACGTGGTGCTCCGGTCGCAGGTGCTCGTAGCGCACGCCGGAGGGCTTGATGACGACCAGGCCGGTGTCGGGGTCCCGGGCGGAGATATTGCCGCTGGTCCACGCGACGAGCCCCTGGCGGGGCAGTGATTGGTGGAGCTCGCAGAGTTGGGCCTTCAGGGATTGGAGCATCGGTGATGGTAGAGGGGAGCCAGCCGGCCACACTCCGGATGGTCGAATTGCCAAATGAAGAAGGGGAATGACGGGGGCTCAATCATCGTCGTCGTGGAGCATGCGGTGGGCCGGGGTGTCGAGATCGTCGAACTGTCCCCGGCGTGTGGCCCAGACAAAGCCCCAGACAGCGGCGGCGGCGAGCAGGATGGCGAGCGGGACGACGACATAGAGCACGCTCATCGCGGGCCTCCCTTCGTGTCGGTGTTGAAGGTTCTGGACTTCATGGCGATCGAAAGGACGGTCAGCGAACTGAGCGGCATGATGAGCGCGGCCAGGAGAGGAGATACCAGGCCCCCCATGGAGCCCGCGACCGCGAGAATGTTATAGACAAGACTGACCCGGAGGCTTCTGCGGACGGCGCGCATGGTGCGGTCGCATCCTTCCAGCAATTCGACGACGCCCGAGAGGTCGGGCCGGGTCATGTAGATTCCGGCGGCGGAGCGGCTGGCGTCGGCGCCGCCGCCGATCGCGATGCCGACATCCGCGGAGGAAAGGGCGGCGGTGTCGTTGACGCCGTCGCCGATGAACACGGTCGAGCCCTGATGGTGTTCACGCACGATGTCGAGCTTGTCGGTGGGGGAGAGTCCGCCGCGGGCTTCGGGGATGGCGAGCTCCCGGGCGACACGGGCGACGAGCGAGGGATGATCTCCCGAGAGGATGGCGACGCGCCAGCCGGCGTCGTGGAGCGCCCGGACCGTTTGGCGCGCGTCGGAGCGGAGGCGGTCGCCCAGCGAAATCCAGGCGGCGAGGCGGCCTTCGACGGCGACGGCGACGGGGGTTTCGCCACGCTCGGCGATCGCTCGTGCGGTGTCGGTGTCGGGCGGGCCGAATGGAACACCGCGTGAGCGGAGATAGTCGGGCGATCCGACGCTGAGCTTGCGACCGTCAACGATGGCTTCGATCCCGCCGCCGACGGTGTGCCGGAGCTCGGCGATGTCATGGGAGCGGGCGTCGTCGAACTCGCGGGCGATGGCGAGGGCCAGCGGATGGTTGGAGTGCTTCTCGAGCGCGGCGATGAGGGGCCGGAGCGAGAGGTCGCCGGAGTAGGCGGTGACGCCTGGGCGTCCCTCGGTGAGCGTGCCGGTCTTGTCGAGATAGATCACGCCGGGGCGGGTGAGGAGCTCGATGGCCTCGCCGCCCTTGATCATCATGCCGCGGCGGGCGGCGCGTCCCAGGGCGATGGTGAAGGTGAGCGGAGTGGCGAGTCCGAGGGCGCACGGGCAGGTGACCACCAGGAGCGCGACGGCGCGCTCGACGGACTGTGCGGGCTCGATGAAGAGCCACGCCAGACCGCCGACGAGCGCGACGAGCGGCATCCCGATGTTGAAGTATCTGGAGAGACGATCGGCCTGCTGGACGATGGGGGCCTTGCGAGCCGAGGCGTCCTCCGCGAGGTGGAGCAGGCGGCCGACCTTGGTGGACTCGCCGGTGGCTTCCACCCGGACGCGGACGGTGGAGTTGAGATTGACGGAACCGGCGAGGCACCGATCGCCCGCGTGCAGAGCGATCGGGCGCGACTCGCCGGTCATGAGCGAGAGGTCGGCCTCGGTGTCGCCGGAGGTGAGCACGCCGTCGACGGGAAATGTTTCGCCCGGGCGGACCTCGACGCATTCGCCCGCGACAAGCGCCTCGACCGGTACCTCGGCGGTGCCGCCGCCCGTGACGCGGCGTGCGACCGAGGGGGTGAGCGCGAAGAGTTGGGCGACGGAGTCCGAGGCGCGGCGTTGCTGTCGTTGCTGAACGAAGCGCCCGGTGAGGAGCAGGAAGACCAGGCCGCTCAGGGAATCGAAGTAGATGTCTCCCACGTCGGCGATGGTGCCATAGATGCTCCAGAGGGCGCCGACGACAAGGGCGAGCGTGATGGGCACGTCGAGGTGCGGCGTGCGTGTCTTGAGGGCGGCCCAGGCGCTCTTGAAGAAGACGCGGCCCGGCCACGCCAGCGAGATCATCGAGAACCCGAGGCTGAGCCAGCGGAAGTAGCGGGTGTGGGCGGGGTCCATGCCCGAAAAGAGGCCCGCGTAGAGGCAGATGGCCAGCAGCATGACGTTGCCGAAGCAGGCGCCGGCGACGCCGATGCGGACGAGCTGGCGGCGGTCCTCGTCGATGAGTCGTTGGCGGTTGATGCCGCCGCGTTCGGGAGTCGGCGGATATCCGATGGCGTCGAGGGTGCGAGCGATCTTTGAGAGCGTGATCTTGGCGGGGTCCCAGCGGAGTTCGACGCTGGCGCGGCGCATGTTGAGGCGGGCTTCGATCACGCCGTCGGCGAGCTTTGGGAGACGCTCAACGAGCCAGACGCACGCGCCGCAGTGGATGCCGGAAAGAATGAACTCCGTGCGGAGTTGGTGTTCGGCGGCCTTGGTGACGTGGATGGCGTGGAAGGCGGGATCGTCCATCTCCGCGTAGGAGCGGTCGGAGGCCTTGACGGGGGACGAGAGTTGGGCGTTGAGGCGCTCGCGGATCGAGTAGTACTTGTCCAGGCCGCAGGAGTGGATGATGGAGTAGGCGGTCTCGCAGCCTTGACAGCAGAACTGGAGATCGCGGCCTTGGGCGATGAGGCCCCGCGGCACGTCGAGGCCGCAGTGCGAGCACGCGACTCGCGCGGCTTGGGGTGCGACCGTGCTTGGGGCGAGGGCGCTCACGCGATCACTCCGGGTGGCAGAGCGGGCAGGTGGGTTCGGCGGCGGGGCGGGAGAGGATGGGCCAGGAGCGCCAGCCCACGCACGCCACGCCCGCGATGATCATGACGATCGCCGTGGCGATGGGCACGTGGCGGCGGAGCGGGGCGGCGAGCCGGCGGACGCCCAGGCCGACGCCCGTCATGACGGGCACCGTGCCGAGCCAGAACGCGGCCATGAGGAGCGAGCCGTCGACGGGATTGGCGGTGCCGGCGGCGGCGGTGACAAAGGCGTAGAGCCATCCGCAGGGGAGGGCGGCCGAGAGCACGCCGATCATCGCGGCTCGCGCGGCGGCGGGGAGGCGCGATGCGGCGGCGTGGATTCTCGAGAGCTTGGACGTGAGCCAGGTCGGGAGCGAAAAAACCGACTTCGACAGGCCGAACCATTGCGCCGCGACGACGAGGCCGGCGAGGATGAGCACCGTGCCGCTCACGATCGCGGCGACGCGCTGGACGCCGACGAGCGCGCCGCCCAGCTCCAGGACGCCCCCGACCGAACCGGCGATGGCTCCGAGGGCGGCATAGGCGGCGAGGCGAGCGACGTTGTAGATGGTGGCAAGAGAGAACTCGGCGAGAAGATTGGCGCGGAGCGGGGCGTTCTCGCGCGTGAGTTGGACGGGCGTGGAGGGGGCGGCGGCGATGGCGGCGAGCGGGCCGCACATGCCCGCGCAGTGAAGGCTGCCCAGCAGGCTCGCCGCGAGAACGCCCGAGAGCGTGGCGATCACGGTCGTGCCCCCAGCTTGTTGGGCAGAAAGACCTCGATGCTGCCGTGCTCGGAGAGTTCGATGTCCTGCTGCTGGGTGAAGCGGCTGCCGCCGGCGTCAACGACAAACGAGAGACGCCACAGGCCGGGGCGATCGATGGGGAGCGTGGTGGTGAGCGATTCGGCGTCGCTTGCGTCGATGGTTGCGTCGAGCTTTCGCGTGGGATCGGCGAGATGGAAGCCCTCCACGGCGATCTTGCAGGTGCGGATCGGCTGGCCCTGACCGTCGAGCAGCGAGATCGAGAGGTCGGCCCCGGACGAGGATTTCCTGACGGTCGGTGTGAGTTTCCAGCCGAGGGCGGCGTTGAGGGCTTGCTGACGGGCGGAGTCGTCCCAGTGCATGGCCTTCTGGTAGTAGTCGCTCTCGACCGGCGAGCGTGAACGCTGGGAGGCGTAGACGGTGATGGCGACGATGACCATGTTGGCGCCGAGGAGCGCGAAGATGGCCCATGGCCACAGGTAGTTTTTGACTGTCTTGGGTGGAACCTGGGTGCTCACTTGTCGGCTGGCTCCTTGACGTCGGCGGGGCTCGTGCGGCCGGGGGGCTCGTCGTGAGTCTCCGAGGGGTTCTTTTCGTGCTCGGCCTGTTTCACGGCGGCGTCGTGCATGGAGCCCGGTCCCACGAGCTGGAACGTGCGGACGAGATCGAGGCCCTTGTCGCCGGTGATTCTAATCCTTGCGGTGGCCTTTCCCTGAATGAACTTGTCGCGAGGGACGGAGACGACGATGGGGATCTCGCGGATGTCGTCGGGTTTGAGCGTGAGGGTGGTCGAGTCGATCTTCAGGAGCGTGGTGTCCTGGGCGAGGACGTGAAGCTCGAGGGGTTCATCGAGGCGGTTGACGAGCTTGAGACGCGCGTTGTTGCCGATGGTTCCGTCCGGGAGCTCGATGAAGGGCGCGCCCCTGGAGCGCAGAATCGTGGCGTTGACGGGCGTGCGGGTCAGGAGGGTGATGGTGAAGCCGGTGATCAGGGCCAGGAGAATGAGCGGATAGACGACGATGCGCGGGCGGAGGAAGCGTCGCGGCTCACCGGCGATTTCGGCCTGGGACGCGTACCGGATCAGGCCGGTGGGGCGTTTGAGCTTGGTCATGACGGCGTCGCAGGCGTCGATGCACTGGGTGCAGTGGACGCATTCCATCTGCAACCCGTTGCGGATGTCGATGCCGGTGGGGCAGGTCTGGACGCACAGGCCGCAATCGACGCAGTCTCCGACGACCTTGAGGCTGAGGTCGGCATTGGCGGGCTTCTTGCCGCGGGGCTCGCCACGGGACTTGTCGTAGGCGACGATGAGTGATTGCCGGTCGATGAGGGCCGACTGGAATCGTCCGTAGGGGCAAACGACCAGGCAGGTTTGCTCGCGGAAGAAGGTGAAGTCGAACATCATCAGGGCGGTGACGATGGCCATGACGGCGAAGGAGGTGGGGTGCTCGATGGGCGATCGGGTGACCCAGACCTTGAGCTGGCTGACGCCGACGAAATAGGCGAGGAACGTGTGGGCGAGGTAGCACGAGACGATGAAGTAGACCCCGATCTTGAGGAACTTGGCCGCCGGGGAGTTCTGGAGCCAGCCCTTCCTGGCTCGGCCTGGCGTGCCCTCGAAGAGTCGCTCGATGGGGCGGAAGACGAATTCCATGTACACGGTCTGCGGGCAGCCCCAGCCGCACCAGACGCGTCCGAAGATGGCGGTGAACAGAAAGATGCCGATGCCGATGGTGAGGAGCGTGAACGCCAGGAGCAGCGTGTCGGTGGGGAGGAAGGTGTAGCCGAGGATGGTGAATCGCCTGGCGACGATGTCGAGGAGGACGGCCGGCTTTCCGTTGATGGTGAGGTAGGGGATGGCGGTGAAGAGGGCGATGAGGATATAGGCGACGGCGCGGCGGGCGTGCCAGAACTTGCCGGTGCTGGGTCTGGGCTTGAGCCAGCGGCGTGAGCCGTCCTCGTTGAGCGTCGAGAGGATCGTCGGGGCCCCTTGCGGCGACGCGCTGGCGGGGGCTTGTTCCTTGGGGATGACGGACATGTCGGGCTCCGGTGGAAGGGCTTCAATTCGCGGTTTCACGCACGCGGGTTGACGCCCCTCTACTTGGCGGGGGCGGGCCAGGGCGGGATCTCGACGCCCTCGGGGGCTTTGGGCGCCTCGGGCTTGGTGCCTCGCAGACTGGCGACGTAGGCCGCCAGAAGCACGCGCTCGTTCTGGTTGAACTGGTTCTTCCAGCTGGGCATGACTCCCGCGTTGGCGCCGTTGGTGATGACGGTGAAGATGTCCTCGATTTTCTTGACGTTCTTGTAGGCGTTGTCGGTGAGGTTGACGCCGTTGATCCCGCCGCCGTCCTTGGCGTGGCACTGCTTGCAGGAGGATTGGAAGTAGCCCTGGGCGACGTTCATCATCTGTTCGTTGGCCATCATTTTCAGGATGGTGGGCTCGTCGGGCTGGAGGTCCCCGAGCGAACCGAAGAGGCGTTTGTATTCGCGTGTCTGGGCGTCGGCCCAACGGGATTGGGGCGTGGAGGCGCGGGGGTTCATCTCCCAATACACGAAGTAGAAGAACGAAAAGAAGACGGTGGCGATGAAGATCGCGTGCCACCAACCGGGGGTGGGGTTGTCGTACTCGCGAATCCCGTCGTATTCGTGGTCGCTGAGGAAGTCCTTGACGGCCATGCGTTGCTCCTGCGGCCGCCCGGCGCGGGCGGCGCGGTTGATCGTGGGTGAGGGGGTCTAGTCGTCGCTGAGGGGGATCGAGGCGTTGCGGCTCATGGCGTTGCGCTGCGAGGATCGGAAGACCCGCCAGCAGATCGAGGCGAAGGCCGCCGCGAAGATCAGAAGCGCGACGATCGGGTACGTCGTGAGCTTGAAATGGCTGATGAGTTCGCTCACTTGAATGCTCCGGTCGAGGCAGTGGCCGCCTTGGCGGGCTCGGCGGGCGGCGGCTTGCTGATGTCCGTTCCGAGGCGCTGGAGGTAGGCGACCAGCGCGATGACCTTCTTGTCTCCCATGCCCTCATACCCACTTTGAGCCTTCAGGGCCTCGGCGAGTTCCTGCGCCTGCTTCTTGGCGGCCTCGACCGCCCTGCCCTTCTGGACCAGTTCGCCATAGGGCACACCCAGCATCGCCATGGCGTCGACGCGCCCCTGAATGGCATCGAAGTCGAGCGGGTCTTTCAGCAGGTGCGGGTAGGCCGGCATGATCGAGTCCTGGATCAGCTGGCGCGGGTTTTCAAGGTGCCGGACCTGCCAGTCGTGGCTTTGCCGGCCGCCCTCGCGTGCCAGGTCCGGGCCGATGCGGCGTGAGCCCCACTGGAAGGGATGGTCGTAGACGAACTCGCCGGGCTTGCTGTACTCGCCGTAGCGACGTGTTTCGGCCCAGATCGGTCGGATCATCTGCGAGTGGCAGTTGTAGCACCCCTCGGAGATGTAGATGTCGCGTCCCGCCAGTTCGAGCGGCGTGTAGGGCTGCACGCTGGCGATCGAAGGAACGTTGCTCTTGATCAGGAACGTCGGGATGATCTCGAACAGCGACGCCGAGGCGACGGCGACGAAGACCCAGATCGCGAACTTGGCTGGCTTGCGCTCCCAGACGCGGTGGAACCATCCCTTGATGTACTTCTGGTCCACTTCCTTGGCCCATTCGGTGCTCGCGGTGATCTCGCTGGGGACCGGGGCGGGATCGACGAAGACCGGCGAGAGCGCCGGAGCCTGATGCACCGGCTCTTCATAGGTCGCAGGACGGGCTTTCCACGTCATGAGGAGGTTGAGGAGGCAGAGGATGCCGCCGCAGAGGTACAGCAGGCCGCCCAGCACGCGGATCCAATACATGGGCATGAGGACCATGACGGTCTCGACGAAGTCGGGGTACTGGAGGCGGCCGGTTTCATCGAAGGCACGCCACATCAGGCCCTGCGTGATGCCGCCCGTATAGATGCCAAGGACGTAGAGCGCGATGCCGATGGTGGCCATCCAGAAGTGGGCGGCGACGAGCTTCTTGCTCCAGAGGGGGGCCTGGAAGATTCGGGGGGCGAGCCAGTAGGCCATGCCGAAGGTCAAGAGGCCGTTCCAGCCCAGGGCCCCGGCGTGGACGTGGGCGATGGTCCAGTCGGTGTAGTGGGAGAGCGAGTTGACGCTCTTGACCGAGAGCATGGGGCCTTCGAAGGTGGACATGCCGTAGAAGGTGATGCCGACGACGTAGAACTTGAGGATGGGGTCGGCGGCGACCTTGTTCCAGGCGCCGCGGAGCGTGAGCAGGCCGTTGATCATGCCACCCCAGGACGGCATCCAGAGCATGACCGAGAAGAGCATGCCGAGCGTGCTGGCCCATTGCGGGAGCGCGGTGTAGTGGAGGTGGTGGGGGCCGGCCCAGATGTAGATGAAGACGAGCGACCAGAAGTGGATGATGGAAAGGCGGTAGGAATACACCGGCTTCTCGGCGGCCTTGGGGAGGAAGTAGTACATCAGGCCGAGGAACGGCGTGGTGAGGAAGAAGGCGACGGCGTTGTGCCCGTACCACCACTGCATGAAGGCGTCCTGCACGCCCGAATAAACGGACCAGCTCTTCAGCCAGTCGGCGGGCGCCGGTGTGCGCCCTGTCTTGAAGAGCTCGACCAGGGCCAGCGGGAGCGAGAGATTGTTGAAGACGTGGAGCATCGCGACGGTGATGATGGTCGCGATGTAGAACCAGAGCGCGACGTACATGTGGCGCTCGCGGCGCGTGGCGAGCGTCATGAAGAAGTTCACGCCGAAGAACGCCACCCACACGACGGCGATCATGAGGTCGACGGGCCACTCAAGCTCCGCGTATTCCTTTCCCTGGGTGAATCCCATCGGAAGGGAGAGCGCGGCGCACACGATGATGAGCTGCCAGCCCCAGAAGTGCAGGTTGCTCAGCTTGTCGGACCACATCCTCGCCTTGCAGAGGCGCTGGGTTGAGTAGTAGATCGCGGCGAAGATGGAGTTGCCGGCGAAGGCGAAGATCGCGGCGTTGGTGTGGAGCGGGCGGATCCGCCCGAAGTTGAGGAACGACGTGTTGGTGAGGAACTCAAGCCACGCCAGCGGCTTGAACCCCGGGCTGGGCTCCCACGCCAGCGCGGGCGGGAGGGCAAGCTGGATGGCGGCTATCACGCCGACGAGGAAGGCCACGACGCCGAAGACGATCGAGGCGAACAGAAACTTGCGAACGATCGCGTCGTCGTAGACGAACTTTTCGATCGGGCCGGTTTCCTGATACGTGGAATGCTCCGCCGCGCTGCCGTCTATGGCCATAAGCCGCTCCTCAAACTGCCCCCGGCCACCATGTCGAATAGTGGATCGGATGGTCAGCAAGCGTATCTTTGCGACTTTCCCTCAGTCTGTCAAGTCGCGCCCTGCTATCGGCAATGGAGGCGTACCTGCGAACAGATTTTCGGACTAAGACCGCGATAGGTGCGGAATACGCCGGCTCAATCTGTTGACATATGGATCAACAATTGATAGCCTTTGAATTGAATTGCCGGGGAGATTGTTTTCATGCTGAGCCAAGGTGTCGGATACGCCGTCACAGCATTGGGGTACATCGCGGCCGCGGGCGGGAAGCCCGTGCTGGTCCGTGAAATCGCCGAGTCGGGCAGTATCCCGGCGCCGTACCTGGCCAAGATCATCAACGCGCTCTCCAAGCGCGGCATCGTGCTGACCCAGAGGGGTGTAGGCGGCGGGGTGACCCTCGCCAGGCCGGCGACCGAGATCAACCTCTTTGACCTGTGCGCCGCTTTGGATGACCCGGTTGTTCATCCGATGTGCATGCTCGGCAACGCCGAGTGCTCCGACGACCGCGCCTGTCCGGCCCACAAGTTCTGGAGTGGGGCCCGCCAGAAGGTGTACGACTTCCTTCAGGCGACCAGCGTCGCCGACATCGCGGCGTTTGAGTCTCGACGCCGGTGGGCGAAGGCGACCGAGCGGGCCGGGGAAAAGCTGTCCGAGCGGAATTAGTCGCGTGCCGTCGGCTCTGGCTCGATTGCCGCCAAAGATGACCCACGCATCTCCTCTTCGAGCCCGCCAAGGCGTGAAGGCGGGCTCGCGATTTTTGGTGTGTCCTCCGGAGCCGGGCGTGACGTCGGCGCAAGCCCGGGTTGCAAAGGCGATGCGCGGGTACGCTGGGTTCATGGCGAGATCGAGTGACGGGTCGAGCGTTGAGGACGCTGCGAGGCCGAAGATGCCGGCTTGGTGGATGGCGCCGGCGTGGGGCGTGACGCTGCCGTGCGCGGTGTGTGCGATCGGTGCGTGGATCGCGGCAGTGAACAAAGGAGCGGCGGGGTGGTTCCTGTTGCTCTGGCCGATCGCGACGATCGGCGGCATGGCGATGGGGTGCATGGCGCTGATGCAGCGCCTGGCGCGGAGCAGGATGGCGAACACGCAGATGTTCCTGCTGACGGCGCTGTTCGGCGTGCTGTGCCTGGCGATCCAGGGGGCGATGGCGCTGTGGCTGGGCGGCGCGGTGAGGGGGAAGTGAGCAAGGAGCGGGGGTCTCGGCACCCGGTCGTTGCCGGGGGAGTCGTCCCACATGGCCCGTTTGCAGTGACGTTCAACCCCTCGCCGGGCCCATCAGCGTGTCGGGGTGTTCCTGCAGCAGATTGACTATCTCCGCCAGCGCCAGGGCCGCGGTCGCGCCATCGACGACGCGGTGGTCGCAGGCGAGGCTGAGCGGCAGGAGGTTGCCGACGAAGAGCCCGCCGTGGCGGACGACGGGCGCCTGGCGCGCCCGTCCGACCGCGAGGATCGCCACCTCGGGGTAGTTGATGATGGGTGTGGCGAACCGCCCGGCGTGGCTCCCCACGTTGCTGATCGTGAACGTCGAGCCCATGAGCTGCTCGCGCGGGATGGTGCGCGAGCGGGCGGCGGCGGCGATCGACGCGATCTGCCGCCCGATCTCCAGCACGCCCAGCGAGTCGCAATCGCGGATGACCGGGACCATCAGCCCGCTGTCGGTGTCGGTCGCGATGCCGATGTGGACGGCCCGGTGCTGGATGATGAAGGCGTCGGCGTCCTTGTTGTCGGACTCCTCTACGGTGGCGTTCATGGCGCGGAACTCGGCGCGGGAGAGCACGCGGGCGACGGCCGAGGCGACGAAGGGGAGGAAGCTGAGCTTCTCGCCGCTGGCGGCGCCGAGCTTCTTGCGGAGCGAGTCGAGCGTGGAGACATCGGCCTCGTCCATGACGTTGAAGTGGACGGCGCGGTTGACGGACTCGCGGAGGCGATTGGCGATGGTGCGACGCACGCCGCGGAAGGGGATGCGGACCGTGTCCTGCCCGGCGGGGAAGGACGGCGCGGGCTTGGGTGCGTGAGCAGCGGCGCGGGGCTGAGTCTCGAGCAAGGCCGGCGCGGGACGGGCCGCGGGAGCCGGTGTTGGGGTGCGCGAGGCGGGCGCGGCCTTGGCGCCGGAGGCGGCGTTGCGAACGTCTTTCTCGAGGACCCGCCCGCCGATGCCGGTGCCGGTCAGTGTGTCGATGTCCAGGCCGAGGTCGCGCGCGAGCCGACGCACCGCGGGGGTGGCGAGGGCCTTGCCCGGCGCGGCGGAGACGCCGGCGGCGGAAGCGGACATCTGCCCGACGACCGTCCCCGCGTCTTCCGTTCGCTCGGCGGGTTCGGCCTGGGCGCTGCCATTCGAGGAAGGCTCGGGCGCGTGCGCGGCCCTGATCGTCGGCGCGGCTCCGGTGGCATGAGCGGCGGAAGAGTCGCTCTCGTAGCTGACGAGGGGATTGCCGACGTGGAGGATCTCGCCCTCCGTGCCGTGAAGCTGCTTGATCACGCCGGTGCGTGGCGAGGGCACCTCGACCAGGGCCTTGTCGGTTTCCATTTCGGCGAGGATGTCGTGCTCGTTGACCTTCTGACCGACGGCGACGCGCCACTTGATGAGCTCGGCCTCGTGAACGCCCTCGCCCAGGTCGGGGAGGATGAAGATGTTGGGATCGGCGGATTTGTGGTGGGCCATGGCGTGATCTCAACGGGGTTGAACTGGCGAGAAACGGGCCGCGCGACGCGGGATAGGAAGGATAGCGCCGAGAGGTGAAAGAGGGAACGCGAAAGGCGCGAAGCGGGCCGGGGCGTGGCGCGGAGTTCGTGAACAAACGCATTGAAGTCGGCGGGGCTTGCGAACAGAGAGCCGCGCGGACCTATGGGGCGCGGGATCGTGTTCGAATCGCTCGATGGCTAGTACCCTTGGCCCGGCGTCCGCTCAATAGGCCATGGTCAGGCCGATCGACTCCACAATCCGCTTGGCGTCGGGGAGGTAATCGAGTTCGAGCTTGTAGTACGGCATGACGGTGTCGAAGCCCGTGACGCGCTGCACCGGGGCCTTGAGGTAGAGGAAGCAGTGCTCCTGGATGATCGTCGCAAGCTCGCTGGCCATGCCGCAGGTCTTGGGGGCTTCCTGCACGACGACGCAGCGGCCGGTTTTCTGCACGGACTGGATGATCGTGTCGGCGTCGATCGGGTAGATGGTGCGGAGGTCGATCAGTTCGACGGAGACGTCGTCGGGGAGCTTGTCTAGGGCTTCGAGGCACTGGAAGACATTGGCCCCCCAGGTGACGACGGTGATATCGCTGCCTTCCTGCACGACCTTGGCCTGACCGATGGGGATGGTGTAATCGCCCTCGGGCACCTGCTCGCGATAGGAGCGATAGACGCGCTTGGGTTCGAAGAACACAACGGGATCGGGGTCGCGGATGGCGGAGAGGAGTAGTCCCTTGGCGTCGCTGGGCGTGCTGGGGCAGACGACCTTCAGGCCGGGGGTATGGGCGTAGATCGCTTCGGGCGAATCGGAATGGAGTTCGGGCGCGTGGATGCCGCCGCCCCAGGGGACGCGGACGGTGAGCGGGACGGTGATGGCGCCGCGTGTGCGTGTGCGGTAGCGTGCGGCGTGGTTGCAGAGCTGGTCGTAGGCGGGCCCGAGGAAGCCCTCGAACTGGATCTCGGGGATGGGGCGCATGCCGGCGATGGCCAGGCCGATGGCGGTGCCCATGATGCCGGACTCGGCGAGGGGCGTATCGACGACGCGATCGGCGCCAAAGACTTTCTGCAGGCCGTCGGTGACGCGGAAGACGCCGCCGTTGAGCCCGACATCTTCGCCGAGGAGGATGACGCGGGGATCGCGCTCGAGTTCCTGATAGAGGGCCTCGTTGATGGCGTCGACGAGTGTGAGGCCCTTTTCGATCATCATCGGTGTGCGGGGCATGGGAGTCTCCGGTTGGATCGGGTCGAGCGGTCGGCGAGTGACGGAGGAGTTGTTACGGGGTGGCCGAGGTGTTGAGCCCCGCCTGGCTCGGCTCCTGCGCCAGGCTCGCGGTGCGGAGAGTTCTCTTCTGAAGTTCGAGTTCCGGGGGGAGCGTCGCGAAGGTGGAATCGAAGATGTCGTCGGTCGAGGGTTTGGCGATCCCTTCGGCGGTCTTGACGACCTCGGCCACGATGGCGCGGGACTTCTCCTCGTGGGCCGCCTGGAGATCGGCGTTCCACAGGCCCTTGCCCTCGAGGTATTTGCGGAGTCGGATGAGCGGGTCCTTGGCGGTCCACGCTTCGACCTAGTTGGGGTCGCGGTAGCGTCGCGCGTCGTCGGCGGTGGTGTGGTCGGCGAGGCGATAGGTGACGGCCTCGATGAACGACGGGCCGCCGCCGGCCCGGGCACGCTCGATCGCGTCGCGCGAGGCCTTGTAGACCGCGAAGAGGTCGTTGCCGTCGACCTGGATCGTCGGCATGCCGTAGGCGATCGCCTTTTGGGCGACGGTCTCGGAGTTCATCTGGATCTCTCGGGGGACGGAGATCGCCCATTGATTGTTCTGGCAGTAGAACACGCACGGAACCTGGAGCGTGCTGGCGAAGTTCATCGCCTCGTGGAAGTCGCCCTCGCTGGTGGCGCCATCGCCGAAGTAGGTGATGGCGACGCGGGCTTCCTTGCGGAGCTTGAAGGCCCAGGCGATGCCGGCGGCGTGGAGCATCTGCGTGCCGATCGGGATCGAGAGGGGCGTCATCTGCACGCCCTCGGGGATCTGGTTGCCGCGCTCGTCGCCCATCCAATGGAGCAGGATGTAGTGCATGGGCAGCCCGTGCAGGAACAGGGCGGCATTCTCGCGGTAGCAGGGGACGAGGAAATCGACGCCCTTCTTGGCGGCGAAACCGGAGCCGATCGCGTTGGCCTCCTGGCCCTTGTTCTGCGGGTAGGTGCCCATCCGCCCGGAGCGTTGGAGCTTGAAGGCGATCTCATCGAGCGCCCGGCAGGTGATCATGAACTCGTAGAGGTAGCGCACCTGGTCGTCGGTGAGCGTGTCCTTGGCGAGCTTTTCGTCGAGGACGCCGTTCTCGTCGAGGATTTGCAGGTACTCGATCTGGGCCGTGTAAACGGTCTTGATGGGCATATCGAACTCCTGCCCGCGCCGGCGGGTGGGGTTTGGAACATGTAGCTGAATGAAGGCTAGGCACGCGAGGGGAAGCGGTCTGCGGCGAGCGAGAAACCCCGGCGGGCGCGGGATCGCCGGGACGGGGACCGCACCCGGCGTCCCGGGCCGATCACGCCCCACGGTCAAGGGCGTTGACGCCTCGGGGTCATCCGATCGACGTACAGAATGCCGTCGTAGCCACGCGACCACACGCTCTGCGCGGCGATCGGCTGCTGCTGGTTGATGCGCCCGCTCAGCGGAAAATTGAGCCAGTGCGACGGATCGGCACGCACCGGGCGCAGATCGACGAACAGCGTGGGCGAGCCGACGGCGTGGAGCAGTTGCTCGATCGAGCTGTTCTCGGCCGGGGCGTAATCGATGGGCGGATTGCCGAGCCACGACCACGCGCCCGAGTGGGCCATCACCCCGAGGACATACGCCTTGTCTCCGAGCGCTTGCTTGACCCGCCGCCCGGTGGAGTCCATGACGTTCAGCGCGCGCCCGCGATCGTCGGTCATGGCGCTTGCGGGAAGCTCCGGGCCGGCGAGGTTCACCAGCCCCGTCACGCCGACGAACAAGTGCATGTTGTGGCACCACACGATGAGCTTGCGGCCCGCGAATCGCTCGCGGGCGAGCCAGAGCAGGTTGTCCGCGTTGGCGGCCTCGCGGATGTTGTACGACCAGAGGAAGTCATCTCCCGACTGGGTCTGCTGGTACTTGTCGTTGGCCGCGAGCATCTCCGCGAAGACCAACGCGTTGTCGAGGCATCGCTGGCGGAAGAGGTATTCCCGCTCGCCGATCGCGGCGATCACCTCGTCGCGGTGGGCACGGTGCGCCTCGCACAGCGACGGCGCCAGCGCCCGCAGGGCCAGGTCGATCCGATGCTGCTCGGTCCGCGGATCGGCGGCCTGCGCGATCTTCCCGGCGTCTGCCAGGAGAGAATCGAGGTTGACCTTGACCTCGTCGCTGATCACCAACGGATCGGCGAGCCACTCCGCGAAGGTTGGGTACATCGACCAGCCGGCCGTCCCAGAAGTCTGGATATCAAATCCCGCCATCTGCAGCGGCCGCGCGGAGTTCTGTGTCGAGCGGGCATACTCGAAGACGGGGAACGATTCGGAACCCTCAGACCAGTGCCCAAAGACGCCCATGCGAGCGACCTGGGCGATCGGCCTGTCTCCGGCGAGAGCCTTGTTCATCTCCTCGCAGTCGAACAATCCTGATTCCCACACCAGGACGTCGAAGTTCATCCGCTGATGAAGGAACTTGACAAGGCGGACCTTGAGAGCATGCGCCTCGGCGTCGCCGTGCGTGAGCTCCCCCAGCAGCACCATCGTTGAATCACCCACGGCGGCCCTGATGGGCGCGAGATCGTCGAAGTCATCGGGGTCGGCGGGCGGCGTCGAGATGGGGGAGGAGTGGGCGCGGAGCCATTCAACTCTGGCCGCGTCCGGAGCCGGCGCTGACGTTTCGGTCCGCCCGGGGATGGCGTGATCGGCCTGCCACGCGGGGCATGGTCGAACGGCCGAGAGCAACGCGAGCGAGATCGCCGCGGCGACGGGGCACGAGCATCGGTGGGGCATGAGGCGGCTCCGGCAGGTCGAGCTACGACAATTGTAGTAGTTTTTCGCGCGGTTGGCAAGGGCCCCAACGCGCCGGGCCGGAGATCGCCCGACGATCGCTACTTCCTGGCTGCGGGGAACGTGCCGTTCGGCTGAACGAAGAGCGCCTGAACGACCTTGCCGTTGTCGTCTGACTTGAACACGACATCGAAGCCGGAGAGGCCTTTCAGGGAGAACGAGCCGGGGTGCTTGGGGACCAATTCATACTCCGGCTGGCCGGGGAGCGATGCGACCAGTGTCGAGCCGCGCAGTTCGATCTTGACGGTCTGCGGCCCCAGGGTGTACTCGCCGGCGAAGGGCGCGAGGTACACCGGATCGCTCAGCTTCTTGTCGGGGAGTTTCTTGAAATAGACATCGTCGGTGGATGGATCGAGGGTGACGCGGATCGATTCGACCCAGCCGTCGGCTCCGGTGATGAACGACAGCGTGTGCCCCTCGAAGACCGGGTCTGTTTCGTCCTTGCCGATGGAGAATGTGTCGAAGTGGACGTGCTCGAGCGGGCCCGGGATGTTGTTGTAGAGCAGCCTGAGCGAGCCGCCGACTTCGGAGATCGTGATCGTGCCATAGCCGTCGTCGGAGTATTCACCGGCGTATTCGGAGAGCGGGTGGAGCATCGGCGCGTGGTCGCGCTTGGTCAGGTTCTTGGCGGCCTTGGCCCGCTGCTCGAGTTCCTTGGCCATCGCCCGCTCCCGCAGCGCCTCGGCACTGCGGTCGCGTTGCTCGAGCCCGAGCAGTCGCTCGTAGATGTTGGCCGCCACGAGCCCGCCGAGCGGCGTGGCGTTCAGGTTCGTGAGCGTGACGACACCGATGTTGTCGTCGGGAAGGAAAGAGACCAGCGCGGAGAAGCCGTCGATGTTCCCGCCGTGGTGGACGCGCCGGTGCCCGCGGAAGACATCGGTGAACCAGCCGAGGGCGTAGGACTGGGCGTGGACGTCCTTGCCTCCGGTTTCGCCGCCGCCGGGGAGCGTGATGCGGGCGGCGTGCAGGTCGTCGAGCGTCCCCTTCTGCAAGAGGACCTTGCCGTCGTGCGTGCCGTCGGAAAGATGGAAGATGACCCACTTGGCCATCTCGTCGGCATTCGAGTTGATCGATCCGGCCGGGCCCATCACGCTGATGTCGCGGAACGGGATCGCGACGACCTTGTCGTCGCGTTCGTCGTATGGAAGCGCGTGATCGCTGGTCCGCGACGAATCCTTGACGGAAAAGTTCGAACTGGTCATGCCTAGCGGCGTGAAGATCCGCTCGCGAACATTGTCCTCCCACGACTTGCCCGTGATCTTCTCGGCCATCCAGCCGGCGGACAGGAACATGAAATTGTTGTACAGCCAGTCGGTCCGGAAGTCCTTGCTGGGCTTGAGGAACGCCAGGCGGGCGACCAGCTCGTCGCGGGACGCGGAGGAGTTGTACCACGCCAGGTCATGCCGCGGCAGGCCCGAGCGGTGCGTGACCAGATCGCGCGGCGTGATCATCTGCGTCACGGCCTTGTCGTACAGGCGGAACGTCGGCGCATAGTTGATGACGGGCTTGTCCCAGTCCAGCCGGTGCTCGTCGACCAGCTGCGCCAGCACGAAGGTCGTGAACGCCTTGCTGGAGGAGCCGATGGCGAACAGGGTCTGCGGTGTGACGGGCTTCTGGTTGTCAACGTCGCGCAGGCCCGAGGCGTAGGTCGCCAGCACCTTCCCGTCCTTCACGATCGCGACCGAGCAGCCGGGAACCTTCCACGCTTGGCGCGTCGTCTCGAGCCAGGACTGGAATCCCTCCAGTGAATCCAGGGCGGCCTTGGCGAGCGCCGCCTCGCGCGAGATGGTGAACGGGTACGAGCCGCCCGCCTGCGTGAACGTGCCGGTGATCTTGCTGCCGTCGGCGGCGAGCGTGCCCTTGAATGACGGATCACCCGGGATACCGGCGATCTTGAAGGCGACGTCGTTGCCGTTCACGGACACATCCGACAGCGGCAGGTCCTTGGCGCCCTGCTGCGGGATCGAGATCGTGCCGCTCGGATTTGTCGCGGTCTCCTTCAGCGTCACTTCGACAATCAGGTTCGCGCCGGGGAGTTCGATCGCGCCCTTCCACGTGCCGTCGGCGTCAGAACGCGAGGCGCAAGACCCGAGCGGGGTTGTCTCGACCGAGAGGGCAACCAGCGCCCCCGAGGCCGGGGAAACGAACGACGAGGCCGTTAGCATCGCGGCGGCGAGCAGAGAACGAGCGTTCATGGGATCCTCCACAAGAGCCCTGAGACACCTGAGCGTCAGAACAAAAAAAGGAGGGGACCGGCGTCCCCTCCGTGATTCGGATGTCACGCATTCAACTTACCGCGAGGCCGCCGCGGGGGCTGCGTGCTTGTCGCCCGGGAACTGCTTGATCCCATCCTGCCGGATCTCGCGCCCCGTGCCCCTGGCGTTCGGCGATCGCTCGGGGATGCTGAACAGCTTGTTCGGGAGGGTGTCGCTGTGCCTGAGCGCGGCATCGGCGGCGGCGGTCATCGACTCGTCCGCGTTCTCATAGATCGCGCGGAAGCACTCGTGGATCGCCAGCTCGGCGATGTCAAAGAAGTGGAAGGCGGCGGCCTTGTCGCGGAGCCACTCCGTGTCCTTGCCGTTGCCCGCGTGGGCACGCATGTCCAGGTCGAGCTTGCTCAGCGTGCACGCCCAGGCGTGCAGCCACATCGCGACGTCGGCGATCCGCGCCTGCATGCACTGGCGGTCCATGATCTTGATGTCGAGCTTCTTGCTGATCTGCTTGAACTGATAGCTGTGCTCGCGGACCAGGCGGCACAGGCGCTCGGCGACCGGACGCAGCTCGGGCGATACCCGGCTGATCCGCGGGAGCTTGCCCCGGAAGCCCAGGAACACCTCCAGCGCCAGCGGGATCGCCCGCCCCAGAAGCTTGAAGTTGAACGCGCCCTTGAGGGAGCCCACGAGGTTCGCCAGCGCGGACTTGTCGGGCTGCACGCCCATGGCGTCGCGGATGCCGATCATGTATTCGGCCAGCTGCTTGCCGCCATAGGCGAAGAGCACATAGGCCTGCATGACCTCGTTGGCGCCCTCGACGATGAGGTTGATGCGCGAATCGCGGAAGATGCGCTCGACCTCGTTCTCGGTCATGTAGCTCTCGCCGCCCATGATCTGGACCGCGTCGTTCACCACGCGCCAGCCCATCTCCGAGCAGAACACCTTGCACACGGCGGTCTCCACCTGGATGTCCTTGTCGTGGCGGTCGAGCATCCCGGTGGTCATGTAGAGCACCGCGTCCATGGCGTAGTCGAGCGCCGACATGTGCGCGATGCGCGATCGCACAAGCTCGAAATCAGCGAGCGGGCGCGAGAACTGGAAACGGGTCGTGGCCCACTTGGTGGCCTGGTCGCGGGCGCGCCGGGCGCCGCCCAGCATCCCGGCGCTGAGCGTGCATCGCCCGTAATTCAGGCACGAGAGCGCGATGTTCAGGCCCTTTCCCTCCTGCCCGAGCAGGTGGGACTTGGGCACGCGAACGTTGTTGAACCGGATGCGGGCCTGCCACGTGCCGCGGATGCCGCACTTGCTCCGATTCTTCTGGAAGATATCGACGCCTTCCATATCGGGGGTGCAGACAAGGGCGGTGACGCGTTCGCTGGTCTTGCCCGTCTTGGGGTCCGTGATCTTCTGCTTGGCCATCACGGTGAAAAGGCCCGAGATCGCGCCCGAGGTGGCCCACTTCTTTTCGCCGTTGAGGATGTAGAACTCGCCGTCGGGCGTTTTCTCGCAGGTGGTTTCCTGGCCGCCCGCGTCGCAGCCGACGTTGGGCTCGGAAAGGCAGAACGCGCTCAGCCAGTCCTTGGCCAGGCGCGGGAGCCACATCTTCTTCTGCTCATCGTTTCCGAAGAGCATGACGGCCTTGCACCCGATCGACTGGTGCGCCGACACGAGCACGGCGGTCGAGCCGCAGTACGAGCCCAGGCGTTCGAGCACGCGGTTGTACGCGGTGATTCCCATGCCCAGCCCGCCGTACTCCTTGGGGATGGTCATCCCGAGCACCCCGAGCGAGAAGAGCTTGTCGATGACCCAGCGCGGGATCTCCTGGTTCTGGTCGATCTCGACCGCGGGGTGTTCGGTGCGCAGGTACTCGTCGAGCCGCGCGATCAATTGATCACACTCGGCCTGCTCGCGCGCGTCCTGCGCGGGGTAGGGGAAGTAGAGGTCCTCGCGCACGTTGCCCCAGAACAGGTTCTTGACCGCGCCCATCTCGGACGGGTCGGGCCCGAGCCATGACTCGGCCTCTTCGATCAGCTTGCGGTCGGCTTCCTTCAATCCCTTGAGGTTTTTCAGATCGGGGGTCGACATGGGAGTTCTCCGTCAAGCCCGCGCACCGGCGGGCGGTTCAGGATTAGGCTACTTCTTCGCGCTCCGAGCGAAGAACGCTTCGAGCGCCGCCCTTGCGGGCGCCGTGTGACGCAGACGCACCAGCTCGCGCTGCTCGACTTCCAGGGCCGCGTTCCATCCGCGGGTCAGGCCCGCATCGACGGCGTTGGCCACCGCCGCGGCCGCTTCGTTCTTGGGGAGATCATGCCGCGTCAGATCGAGGGCCTTCATCACGCCGGCGGCGACATCGGGCCGCCCGATCCAGCGCCACGGTGCGCCATCTCGGCGCTGCACGGGCGATCTCGCGCCCGCGCCGCGCAGCTTCACGACCAAGTCCATCGCCGCCGTTCGCAACGACGCGGCATCGGGCGCCACGGCGTCGAACAGCCCCGCCGACACCGCCTCGTCATAGGTCATCGGCTTGCCCTCGGCGGTCATCCGGATGGCGACAGCGGGGTCGATGCGGGCCGGGAGCAGGTTCGTACCCCCCCAGCCCGGGCAGATCGAAAGCCCGGCCTCGGGCAGGCCAACCGGGTAAGGCTTCGCGCCCGGGCACGCGACCAGCCCGTCGCAGTGCATGGCGAGTTCGAGCCCGCCGCCGAGCGCCGCGCCGTTGATGGCGGCGACCGTGGGGAACGGGAAGTCCGCGAGCAACTGGTACACACGCGAGGCAAAGGCGAGGTCCTTGGAGAGTTCCTCATCGCTGGCGGTCATGATCGCGTTGAGATCGGCGCCCGCGACGAACACCCGCTCGCTCGCCGAGGCCAACACCAGGCCCGACGTGCCCGCGGGGATCGCGCGGAGCGTCGCCCCGAGCCGCTGGATCAACTCCAGGTCGAGCACCACGACGGGCTTGCCCGGCTGCTCGAGCGCGACCGTGACGATGCCGGCGTGTGGGCCGGAATCAACGCGGGTGAACGGAAGGATTGCGGGCGTGCTCATCTCAGGAAAGATTAGGCCCAAGCCGCGGATTCGTCGGCACGCGGCGTGATGGTTTGGCTCTGTTTTTGTGGCGTCCAAGTTTCGAATGGTTCCTAATCATGTGGACGCGCGCCGCCGTGAGCGACCACGCCGGCGCGCTGCCCGGCGACACGCCCGCGCGGGTTCGAGGCAAGCCCAGTCGCTCAGATTCGGGGGGCCTTGCCGCCCGCGACCACGACCGCAATGCCAGTCCGATCGGCGAGAGTCGGTGTAGGATTTGCATCGCGGCCGCGGCGTGCGTGCGCGTGGCTTGGTCTGGACGGGAGAATCGGCCTTGAGCGACAAAGTCTGCGTTGTGTGCAAACAGGATGTGTCGAACAAGCCCCGCCGGAAAGATCCGACGGGCAAGTACATCTGCGAAGAGTGCGCCAAGAAAGTGGCCGAGGCGAAGGAAGCCAGGAACGCGGGTGCTCAGCCCGCCACCGGGCCGGGACGCGCCAAGCCGCCCGCCCAGGCGCCCGCCGGCGAGGGACTCGGCGACGATTTCTGGAACTCCAAGATGCAGCCGACGGGCGGCGCCGCGGCGTGCCCGGGCTGCGGCACGATGATGCCGGGCGGAGCCAAAATATGCACACGCTGCGGCTACGACCTCGCCACCGGCAAGCCCCATCGCACTCACTTCAGCGTTGAGAAGGAAAAGAAGAACCGGGGCTGACGGTTCGCACCCAGCATTCCGGGCGTCAGGCCATCTTCGCCCGAAGGCGTTGCTGCGCATCCGGCGTCGCGAGCACCGTCGCCGAGAGCTGCGCGCCGCGTCGGACGATGTCGCGATCGAGCGACGAATCGATGGTATTGAGAAGCGACTTGGTCGCGCGGAGCGCCCCGGGCCCTCCGGCCGCGATGCGATCGGCGAGCGATGCCGTCAGGCCATCGAGCTCCGCGATGGTCGGCGCGACGTGATCGGCGATGCCGAGCGTCTGCGCGTCGGCGCCGGACATCAGGCCGCCCTTCAATAGCACCGCCCTGGCCCGGCCCGCGCCGATCTTCCTCACCAGCCACGGCGCCACGACCGCCGGGCACACCCCGAGATCAACCTCAGGAAATCCCATCTTCGAATCGGCGTGGGTGACGCACAGGTCGGCCACGGTCGCCAGCCCGCACCCGCCGCCGATCGCGGCGCCGTTGACCTTTGAAACCGTCACCTGCGGGAGCGAGCGGATCGCGATGGTGAGGTCGGCGAGCGAGGACAACAGATGCTGAGCGAGCTCGTTGTTGTCGAGCACCGCCCTGAGGTCCATGCCCGCGCAGAACGCCCTGCCGACCCCCGTCAGCACGACCACGGCGACGTCGGACCGGGACGCCAGCTCCTCGACTCGCGCGCGAAGATCCGAGAGCAGCGGGATCGAGAGCGCATTGCGGGCGTCCGGACGATTGAGGGACAGCGTCGCGATCGGCCCATGAAATTCGAGTATCGCCAGCGGGGTATTCATGAATTGTTCCGATGCCTCCGTCGATCTCCGGTATCCATGCACGCAGACGACGCCCGCGACATGGCCGTCCACACCGACGCCCCATGCCGCGTGGTGTCGGTCTTCTCTACGTCTCCCTGCCCGACGCCGGGCTCCACATCGCCGCCAGTCGTTCGGTCTGCTCGGCGCTGCCGACCAGCGCGAGCGACGCCTCCAACGCGAGCCTGATCTTGTTGCCCGCCAGTGAGCCGTCGACCTCGCCCAGCCACGACTTGGTGGTGCAGAGGCCGGTCGCCGGCTTTTCGATCAGTTGTGCGGCCAATTCATGCGCGCGCTCGACGCACGCTTTGGGCGTCTCGACCAACTCATGGACCAGCCCGGCACGCAGCGCCTCGCGCCCGTCTACAAGATCAGTGGAGAGCAGCCGGGCCCGCGCGGCACCATCGCCGACCGCCAGCCGCAGAAGTGGCGCCGAGACCGCCGGCGAGATGCCGAGCTTCACGACCGGGTAGCCGAATCTCGACTCGGGCGTGGAGATCACGATGTCGCAGCCGCACAGGATCGCGCACCCGCCCGCGATCGCGGCGCCGGGCGCGGCGGCGATCACCACCGCGGGGCTGGCCCGCATCGCGGCCGTGGCCCATGCCAGGCCCGTCAGCAGGCTCGGCAGCGCCGTGGCGTCGTCGCGGCACGCGGCAAGGTCAAACCCCGCGCAGAACACCGGCCCGACGGGCTCGATGACGATGACGCGGGTGTGCGCCGCCCGCTCGATCGCCGCCACGAGCTGGTCAAGCATGGGCGGCGAGAGCGCGTTGCGTTTGTCGCTCCGATCGAGGCGAATCGTCCGCAGGGCACCCGCATCTTCTACACGGATCATCCGCCCATACTCCGCTCCGCCGCGCCGGATCGCGCCGCCGAGACGATCGATGCCGCGAAGGCGGCGGCCTCTTTCAGCGTATCAGCGCTAGCGCCGGTGGAAAAGCCGCGATCGCGGATCGTGCGAATCAACAGCGACGTATCGATATTGCCGGGGGCTCGCTTTCCCGGCGTGCTCGCGTAGGGGCAGCCGCCGAGGCCCGCGGCCGAGCCGTCGAACGAGCGGACGCCGGCGCTCAGGGCCGCCGAGACGCACGCCGCCGCCCGCCCGAACGTGTCGTGAAGATGCACGTTCAGGCGGAGGACATCCCGTGTCCATTCGCTCGGCAGGCCGTTCCGCACCTCGTTCAACATCGCGACGACGCTCTCGGGCGTGCCGGCGCCGATCGTGTCGCCCAGCGAGACCTCGTCGACGCCGATGTTCGACAGCCGCCGGGCAACGTCGGCGACGGCCCTGGGCTCGGTCGGCCCCTCGAACGGGCACGCGATGACGCACGAGATATAGCCGCGCACCAGGAGCGAGTTTGCCTTGGCCCTCGCCACCACGGGCACGAACCTCGCGATCGATTCCTCGATCGTCGCGTTCGTGTTCTTGCGCGAGAACGTCTGGCTTGCGGCCGTGAAGACGGACACCTTGTTCAGCACGCTCCGCCCGGCTCGCTGGTTCACCTCCAGCGCCTGCTCCATCCCCCGCTCGTTCGGCACCAGCGCCGAATAGATCACGCCCGGCGGCTGGGGTGGGCCCGAGGCCAGCGCATCGCAGAGCGCCTGGGCGTCGGCGAGCTGCGGCACCCACCTGGGCGACACGAATGAAGTGACCTCGACCTCGTCCAGACCCGACGCCGCGAGCAGACGGACGAGCCTGAGCTTGTCATCGAGCGAGATGATCCCCGCCTCGTTCTGCAGGCCGTCGCGGGGCGCGACATCGGTGATGCGGACTCGTTCCACGCACCGAGTGTAGGGATTGGCGGCTTCCGCTGGCGACGCTCAGGCGCGTGCCAGGCGTCCCGAGGGGGCGCGGGTTGCGACCATGTATCGCTGCAATCGCGTGCCCGGGCACGCGGTCTGCCCGAGTTCCTGGTGCGTGTAGACGCGACCGATGGAAACGCGGTACCGCCGCATCATCTCGGCCAGGAATGAATCGAGCGTGCTGAGCGCCTCCGAAGTCGGCGCGTGCTCGTTGAAGTTTCCCATGAGCATGATGCCCAGGTTGTGCTCGTTCTGGTTCTTCACGTGCGCGCCCTGCAGGTTACTCGGGCGCGCTTCCCACACCCGCCCCATCGGATCGATCGAGTAGTGGTAGCCGATATCGACCCAGCCGTTGCGGATGTGGGACTGTCGGACGGACTCCAGCCTCCGGGCGGCGTCGCTCATCGAGCGGATGCCCGTCGAGGGCAACGCGTCGTGGTGCACCGTGATGCGCGACACGCCACCCATCGCAAAGACCTCGCGGCTCATGATCGGCTTGGCGTTCGTCCACTGACTTCTGGCGATGACACCCGGAACCGGGCCCACCGGCCCGCTGGGAGACGGGATCGGCGCCGGCGCGGACTGCGCCGTGGGCGCGTTCGGCCGCGCCTTGGTCGGATCGTTCAGCGGGTCTTCCCAGTCCCACTGCTTGGTGGGGAGCTCGGTCACACCCCCGGACGATTGGCAGCCCGCCAGCCACGCGGCCGTGCCGAGCAGAAGTCCGGTGCGCAGAAGGTCACGTCGGTTGAGGTCTTGGCTCACGGAATATCCATCGGCCGTCCGGGGCCCGGTTGTGTACAAGCGGCGTTTGCTTCATCGTACCGTGCTCAGACGGCGGCACCACAGCGCAAAGACCAGGATCAGGTACAGCCGCTGGCTGTGCTCGCCACGCCCCGATAAATGCTCTTCGAGGAGGCGTCGGCAAGCCCCGGGGGAGAGTTCCAGACCAAAGTCCATGCCGCCCCAAGGCGAAGCGGACGACAGCACATCGGCAAGGCATGTCGCCAGGCCGCCGTAGTCCTGCCGCCACCAGGCCGGAAGCGGAATCGCAAATCCAGACTTGGGACGCCGGGTTATCGAGCCGGGGAATCGCCGGGCCGCCAACGCCCGGAGCGGAGCCTTCGTCCGTCCCCACGCCAGGAGAGAAGCCATGGGCGCCGAGAGCCCCGCGCGGACGATCGCCGGGGCGAGCAGGGGAGCCCGCACCTCCAGGGCGACGGCCATGCTGGCGGTATCGGCTTTCCTGAGAAGATCGGCCGGCAGAGACTCCTGAAAGTCCAGCCGCGGCGCGTCCTGAACGACCCTTCGCGACGGAAGCAGTCCCGGCGCGTCCGGGCTCACCTGGGCCAGCGCGGGGGTCGGGAAGATCGCCAGCACGTCGTCGTAGCCGCGATGGCGCGACGCCTCCAACAGCCGTGCCACCATGCTCCTGGTCGTTCTCGGATGCGCCCCGGCTGAGCCGCGAACCCAACCGGCGGGCATCACGGCCAATGCGTCCATGGCGGGCGCCAGAAGCCACTGCGCCATGTGCCGCCGATACCCCGCGAAGAGTTCGTCGCCGGCATCGCCGGAAAGGGCCACCGTGACGTGCGGCCGGGCCGCCCGAGCCAGCCAGTAGGTCGGCAGCAGGGAGCTATCGCCGAACGGCAGGGCTAATTGGCCGATGAGCGTGTTCAGATCGTCGATCGGCGAGACCGCCGGGCAGTCGAGCGTCGTGTGCTCGGTGCCCAGAATCCTCGCCGTCTCCGCCGCGGCGTCCGATTCGTCATACGCACGATCCGCCATGCGCATCGTGAACGTGCGGAGGCGCCGCCCGGACCTTTCCAACGCCCCGGAGGCGTGCCCGGCCACCAACGCCGAATCAATCCCGCCCGAGAGAAAGCACCCGGTCGGCACGTCGCAGTCGAGCCGAAGTGACACGCTCCCGGCGAGTGCGGCGTCGATCGCATCCAGACTCGGCGGCGAGTCGCGGTCAGGCAGCCCCGCCGCCCAACGCGAAAGCTCGACCCGAAGCTCGCCCCCAACGATCCGCACCCGAGCCATCGACCCAGGCGGCAGCGAGCTGATCGGCTTCATCGGCGGCTGCTCGTCGGAGCCCTTCCACAGCCAACGCGCCATGATCGACGGATCGATCGTCGGACGCCAAAGCCCGGCGTCACCCCGCGCCAGATCCCACAACGCCCCGGGCGTGCTCGCGAAGGCGAAGATGGACCCGCGTGGCGCATGCATGAAATACAGCGGCTTTTCGCCAGTCAGGTCGCGGGCCAGCCACAGCTCGTTCGCCGCGCGATCAAAGATCGCGATGGCAAACATCCCGTCAAGCTCGCGCAGGCAGGCGGGTCCAAGCGCCGCCCACGAATGCAGGAGCGCTTCCGTGTCGCTGTGGTCCGAGCGATATTCGCCCGGGAATCGCGCCCGCAGGTCGCGATGGTTGTAGATGCACCCGTTGAACACGACCGACAGCCGCGCCTGCCCGCCGGTCGGCCAGTGCATCGGCTGCCCGCCTCCCACCGCGTCCAGAGTTGTCAATCGCCGGTGCAGAAACGTGAGCTCGACGTCCCCATGGCCGATGACCTGCCGTGAACTCGCGTCGGGCCCTCGGTGGGCGATCGCCGCGCTCATCCGATCGAGCGCCTCGGGCCGAACGCGCGGCGCCGCGCTCATCAGCCTCAGGATTCCCGCGATCCCGCACATGCAGGGAAGGTATCGGCCGGCGCCCTCCTCCGCGCGATAGAATCGTCCCATGCCGATCTACGAGTACATCTGCGAGGAGCCCGGCAAGGAGCCCGTGGTGATCGAATTGCTGCGGAACGCCGCCGACGCCGACAAACCCGTGCCCGATCCCGACGGAAAAGGCCGCGTCTTCCGCCGGAGATTGAGCGTCTTTGCCTCCGGGGGCAAGGGCGGCCCCGAGGGCCTCGCCGTCGGTCCGGGCGGGCACGTCCACTCGGGGATCTGCGGGTGCGGAAAACCCCGCGGCTCCTGCGGCATGGGATGATCACCGCCGTCGGACTACCAGACCTTTCCGACGCGAGCCGGTTCTCGATCCCCTCTTTCCCCACCGATTTCCCCTTCCGAGCCGTCCCTCAGTCGCCCGTTCCGTCGCCCGACCGTCAGGAAGGGCTTCATTCTCCCGAAACACACCGTCCTGGAGCACCTGCGTGAAAGTTCTCATCGCCGACAAGTTCGAGAAATCCGGCATCGAGGGCATCAAGTCGCTCGGCTGTGTCGTTGCCTATGAGCCCGAGGCGGGCGCCTCCATCGCCGACGTGATCGCCCGCGAAGCGCCGCAGGTGCTGATCGTCCGCTCCACCAAGGTTCCCGCCGCCGCCATCGAGAAGGGCGCGACGCTCAGAGCGATCATCCGTGCCGGCGCCGGCGTCGACAACATCGACGTGGGCGCCGCCACCACGCGCGGGATCGGCGTCGCGAACTGCCCCGGAATGAACGCGGTCGCCGTCGCCGAGCTCGCCATCGGGCTCCTGCTCGCGATCGACCGGCGCCTTGTAGACCAGACCCTCGAAGCCCGAGCCGGGAAGTGGAACAAGAAGGAGTTCGCCAAGACCGGCCCCGGCGGCGCCCGCGGCTTGAAGGGCGCCACCCTGGGCGTGATCGGCGCCGGCGCGATCGGGCGAGCGGTGATCAAGCGCGCGGTGGCGTTCGAGATGCGCGTCATCGCGTGGAGCCGAAGCATCACGCCGGATCATGCGCGCGACCTCGGCGCCGAGTGGGGGGGCACCGACACACCCGCGCTTCTGGATATCGCCGGGCGCTGCGACGCGATCAGCTTGCACCTGCCCAGCGCGCCCGACACCAACAAGCTCATCGGGGCCGCGTTCTTCGAGAGGATGAAGCCCGGCGCCTACTTCATCAACACGTCGCGAGGCTCGGTCGTCGACGAGGCCGCCCTCCGCGCCGCCGTTCAATCAAAGGGCATCCGCTGCGGCCTGGATGTCTTTGACGACTCACCCGGCGCCGCCCAGGCGGACTGGTCCAGCCAAACCGCCAAGCTCCCGGGAGTGTATTGCACCCACCACAGCGGAGCCTCGACCGACCAGGCCCAGCAGGCCGTCGCGGATGAAACGGTGCGGCTGGTCCGCGTCTTCAAGGAAACCGGGCGCCTCGACAATTGTGTCAATCCCGGCGCGATACGCTAAGACCGCCGATGCTCGTGCCCGGGCTGCCCGCCTAGCATCTCCTGAACATCCAAGGAGTTTCGCCGATGTCGATCGCCACCTCCGCCGTCAAGACCGCCGTCACCGCGACCGCCACGGGTCGAATCTTCAACTTCTCCGCGGGCCCGGGCTGCCTTCCCGAGGAAGTGCTCCGGCAGGTCCAGGAAGACACGTTCAACATCGGCGGCTCGGGCATCGGGATCCTCGAGCACAGCCACCGAGGCAAGGTCTTTGACAAGGTTCTCGCCGACGCCTTCGAGAATTTCCGCAAGATCAGCAACCTGCCCAGCAACTACAAGCAGCTCTTCCTGACCGGCGGCGCGACGACCCAGAACTTCATGGTCCCCGCCAACCTCAAGCCCCAGGACCAGCCCGCCGACTACATCACCACCGGGTACTGGGCCGAGAAGAGCCTCGAACAGGCCAAGTTCTACGGCCCCGTCCACGAGGCCGCCAGCAGCAAGGACAAGAACCACAGCTACATCCCCGCCGACGCGGACTGCAAGTTCTCCGCGAATCCCGCGTACGTTCACTACTGCTCCAACAACACGATCTTCGGCACCGAATGGCACCGCGTCCCCAAGACGCCGGACGGCGTGCCGCTCGTGTGCGATATGTCCAGCGACATCTACTCGCGCCCGCTCGATTTCAGCAAGTTCGGGCTTGTCTACGCCGGCGCGCAGAAGAACCTCGGCGCCGCGGGGACGACCGTCGTCGTCATCCGCGATGACCTTCTCGAGCGCAAGCCGCGCGAGCTCCCCATCATGCTGAAGTACAGCACTCACGCCAAGGACGAGAGCCGCTACAACACCCCGCCGGTCTTTGCGATCCACATCTGCGGCCTGGTTTTCAAGTGGATCCTCAAGGAGGGCGGCCTGGAGGTCATGGGCAAACGCAACGCGGAAAAGGCCAAGCTCATCTACGACGTGCTCGACGCGTCAAAGTTCTACAAGGCACACGCCCGCCCCGATAGCCGCAGCCTCATGAACATCACCTTCAAGTGCCCGACCGAGCAGCTCGACGACATGTTCATCAAGGAAGCCGCCAAGGCGGGGCTCGACGGCCTCAAGGGCCACCGCGCCACCGGCGGCATGCGCGCCAGCACGTACAACGCCATGCCCCGAGAGGGCTGCGTCGTGCTCGCCCAGTTCATGCGCGATTTCGAGAAGAAGAACGGGTGATCGAACGCGGGACTCCCCCGCCCGCGCTGACTTTGTTCCGGCCCGCGTTCAGAACGCAACGTCGGTCGCCGCGGACACGCCTTCTCGGCCTCGCTCCTGAAGTCGCTGCTCCGCCGCCGCGATCACCTCGCTCGTTGAGATTCTTTCCATCAGGGCCCGTCCGCCCGCTTCGTTCTTGTGGTCCATCGAGTCGCCCGCACGCACATGCTGGATCACATCCGCATGACGCCGGTAGGGACCGACCCTTTCCGAGATGGTCGGCCCGAACAACGCGACCAGCGGCCTTTCAAATCCGACCGCCATGTGCAGCGGCGCGGAGTCATTCGCCACCACCAGCGGGCTCCGCTCGATCAGCGCCATGAGCCCGCCGACGCCGGTCTTTCCGACCAGGTCAAGCACGCGCAGATCCTCCGCCGCCATGCCGATCAGTTCGCCGCACTGCCCGCGCTCGCTCGGCGCGCCGACGATCGCGACGCGGTGCCCGCGCGACACCAGATGCCGAGCAAGGGCCGCGAAGCGATCCGCCGGCCACTGCTTGCCCGCCCAGCGGCTGGTCGGCGCGATGACGATGGGGCTCGTCCCGTTGCCGATCAACTCCGCGATCGCTTTGCGCTCCGCGCTGCCCGAATACAGCCTCATGTCCGCGATCGGGGGTACGCCGGCCAGCTCGATGAGCCTGAGCATCCGATCGACCGCGTGCAGGCCCCGATCGACCTCATACCGCTCGGTCATGAACGCCCAGCCAAGCTCGCGCGCATTGGCAAACCCGACCCGGCGAGGAGCACCCGTCGCTCGCGCGAAGAATCCCGAACGGAACAATCCCTGTGCGTCGATCACAAGGTCGTACTTTGTTCGTCGCAGCCCCGCCAGAAACTCACGCGTCGGGCCGGCCTTCAACCGCCTCAGCCCCGCGCCAAGCTCCTTTCTGGCAAACGGCACCACCCCGCTCACGGCGGGATGATGCTCGATCGCCGCGCGGAACGCATCATTCACCAGCCAGTCAATCTGTGCATGGGGGAACGCGCGGCGAAGGCTGGCCAGAACCGGAACGGACCGACACACGTCACCAAGAGCGCTTGGACGAATCAAAAGAACTCGGCTGGGTGTGCAACTCTCCACCGGCGGTCGATGGTACATGCCTTTCCTATCGTTCGCCGGTTTCTGAAATCCCTCGGGAAACTTCCCCAAGTGTTCCAGAAGAGCGCACCTCGGCCCGACCGTCCGGGCCGGCCTCACAACCGCAACAGGGTCGGAACAACGCACGGGAGCATGTCATGCAACTCATCACGCGGCCTCGTCAGCTTCTTCGAACCGGTCTGGTCGGTCTTTCCATGGTCATCGTCGCCGGAAGCACGCTCGCACGCCCCGAGAGCGAGCCGCCGAAGGTTCAGACGCTGTTCGTCATGAAGCACGCGGCCCTCAACCGCTGGCTCGTCGATGCCAAGGACCAACGCTTCGCCGACGCGCTCACGCTGCTCCCCGCCCGCCTCATGGAGCTTCCCAAAGAGAGCAACGGCAAGTTCAACGATCAGGCCGCGGGAGCCATCAACACCGTCATCGCCACGCTCGCGCGCCCCGGGCATGTCGCCATCACGCTGAACGCCGGCAATGTCGCCGACGGCCTCTACAACTACGGCATCGTCTTCAGCGCCGACTTTGAAGACCAGAAGTCCGCTGACGCCGCCCACGCCCAGATCAAGTCCATGCTGGCGGGCGCCAACCTTCCGCCGGCCCCGGTCGGGAACAAGCGCATCGCGACCATGGACGACACGCAGATCCCGAACTTCGCGCGTGTGAGCTACGGCCCGCGTCAGGCCGCCGACGGTTGGAAGTACGAGATTATCGTCGGAACCCTCGACAACCCCGATCTTGCCTTCGCCAATGTTCCCAAGCCCACCATTCCCGAAACCTACCTCTCGGGCGAGGTCGATCTCAGCGCGCTCACGCCCCTCGCGAGCTTCGCGCAGATGGCCGCGGGTCCGCAGAATCCACAGCTGAGCCACATGATGAGCGAGCTCACCGCCTCGGGCCTCATCGGACAGAACGCGATCAAGATGCGCTACGAGGCGGGCTATACCAATGAGGACGCGCTGACACGCTTCGCGGTTGTCGACGCCGCTCCGTACGCGGATCGTCTCGGCCTGGGAAAAGAGCCTCTCACCGACGCGGAACTCCGGATCATCCCCGCCGATGCAACCTGGGCCTCCATGAGCCGCGGCGGGCTCTCGACGCTCCGCCACGCCCTCGATCAGGTTCTGACCCAGGCGCCCGAAGCGTCCCAGGGCCTCTTGCAGTTCAAGCAAATGACCGGCGTTGACCTCAAGGCCGACGTGATCGATGCGCTCGGCGAGACCTTCGGTTACTACGCCTCCGACTCCACCGGCGGCGGCTCGCTGGCCTCCGTGGTCGCGATGCTGAACTTCAAGGACCGCGCCAAGTTCCAGGCCGCCCACGCCAAGCTCGTCGAGTTCGCCAACGCCGCCCTCGCCCAGAACAACGAGATCGGAAGATACGCCCGAGTCCGCTCGTGGAACGAGCAGGGCGTTGACTTGATGAGCCTCCGTTTCAACGGCTTGCCCATCCCGCTCGAGCTCACCTACGCCGCCACCGAAAACTGGTTCATCGTCGGGCTCACGCCGCAGTCCACGCTCGCCGCCGCTCTGCAAGCCGCCGGCAAGGGCGATCCCGGCCTCGCCGGCACGCCCGCGGTCGCGTCGCTCCGCAAGAAGCACAACGGCGTGACCGCCCTCACGTTCATCGACACCGCCCGCATGCTCCACGCCGGATATCCGCTCGTCAGCATGATCGGCTCGGCGGTGTCGAACGCCATGTCCACCCCGCCGATGCACGGCGAAGGACGAAGCGTCGGCATGCTCATCCCCACCTACCGAGACTTCGCCGCCGGCGTGATCCCCATGATCCAGGTCGGCTACTGGGACGGGCAGAGCTACATCGTCGACACCCACGCCGACCGCTCCATGCTCGTCAACGCGGGGGGCGCGCTGGGCGCGGTCATGCAACTCTCGCCGATCATCGCCGCCGGCGCGATCGGGGCGGCCAGCGAACGCCACGGCGGAATGAACCCCGAGCCATTCTCGATGCTCGACTTCCGACCGGCCATCGCCCAAGGTGGGCTCGGCAACCGCGTGGACATGCTCACGCCCGCCTGGCGCGCGGGAACCACGCTCGATCGCGGCCGCTACTTCCTCACCTCGCCCATCCTCGCCGGAGCGTTGCTCGCCGACCCCGTGATGAAGTGATGCTCACCGCCGCCACGGACCCGCCAACGCGTCCGTGCCCGGCTCAACCCGCGCTGTCCGGCGAAGCCCCGTGATCCCGGCGGTGCGCATCGCCGCGGCGTTCAACGCCGTGCCGAGGACATCTTCTCGACCAACAACGACCGCGCGAACAACGCTCCGCGTGACGTGCCTCCTCAACGGTCGCTTCCTTGTTCCGAGCGCTTCTCGCTAGGCCGTGAGCGCCCTGAGCATCTCGCCCAGCGTTGTCACGCCCGCGCTAACTTTCGCGATCGCGTCCGCGCGGAGCGAGAAGAGATCGTCGGTCTTTCTCGCCGCCGCCGCGATCGATGGGGCGCTGGCCCGGTGCGTGATCATCTCGCGCAGGTCGTCGGACACGCACAAGAGCTCATAGACGCCGATCCGCCCGCGATAGCCGGTGTTGCGGCATTCCCGACAGCCCGAGCCGCGCACCAGCGTCTGCCCGCCGTCTTTGGCCCCGGCAAACTCCGCGATCCCCTCGACCTCGGAGTGTTCGGGCGTGTACGGCGTGGCGCACGACGGGCACACCCGACGCACGAGCCGCTGCGCCATCACGCCCTCCAGCGAACTCGACACCAGGAACGGCTCGACGCCCATGTCGAGCAAGCGCGTCGTCGAGCCGCACGCGTCGTTGGTGTGCAGCGTGGAGAAGACCAGGTGCCCGGTCAGCGACGCCTGCACCGCGACCTCGGCCGTCTCCCTGTCGCGGATCTCGCCGATCATCACGACGTCGGGGTCGTGACGCAGGATCGAGCGAAGACCGGTCGCAAAGTCCAGCCCCACCTTGTGGTTGACCTGAATCTGGTTCACGCCCGGAACGTGGTACTCGACCGGGTCCTCGACCGTGATCGCCTTGATCTCGTCCGAGATGATCCGGTTGAGCGACGCGTACAGCGTCGTCGACTTGCCCGATCCGGTCGGACCCGTCACCAGCAGAATGCCGTGCGGCCTGTTGATCAACCGATCCCAGCGCGTCAGCACGTCCAGCGGCATCCCCAACTGGTCGAGCGACATCAGCGCCGCCGTCTTCGACAGCACACGAAGCACCACGCCCTCGCCGAACAGCATCGGGATCACGCTCACGCGGAGATCGAACTCCTCCGGCGGGCGGCCGGGGAACCGATGCTTGAACGTGATCCGCCCGTCCTGCGGCTTGCGCTTCTCGGCGATATTCAGGTTCGCCATGATCTTCAGGCGGCTGATCACCGCGCTGGCGAAACGATTGATCGAGGGCGGCACGTTCGCCCGCTCCAGAACTCCGTCGATGCGATAACGCACCAGCAGCTCGTGCTCGTAGGGCTCGATGTGCACGTCCGTCGCACGCTGGCTGATCGCCTCGGCCAGGATGTCGTTCACCAGCTTGATGACCGACGCTTCCTGGGCCTGCTCGACCTCGTCCGACGGGGCGGACTCCGGCGCCGCCGCGCCCGCGCCGACCGAGAGTTCGTCCAGCGTGTCGCCGCCAACGCCGTAGTGCTGGCGAATCACCTTGTGAAGCTCGTCGGGGTCGGCGAGCACAACCTCGATCGAGCAGCCCGTGAGCAGGCGAAGCTCGTCGAGCACCGAGAGGTCATAGGGATCGCTGGTCGCAACCGTGATCACGCCCTGGTCACGAGAGATCGGCAGGCAATGCTGGCGATACACCAGCTTCGACGGCAGCGACGCCAGCACCGCCGGGTCCAGCGAGATCGTCGAAAGATCCACCACCGGCATGTGGAACTGCTCGCCCAGCGCCGCCAGAACCTGCTCGCGCGTCACCAGGCCCATGCGCACCAGCACACGGTCAAGGTGCTCGCCCGACGCGCCCTGCTCGGCCTGCGCCTGCTCAAGCTGCTCGCGCGTCACCAGCCCGCGCTCGAGTAAAAGTGAAGCGATCGCCATCTCAGTTGCAATTGTACTCATGCCCGCCCGTCCCTCCTCGCGGATTCCCGAGAGTCAAAATCGGCGGTTGCTGGTCAGTCCCGTGAATACAGAACCGAATCCCTACGTCGGCAGAACGTCCCCATCGAGATATCAGTCGCGACAGCGCAGATTCCTGCCGGATCTCGTCCACGCCCTGCAATGTCGATGTTCGTACCCCGGTCGCCCGTGTCCGCTCACGTCCTCTCTCGGCCACCGGGAGGCCCGAACGATCGACGGCCCAATGCCGACTCCCGGCCTACGCCGGATACGTCGCGCTTGTTCGGTCCGTCTCCCAGACCGTGATCGAGCGGAGTCTCGCGTGCGCCGACCAGGCCGCCAGCTCGGGCGAGAGCAGCCCGAAGCACACGCGCGCGATGTTCTCCACCGTGGGGTTGACGCCTCCGGCCGACGCGAACTCACGCGTGTCGAGATTCAGGTGCTTGTGATCAAACCGATCGATGATGACCCGCTTCACCAGACGCTCGAACGTCGCCAGGTCAAACCCCGCGTCGGAATCCGGCCCGCTCCATTCCACGCACGGCTCGACCTGGTAGTTGTGCCCGTGGCCCGAGGCGTGGTTGCACTTGCCGAAGAGCCGACGGTTCTCTTCGTCAGAGAGCGTTGGCACGTGCAGCCGGTGCGATGCCGCAAAGTCGAAACGCTGACGGATCAGCACCGGCGCCAACGCGATTTGCCCCGTGTCCATCTGAGCCTCCACGCTGTGTGTCGGCGAGAGGTGCCAGCGCACTCGCTCGCCGATCGCCCCGACATCGTGCGTGATCTGGCGCGCCAGCTCCCGCGAAATCTCACGCACCAGCGTGATCGGCGAGGTTCGCGCATCCGTCCGCATCGCACGCTGAATCCTCGGCAAGGCCACGCTCCGCACGGCCGCGTCGGCGCGCTTGATGTCAATCACATACCCGATCGCCGGGTCCGGCTCGCCGACGCACGACAATTCGATCTCGTACCACGCGCAAAGCCCCGCGATCGCGGGATCACCGGCGTACCCGTTCCCGCCATGCCCGGGCTCGGGATTCTCCCACGGGAAAACCGCAAATCTGACTCGACGCGAGAGGCGAATCACACGCGAGGATACGCCGCCAAGCCCGACCCAGATTCGGGCGCGCCGCGTCCGGTTTGATCGCCTCCGCGCGAGTGCGCGTGCTCGACGCGGATTACACTTTCCACGCTCGCACACGCTCGGCACACCCGCCAAAGGAGTCAACTCGCATGAACAAGCCCACCCTGGTCGTTCTTGGACTGGCCGGCACGATGGTCGCGCTCGGAAGCCTGGGCCTCACACAGGCCGCCAACAAGCCCGCGCCGGAGCTTCCCGCGACGCAGCCCGCGGCCAAGGTCGATGCCTATGTCCTCGGATTCAAGATGAACGATATCGACGGCAACGAAAAAAACCTCGAGGACTTCAAGGGCTCCGTGGTGCTCATGGTGAACGTCGCCAGCAAGTGCGGCTACACCAGCCAATACAAGGGCCTTGAAAAGCTCTACCAGGATAAGAAGGACAAGGGCTTGGTGATTCTCGGCTTCCCAGCCAACAACTTCGGAAACCAAGAGCCCGGCACCGACGCCGACATCAAAAAGTTCTGCACCAGCGAATACAACGTCACCTTCCCGATGTTCGCCAAGATCAGCGTCAAGGGCGACGACCAGCACCCGCTCTACAAGAAACTCGCCGCCCAGCCGGCGCCGATCGGCGGCGATCCGAAGTGGAACTTCACCAAGTTCCTGGTCGACCGCAAGGGGAACGTCGTCGCCCGCTTCGATACCCGCACCGCGCCCGACGACGCCGAACTCAACCGCCAGATCGACGAGCTGCTGGCCAAGAAATAATCGCGCGGCGCTTCGAGATCGCTCGTTCCGCCGGCCGGCCCGCGCGAGCGATGCGCGTTCATCCGCGCATCGCTCGCTGGGTACACGCCCGCGAAGGGCACGCGCCCTTCGGGAGCGTCTACTGCCCCGCCGCGGAGGGCGTCCCGCCCGTGTGCTTCTCGCGGATGGCCCGGAGCCAACCTTCCGCCATCCACTTGGTCTCGTCGCTGCGAGGCGAGAGCACCATGGCGTCAATCTTGTCCACCGCCTTGGTGCTTCCCATCCCGGCGAGCGCATCTCCCGCGGCACGGACGACCCGCAATTCATAGTCGCCGAGGTAGCCGATCAACGCCGCCTCGGACTCGTCCATGTTGTGCCGGGCGAGGCGCCCGATCACGCTGACGGCGTCCGCGCGGGTGCGGGTCAGGTTGCCGGGCTTGGCCAGCTTCATCGCCGCGTCGAGTCCTTCCGGCAAATCCGCCGACGCCATCGCCGCAAGCGCCGCCTGACGCAGCTCATCGTCCTGGGAGTCCAGCCGCGTCGAGGCGAGCATGATGTCCAACCCCGCGGCCGCCTTGAGGTCGCCAAGACTCCGGAGCGCCTGGGCGCGGACCCGCGTGCTCTTGTCGCCGGCCGCCGCCTCGCGGAGCATGTTGATGATCCGACCTCGCGTGCGGTTGGAGCCGTCGTCGGGCGTCATGCCCGCCACCCGCGCCAGCCCTCGGTACACCGTTTCACGGAGCGACGGCTTGTTCAGCCGCGCCAGCGCCAGCGTCTCGACCCGGTTGAGATCGCCCTTGGTCGCCAGCGCATTGGCCGCCTCATTCCGCAGGCTCTCAGGCGCGCCGGTGTCCATGGCCAGTTTCATGAGCGCGTCCGAGGCGCCGGGGCGGTCGGGCTTGCCCAGGGCGCGGATCGCCTGGATCCTGGCCGCGTGCGTCGGCCCGCGCCGCACCTGCTCCATCCAGCGATCCGGCGACTGCTCCATGTCAAAGTTCATGAGGCACGTCAGTTCCGGATCGACCGCGATGATCGTGGGTTCTGAGTCCAGGGTGGTCGTGGCGCTGGCGGCCTTGCCGTCCATCTCGATCGTGACCCAGCGGCCGTTCGGCTCGCTGGTCGTGGCGACCCAGACCGGGATCGACAACGCAAACGCCGGGTTGTCCCCGTTGATCGTCTGCTTCTGCTCGGCGCTCAGCGTCAGCACACCGGAGCGCGGGTCAAAGTCCTGCGTCACGACCACGTTCGGCACACCCGGGCGTTCGCACCATTGCCAGAAGAATCGTTCGAGGCTCTCGCCCGAGGCTTCTTCAAGACACCGCCGAAAATCGGCGGTCTCCGCGGTCTTGAACTTGAAGCGCTCGAGGTACAAGCGCACGCCCCCAAAGAACGCGTCGTCGCCGAGCCTGCGCCGGAGCATGTGGAGCACGCTGGCGCCCTTGCCGTACGGGTTGGCGCCGCGCCGGAACGTCTCCCAGGGGTGCGAGTAGATCTTGCTGACCATGCCAGGCGTGTCGGGCGCACCGCCGGTGTCGCCACCGATGACGCCATCGAAGTACGCGCGGATCGTGGTGTCGTAGACATCGCGTCCGCCGAGCGGTGCCGCGGTACGTTCCTGCCACAGCGCGGTCATGTAGGTCGCCCAGCCCTCGTTGAGCCAGATGTGCTCCCAGGAATTGCAGGTGACCAGGTCGCCGAACCACTGGTGCGCCAGCTCGTGCGAGATGAGGCCGTTGAGGTCGTGGTCCTTGGCGGATTCTTCGGTGAGCACCGCGGTGTCGTAGAGGGTTGTGGCGCTGGTGTTTTCCATCCCGCCGTTGTTGAAGCCCCACACGAGCACCTGCGCGTAGCGATCCCACGGATACGGCTGGCCGAGCAGCTTGCCGAAGATGTCGATCATCTCGGGAGTTTTGCCGAAGGTGCGTGCGACGTCGCCGCCGCGCCCCGGGGGGACATACACCGGCATCGGGAGGGCCTTGGTGCCAAGATCGACCATGTCGAACTTGCCCACAACCATCGTCACCAGGTAGTTCGCGTGCGGCTTGTCCTGCATCCAGTGGAACGTCTCGTAGGGCGCGAGCCGGTTGGTTCCGGGGCCTTGCCTGGCCTCTCGCTTCACGCCCAGGAGCCTGCCGTTGCTGCTGACGACATAGCCCGCGGGAACGGTCACGACCAGTTCGGTCGTCAGCTTGTCGTTCGGGAAGTCGTGGCACGGGAACCAATAGCTGTTCGTCTCGGGCTGCCCCTGCGTGTGGAGTTGAGCCGCCCGTCCGGGATAGTCCTTCGACTCGACGTTCCACACCATTCCCTGCGGCGGGTCGTTCGCGGTGTAGCGGATGACGACGGTCGCCTCCTGACCAACGGGCAACGGAGGTTCGAACGTCAGTTTCAGCCGGTTCCCGTCGTGCGTAAAGGTGGCGGTGCGGCCCTCGCACGACACGCCCTCGATCGCCAGCGCCTTGGCGTCGAGCTCCAGCTCCTCCATGTCCCAGCCCAGCGGCGCGAGCCTGAGCGACTCTTCGCCCCGGAACATCCGCGTGTTGATGTCCTCGATGGTGATGTCCAGCTTCATGTGGAGGAAGTCGGCGGCACGGTGGGGCGGATACGCCTTGGTCCACACGCCCGTCGTTTCGTCGAACGCCGGCGGCGAATCGATCGATGACCACCAGCGGCGCCCTTGCTCGCAGTCATCCCCCGGGCGAGCGACCGCGGCGGTCGCCGGCAACAAGGTCGCGGCCAGGAGTGACGGAGCGATGAGGGGCAGTCGGGAACGATTGGCTTTGAACATGGAGGAGTCTCTGGAACAGGGACGGATTGCACGAACACGAGATCGCTGCAGGGGCATTCGAGCGCTCACCGATCGACGACCATGGCGCGAGCGCTCAGGTGCAGCGGGATCGCCCCGAGGGTTCCCGCGATGCGGCGGGCCTCGATGCCCGTCAGTGATGCCAGCGACGCCTCACGCACGACCGGATCAACCGATTCGTCGGACGCGGCGGCGGCCAGAAGCGTACGGACTTCGTCGGTCGGATACGCCGCCAACGCCTCGGCGGCGGCGACCTGCGCGAACAGGGTCGGCCCCCCGCGCAGCTCGTTCATCCACATCGCCAGCGGCTTGGTGATCTTGTTGGCGCAGAAGACGGTCAGCGTCGGATCGACCGACACCTGCGATGGCTTGGAAGGCAGGTGAAAGTTGGCGGTCGCGTCACGCCCTTTCATGTCGAGGTAGACGTACTTGTAGCTCCCGTCGTCGAACTTGCAGAACAGCGGCAGGTTGATCTGGTACGCCGGGTTGAGCTTGTCGATCCGCTGCGTCTGCCTGGCGGCGACGGTGAGCGTCGACGATTGGTCATCGAAGGTGAGGTCGATATCGAGCCTGGGCAGGCCAGGACGCATCATCCACTGGTCAAAGAACCGCTCGAGCGAGCGCCCCGAGACATCCTCGAGCGCCTGGCGGAATTGATCCGTCTCGACGTGCGTGAACTTGTGGCGATCGATGTAGAGTCGGACCCCCTTCCAGAAGACGTCGTCGCCCAGCCCGGCGCGGAGCATGTGCAGCACGATCGCCCCCTTGGCGTAGACGTCGTCGGCCTTCGAGAAATTGTCGTCGGGATTGCGGTAGCGATTGCTGACGATCGACGGATAGACGGGGGCGTAGGCGTTGTTGCCGCCGCGCTGACGACGGACAAATCCGAGCACCTCGCGTTGGTAGGCTTTGCGCCCCGCCTCGCTGGGCGGCGCGATGTCGCGGGTTTTCAGGATGTCGCCGCCCGCAGCTTCGACGTTGGCCTTCTGCTCGCTCCAGATCGCTTCGCAGTAGCTGGCCCAGCCTTCGTTGAGCCAGAGGTTTTTCCAGCCGCGGCAGGTCATGAGGTCGCCGAACCACTGGTGCCCGAGTTCGTGGACGATCAGGCCGTCCTCGTCACCCATCTCGGTGGCGTTGGCGGCCCTGCGGTAGAGCGTGGTGCAGCTGGTGTTTTCCATGCCGCCCCAGTTGAAATCGCGGACGATGGACTGGTCGTACTTCGCCCATGGGTAGGGCTCGTCGAGCTGCTTTTCGAGGTAGGCGATCATGGCGGGGGTCGTCGAGAAGACCTTCTTGACGTTGTCCTCGGTGCCGATGGGGGTCCAGACGTGCATGGGCAGGCCGGGGCGGGCGGTGTCCTCGCCGCCGATATCGACGACGGAGATTTTGGCGATGACCAAGGTGACGAGGTAGTAGGGATGGGGGAGATCCTGATCCCAGTGAACGCGGGACCGGCCGCCAGGGAGCGATTCCTTGCTCACGAGCTTGCCGTTGGAGAGAACTTCGAAACCCTCGGGGACATTGACGACGATCTCGGTGGTCAGCTTCTCGTTAGGAAAGTCGTGGCATGGGAACCAGAGGTGATTGACCTCGGCCTCGCCCTGGGCGTGGATCTGGACGGCCTGGTCGGTCGGGCTGCCGTCGTCGCGGGGTTTGGAGTAGGTGAGACCCAGGCCTCTGTTGGCGGAGAAATCGCAGGTGTAGGTGATGACGAGGTCGAACGGCTGCCCGACGGGGGCGGGCTTGGCGGGGCGGATTTCGAGGGTGTCCTTGGTCTTGGTGAACTCGGACGGCTGTCCGGAGACGGTGACGGACTGGACCTCGATTCCGGGCCCTGCGCGGAGCGGGATGACCTCGCGAGGCTTGCCCCGCGCGGCGAGGGTGATGGATTGTGTGGCGTTGAAGGTGGCCTGGGACATGTCCGGGAAGGTCATGTCGAGCTTCATGTGGATGTGGTCGAACGTGGGGGAGAGGGGCCAGTTGGCCAGGTCGCGGCCGGTCTCTGGATCGATCCGTGGGTCGGCGTCCTGGGCGGAGGCGCCGAGGGAGAGCAGGGAGGAGAGCGCCAGGGCGGCGAGGTATCGCGAAATCATGCACGATCTCCGGTCCGACCGGGCGGGCGGACGAGGCGCGTCACCTGCCGGAACGCCCGGCGCGGCACGACGACCGCCTAGAGTATCGAATCACGCGATGATTCGTTCCGAGTTTTGCACGCATCACCGCGAGATTGCGCACCATCGCGTTGATCGTGATACGATGTGGTATGCCCCCGTCTCCAAGCCAGCCGACACCCAACGATCACGAACAGATTGGAGTCAGCCGACCGAACCCGCAAGGAAGCGCGGAGGGGGGAATCGCCGGACGGCCCGGGGCGTTCGTGGCCGCGGCGGAAAGCGGAGGGGATTCGGAGTATTACTCCCCGATCCCCGAGGGGTACCAGCGCGGGCACCACAAGTACGTCATCGTCCTGGGTACCGTGATGTCCGGGCTGGGGAAGGGCATCTTCGCGTCGAGCCTCGCGAAGATGCTGAAGGAGAAGGGGCTGGTGGTCGCCCCCATCAAGCTCGAAGGCTACCTGAACATCGACTCGGGGACGCTCAACCCGTACCGGCACGGCGAGGTGTTCGTGCTGGAGGACGGCACCGAGTGCGACATGGACCTGGGCACCTACGAGCGGCTGCTCGACCAGAACCTTTCCAGGCGAAATTTCACGACCTCGGGGCAGATTTTCAGCGCGATTCTCGAGCGCGAGCGTCAGGGGGCGTATCTCGGGCGCGACGTGCAGTGGATTCCGCACGTGACCGGCGAGGTGAAGAAAAAGCTGCGCGAGCTGGCGGTGCGGGGCGACGGCCAGCGCCGGGCCGACGTGGTGTTCGTCGAGGTGGGCGGGACGGTCGGGGACTACGAGAACGGGTTTTACATCGAGGCGATGCGCGAGCTTGCCTTTGAGGAGGGCCCGGGCTCGGTGTGCTTCGTGGCGTTGACCTACGTCATTGAACCCCCGGCGCTGGGCGAGCAGAAGAGCAAGGCGGCCCAGCTGGGGATCAAGCGCCTGATGGAGGCGGGGGTCCAGCCGCACATCATCGCGTGCCGGGCGAGCCACCCGTGCCAGTCGAAGGTGATGCAGAAGATCGCGATGTTCAGCAACGTGCCGCTGCGTCGGGTCTTCTCGATGCACGATCGGGAGAGCATCTACACGATCCCGGAGGAGATGCGTCAGGAGGGGCTTGATCGCGAGATCATGTCGATCCTGAACCTGCACGACCGCGTGGACGTGTCGCACGAGGACCGGGCGCGCGAGCGATGGACCGCGTTCGTCAAGCGGCTGACCGCGCCCAAGCCTCGAACGGTGACGATCGGCGTGACGGGCAAGTATGCGCACCTGCGTGACGCCTACGCCTCGATCGACAAGGCGATCGAGCATTGCTCGGCGCACGCGGGCGTGCGTGTGGAGCTGCGATGGATCGAGACGACGGAGGTCACGCAGGCCAACGTCGCGAGTCAACTGGCGGGGCTCGACGGCGTGATCGTTCCGGGGGGATTCGGGGCGCGCGGCGTGGAGGGCAAGATCGCGTGCGTGCGATACTGCCGCGAGACGGGTCTGCCCTACTTGGGAATCTGCCTCGGGTTCCAGGTGGCGGTTATCGAGTTTGCGAGGAACGTGCTTGGGCTGCGCGACGCGTCGAGCACGGAGTTTGTCGCCGAGTGCAAGGAACCGGTGATCAGCGAGCTCCCCGAGCAGAAGAAGATCGAGGGCCTGGGCGGAACGATGCGGCTGGGCGGGCAGGACGTGCTGCTCTCGCCCGGCACGTTGGCATCGCGGCTCTGGGGCGGCGCGACGACGATCCGCGAGCGGTTCCGCCATCGGTATGAGGTTGATCCGGCGTACGTTCAGCGCATGGAGGAGGCCGGGCTTGTGTTCAGCGGGCGGCATCCGAAGCGTCCGATCATGCAGGTGCTGGAACTCCGGCAGCCTGGTGCGGCCGTGCCCGAGGGATCGTCGTCGAAGGTGACTCATCCGTTCTTCATCGGGGCGCAGTATCACCCGGAGCTGACGAGCAGGCCGCTGCACCCGCAGCCGTTGTTCCTGGGCCTGGTGAACGCGGCGATTCAGCGAAAATTCGAGAAGGTCGATCATCAGAAAACCCCCGCCTTGCAGGCGAACTAGGGAGGCGAGCGGAGCGCGGGGGGCGTCCGACCTGAACGTCCGGCGTGTGCGGGCGTGAGCAAGGCCGGTCGGGCTACTCGATCCAGCGATCGAGGGTGCGGGCCGCGTCGAGCATGATGAACTGGGAGAGTCGGTCGGCCTCGCCGGTGGCGGCGTTGGCGGCGTGGATCATTCCGGCGGCGTCGTGTTCGGCGTGCGAGTGGCCCATCGCCGACCGGATGATCACCGCGTGCACGCCCCAGGGGCGATTCGTCGCGTTGTCGGGCTCGATGTTGTCGAGCAGCCAGTTGGCGGCGTCGAGCACGCGGTCGAGAAGGGACGCGTCCCGTTGCTCGATCGCGCGATCGGTGGCGGCGTGCAGCACGCGCATCTCACGCTCGGTCCATGGCTCGATCGGCTCGCGTCCGAAGCCGGTGGTCAGCGAGCCGGCGGAGGCTTTCAGAACTCGGGGCGGGAAGGCTTCACGCGCTGCGAGGCACCACCACAATCGTTCGTCGATCGGCAGATCACCCGCGGGCATGGGTGCGGGGAGCGAGAGCACGCGCCGGAGCACCGGTTCGTCGACGGGGCGGCGATGGCCGAACTCATCGCGAAAGGTCGTGATGTAGCGTTCCTTGGCGTCGTCGGTGATCAGGGCATCGAGCACGGCGCGCACCTGGCGCGATGCGTAGCGGAGGCGATCGCACCAGCGTCGGACATGGGGCGCGAGCGAAGGATCGGGCGGGAACACGTTCATGGCAAGGCTCTGGCCAAGGCGTCGGCGGCGGGGGTCTGAAGGAGGGCTTCTTCCACGCATTGGCCGGCGCGATAGGCGCGGACGACGGGCGTTGGTTGGTCCATGGGGTTGACGAGTCCCGCGGCGCAGCGGGTCGGGGCGTTGGACTTGAATCTTTCGACGCCGGGTGCGTCGGCCCATCGGCCGGGCGCGCGGGTGGGGTGGAACTGGTGGTAGACGATGATGTCGCGGACACCGACGTGAGGCCTCGCGCCGGCGGCGTAGGCGCGACGTGAGAAGTCGTCGTCTTCGGCGCCCCATTCGGTGAAAGCCTCGTCAAAGCCGTTGATGAGCCGGGCGAGCGAGAGGCGCACGGCGAAGTTGGCGCCCAGGATCTTGGGCTTGTGACCCTTGGCGAGGCCGATCCGGCGGAGGAGGGCCTGGCGACGTGACCGGGCGTGGCGCTGTTCGAGCGCCGCGATCTGCTCCGGCGTCAGCGGGGCCGGTGGACGACGCTCGCGGACGGCGTCCTCGTCGAAGGCTTCGGTCTGCTCTGGCGTGAGCTCGACGCGGTGGGCGCACACGAGCGAGGCCGAGGCGGGGATGGCGGCGAGGCGAGCGGCGTGGTCCGGCGCCGGGGAGCAGTCGCCGTCGAGAAAGGCCATGAGCTCATCATCGCCGGCGCCGAGCTGGATGGCGGCCCGGAGGGCGTTGTTTCGGACCTGCGAGAGTCGGCATTGATTCTGGTGGGGTCGGTCGATGAGCGTGAGATCGAGCGAGAACTCGGCGGAGCAGTCCGCGACGAGACTTCGGATCGAGTCTTCGCGGACATCGCAGGAGATCAGGACACGGGCGGGGCGGGGTGATTCGCTGGCGACGCCCAGGAGCGAGCGGCGGAGGTGCCGGGTGGTGTGCGTGGTGATCATGAGCCATGGCATGGGCACGGGGCGAGTGTACGCGAAGGTTCTGGGACGGAGGGGTCGGTCGGCGCGGGTGATGGGACGTTCGCGGGCGGTTCGCCGAGCATCGGTGGTGCGTGGCGCGATCGGAACGCGATCATGACTCGATTGAAATGTGAATCCCAAGGAGGCGGGCGACGAGTTGGCCGATGGTGGACGAACAGCCGGAGGTGACATGGGCGGATCATCTGAGTGGGGATTGGAGCCGAGCACAACGACGGCGCCGTCCGCGCCGCCCGCAGGGGCGACGGCGCAGTCTGATTTTCCGGGCATGCCGTCGTCGCCGGTGAGCGTCGGGCGGGTGAAATTGCACCCGTTCAATGCGGAATTGGACGCAACGGAGCTCGATGAGCGATGGAGGCCGGGCACGACGTGGACAGCCAAGGCGCGGGGCCTTAGTCGGTCGCACCTGGTTCTGCAGTCGCGGCGGATGACTTATGTTGGTCGAGTGGTCGTTGCGGCGGTGCACCTGATCGATTCGGAGCCGGTGGGGCTCATGGGGCGCGTCTCGGCGTGCGAGTATGAGCAGGAAGGGCTGTATCGGATCGAGCTCGAGCTGCTGCCTGTTCCCGCGCAGGGCCCGATCAAGGATTGGGTGACCTCGAAGGGGAAGTAGGCAACGCCGCCACGCCTCGGGGCGGGCGTGCGAGAGACTGGGACGACTCCGCGTGAGCGCCGGCCGAGGGACTTGACAGGCCGAACCCGACGTCCGACCCTTGCCCGATGCGTGTCGTGAGCACGGAGAAGGACCTTGGCGTGGCGAGCGGTCGGGTGTTCGTCCCGACGATGGGCGCGCTCCACGATGGGCACGCGTCGCTGATCCGGCGGGCGGCCGAGATCGCTCGTGATCGCGGCGGCGAGGTCGTGGTGAGCATCTTTGTGAACCCGACGCAGTTCAACGAGTCGGGGGACTTCGCGCGCTATCCGCGGACGCTGGAGGCCGACGTGAGCCTGTGCGAGGCGGCCGGCGCGGACGTGGTGTTCGCCCCCGAGGTGGGCGAGGTCTATCCGGCCGGGAAGTCGATCCGGGTGCCGGATCTTCCCCGGGTAGCGACCGTGCCGGGCCTGGAGGACGCGAAGCGTCCGGGGCATTTCGCGGGCGTTTGTCAGGTCGTGCGGAGGCTCTTTGACATGGTGAAGCCGAGCGCCGCGGTGTTCGGCGAGAAGGATTGGCAGCAGCTGCAGGTCGTGCGGGCGATGGTTGAGGGCGAGGGGCTCGGCATCGAGATCGTTGGTGGTTCGACGGTGCGCGGGCCTGATGGCCTGGCGCTGAGCAGCCGGAATCGGTTCTTGAGCGAGGACGACCGAGCGCGGGCGCTGACGATTTCCCGCGTGCTTCATGCGAGCGGACGCTTCGGAGAGGTTCGAGCGTATGAGGCGTGGATGGAGGGCGAACTGCGGAACGCCGGGTTGACGCCGGAGTATGCCGTGGTTCGTGATGCGGCGACCCTGGAGGGGCCGGGATCGGGCGCGATGCGGGCGCTGATCGCGGCGAGAGTTGGGAGCGTTCGGCTGATCGACAACGTACCGGCCGTGCTTGGCGGCACGTCGTCGCCCCGGGCGGGCACCCATGACGCCGGCGGACGCGTGGCGCGCGGCGGTCCTGATGATGTTCGACGGACGGCGTGCTGAGTCGGGCGGCCGGGCTTGCAGTGGGGGTGTGAGAGCGCTAGCCTCAGCTACTTTTGGCCATTTCCGGGAGACCACTCGTGCAGCGCACGCCACTTCACAAGTTCCACGCCGACAACGGCGGCAGCATGGTTGACTTTGTGGGCTGGGAGATGCCCA
>JABLTH010088201.1_pt1 | contig 146191 bp, 130 predicted proteins | sample 7875711 | NCBI WGS metagenome assembly JABLTH01 (sample SAMN14941262, study PRJNA633318) | bioreactor metagenome | isolation source: bioreactor | place: China | collected 2019-03-05
AGCCCGCAGGGCGAGTTTCTGCGCCTCCCGCCGGGGCCGAGCAACGCAGCTTGCCCGCGCAGCGGGCCGACGAATTCGGCTCGCCTTCTCTTTGCTCACTTTCTCTTGGCGAAGCAAGAGAAAGTGAGTCGGCCGCCGGGCCGAAATCCCGGCCTGCAGCGCCCGTCGGCGCAAGACCCGATATCAGCATAGCGCCAGCACCTCCAGGCATTGCCGTTTATGCGCCTCGCCGCTGCCGGGCGAGATTTCGCTGCCGGGCACGCGCAGGCCGTAGTCCAGGCCCTGCTTGTCGGCCAGCAGCACCCAGGCGCACAGGCGGGAGAGCTTGCGCTCGATGGGGGTGAGAGCTGCGGCAGGCGGGGATGGGGTCGCCGTGGTGCCCGTGCCGGTGTGGTCGAAATCCAGCCACAGTTCCTCGCGCTGGTGGGTTTCGCGTTCTCGGCTCACCAGTTGGTCGCTCTTGGCGGCCTTCTTCCATACGATGTGCTTGAGCGCGTCACCGCGACGGTAGGCGCGCACGCCATCGAATTCCCCGCTGTCGTGGCTTTGGCGCGATGCCATGCCGCCGGCGCGGGGCGTCCCCGGGGGGAGCGGCGGCGCGTGGACTTCAGGCGCGGGGTACACCAGCACCTGAGTCGCCGGACGCCACACGGTCCACACGCGGAATGTGCCCATGGGAAAGCGGGTTTCCGCCGTGAGCGTGGGCACGCGGTGCAGGCCGCGCCGCGTGGGCTGCCAGGCCACCTGCACCGTGCAGCGACCCTGTGCGGGCACGTCGGCCCAGGTCCAGTGGTCCCGGCCCAACACGGTCAGGCCGATGCCGTGGCGCACGCTGTTGCGCGTGTTGGTGAGCACCACGTCCAGCACGGTGTTGGCGCCGGCAAACTGGGCCTGCGGCGGACTCAGATGCAGCCCCAGTCCGCGCAAGGTGCTGTGGCACACGTACATGCCTGCCACGGCGCTGCCGCCGAGCAGGAAAGTCAGCAGATAGCCCAGGTTGAGCTGGTAGTTGATGGCGCCGGCCAGCAGCACCAGCAGCGTTACCCCCAGCATCAGCCCGGCGCGCGTGGGCAGGATGTAGACCGTGCGCTGCGTCAGGGTGACGCTGTCGGTCAGGGGTAGACGCGACTCGAACCACAGGCGCAGCCGCTGGCGCGGAGAGGAAAAGCTTGCCAGTCTCACGGCAATGCCACGGCTTCCATCATGGCTCGCACCTGTTCGGTGGCACCGCGTCCCGCATCGCCCACGGGGACCAGGCGATGGGCAATGGTCTGGGGCAGGATGGCCTGCAGATCATCCGGGGCCACGTAGTCGCGTCCGCTGAGCAGTGCCTGCGCCTTGGCGGCCCGCAGCACGGCCAACCCGGCGCGCGGGCTCAGGCCCTGCAGGAACCAGCGGCCCGAGCGCGTGGCGGCGATCAGGTCCTGCAGGTAGTCCATCAAGGGGGGCGCCGCGTGAATGGCCAGCACTTGTTGTTGCAATTGGCGCAGCTCCGCGGCGGTCAGCAGACTGGGCAGGGTCTCCACCATCTGGCGCCGGTCATGCCCGCTGAGCAGTTCCCGTTCGGCGATGCGGTCCGGATAGCCCAGGGAGATGCGCATGTGAAAACGGTCCAGTTGCGATTCGGGCAGGGCATAGGTGCCGACCTGGTCGTGCGGATTCTGCGTGGCGATCACGAAAAAGGGCGAGGGCAGGGGACGGGTCTCGCCCTCGATGGAGACCTGCTTCTCCTCCATGGCCTCGAGCAGGGCGCTCTGCGTCTTCGGGCTTGCGCGGTTGATTTCATCGGCCAGCAACACTTGGGCAAACAGCGGGCCGGGGTGGAAGACGAAGGCCTCGCGGCCACGCTCGTACACCGACACGCCCGACAAGTCGCTGGGCATGAGGTCGGCGGTGAACTGCACGCGCGAGAACTGCAGTCCGAACGTGCGGGCCAGCGCATGCGCCAGCGTGGTCTTGCCCACGCCGGGCACGTCCTCGATCAGCAGATGGCCACCCGCGAGCAGGCAGGCCACGCCGTCCTGCACCTGGGCTGCCTTGCCCACGATGACCGTGTTAAGCTGATCCAGTAGCGATTTGAGTTTGGTTTGTGCTTGCATGGCAGGACGTTAACCGAAAATCTGATCCAGGGAGGCAGATCGTGAGCAAGACCGGATATTTCACCCACGGCGATTGCCGCAAACACGAAATGGGCGGGGGACACCCCGAGTGCCCGGCACGGCTGGACGCCATCGAGGACCGGTTGCTCATCACGGGCGTGGGCGACGCGCTGGAGCGCATGGAGGCGCCGCCTGCCCCGGTGGTGGACATCGAGCTGGCCCACGGGCGCATGCACGTGGCGGCCCTGCGCGGTCTGAGCGACCAGTTGGCCGAGGAAATCGAGGCCGGCGGCCCCACACACGCGCAGGTGGACCCCGACACCGCCATGAACGTGCACACCTGGAAAGCCGCATTGCGCGCCGCGGGTGCGGCGCTGGCCGCCACCGACGCCGTGATCGCCGGCGAACTGCAGAACGCCTTTTGCGCCGTGCGCCCACCTGGCCACCATGCCTGCCGCGACAAGGCCATGGGGTTTTGCTTCCTGAACAACGTGGCCATTGCGGCCAAGTACGCGCTCGAGCGCCACGGTCTGCAGCGCGTGGCGATCGTGGATTTCGACGTGCATCACGGCAACGGCACCGAGGACATCGTGGCCGGGGATGACCGCATCCTGATGGTGAGCTTCTATCAGCATCCGTATTACCCCGAATGGAATCATTCCAGCGCCCGCAATCTGGTGAACATGCCCGTGCCAGCCTACACCCGCGGCATGGATCTGCGCGAAATGATCGACGCCTCCTGGTTCCCGCGCCTGGAGGCGCACCGGCCGGAGCTGATCTTCATCAGTGCCGGGTTTGACGCGCACCGCGAGGACGACATGGGCCAACTCGGGCTGGTCGAGCAGGACTACGTGTGGATCACCCAACGCATCAAGGACGTCGCGCAACGCCACGCCAAGGGGCGCATCGTGTCCTGCCTGGAAGGCGGCTACAACCTCAGCGCCCTGGCGCGCAGCGTGGAAGCGCACATCCGCGTGCTGGCCGACGTTTGACGCCACGCACAACGACCATCAACCGCATGGAGAAGTCACCGCATGTCCGCACCGGCCACTGAAGGTTCGACCAAGGCCATCTTGTATGCCCTGGGTGCCAATGGCGGCATCGCGCTGTCCAAGTTCGCTGCCGCCACTTACACCGGCTCGGGCGCCATGTTCGCCGAGGGCATCCACTCCACGGCTGATTGCGCCAACCAGGTGTTGCTGCTCGTGGGCATGAAGCGGGCACGGGCGGGCGAGTCCGACGAGCATCCCATGGGCACGGAGCGCGTCACCTACTTCTATTCCATGGTCGTGGCCCTGTTGCTGTTCTTCGTGGGCGGGGCCTATTCGGCCTACGAAGGGGTGCACCGCATGCTGCATCCCGAGCCCCTGACCAACGCGCTGGTGGCACTGGTGGTGCTGGCCGTGTCCGTGGTGCTGGAGGCCATCTCGCTGCGCGGCGCCTTGAAGGAGATTCGCAAGGTGGCCAACGGCAAGCCGTTCATGCAGTGGTTTCGCGAGACGCGCGAGAGCGAGCTGATGGTGGTGGCCGGGGAAGACATTGCCGCGCTGGGCGGCCTGGTGCTGGCGTTTGTCGCGGTGCTGCTGGCGGTGCTGACCGGCAACCCGATATTCGATGCGCTGGGCAGCCTGTGCGTTGGCGTGATGCTGATGGCGGTGGCCATGGCGGTGCTCAAGGAGGTCAAGTCCATGATCGTGGGCGAGTCAGCCGCGCCCGAGACACGCGCGGAAATTGAAGGCTTCGTGGCCGCGCAGCCCGAGGTGGCCCAGGTGTTTCGCATCATCACCATCGCCTGGGGCACGCAGATGATGATTGCCGTGAAGGCGCGGATGGCGCACACCGACACCGCGCTGCAGATGGTGGACGCCATCAACGCCGTGGAAGACCGCATCCAGCAACGCTGGCCCCAGGCGCGCTACGTGTTCTTCGAGCCGGACGTGCGCTGAATGGGAGAGATGCAGCGCTTCACCAAGAGCGTCACTGCCGCCGACCAGGTGGCCATGCGCGGCAAGATCCGTCTGCGCATCACCGGCTTCTATCAGCAGCGGGTGGTGGCCATCGAGGACATCCTGCGCACCATCGACGTGCTGCCGGGCTTTCACCTGGAAGGCCTGCAGGAGATCGCCTTCGAGCCCTGGGCCACGCCCGGGGCCTTCTCCGACACCTACGTGCCCCAGGGCGTGCGCAGCCGCGTGCGCGGCGAGTTCATCCAGACGCAACGACGAATCGTCATCTACGCGGTGGACAACCGCGAGCTGGCGCTGCACGTGCTGTTGCACGAGATCGGGCATTACGTGTTCTTCCTCACCCTCGACAGCCGGGTCAAGAAGCGCTGGGTCACAGAGCTCTACCCACGCCTGCCGCCCACCACGCCTTACGGTGGGCGCAACGCCTGCGAGGACTTCTCCGAAGCCTACGCCCTGTACCAGACCGATCCTGACGCGCTCCAGACGCGCGTGCCGGAAAAGCACGCCTTCATGCGTGATTGGGTGTTCTCGGGTCGTCCCGAGACCAAGAAGGAACGCGGGATTTTTTCGGCAGGGTAGAGGACCGCCTCAAAGCCTGGGCGCCGAAGCTGGTTACCATCAGGGTTAACCCTTGGAGTTCTCGATGGACAAGCATTTCCTCTCCCCGCTCTTTTGTCCAGGCGTGATCGCGGTCTTCTGCGGCAATCCCGAAGACGAAGGCACGCAGACGCCGCAAGCGCGCGTGCTGCTGGCCGAGCTGAAGGCGCAGCGCTTCTCGGGCCAACTCATCTTTCTGGATATTCACACCAGCGGCACGCTGGCCGATCTGGCGCAGGTCAGCGCTGATCTGGCCGTGATTGCGTTGCCGCCGCGGGACGTGGCCGCCGCGCTGGAACTGGCCGGACGCGTCAAGTGCAAGGCCGCGCTGGTCGTATCCAGCGGTGTGAACGCCGCCCAGGCAGCCGAGTTGCACAAGATCGCGCGCCGCGACGGTGTTCATCTGCTGGGCCCCAACTGTCTGGGCTTTCAGCGGCCCCACCTGCAACTCAACGCCAGCGTGGCAGGCGATCTGGCGGCACCGGGATCGCTGGCGCTGGTATCGCAGTCCGGCGCACTCACCGCGTCCATCCTGGACTGGGCGAAGAACAATGCCGTGGGCTTTTCGGCCGTGGTGTCGCTTGGGCCCAATACCGCCGTGGACATGGCCCAGGTGCTGGATTTCCTGGCCGCCGACGCGCAAACACGCAGCATCGTCGTCTACCTGGAGGGCATCACCCACGCGCGCCGCTTCATGAGCGCGCTGCGCGCCGCCGCCAACGCCAAGCCCGTGGTGGTGCTCAAGGCCGGGCGCAAGGCCGAGGGCAACCGGGCCGCGCTCACGCATTCGGGCTCCATTGTAGGCAGCGACGATGTGTTCGATGCCGCGCTGCGCCGCTGCGGGGCCGTGCGTGTGCGCTCCTTCGTGCAACTGTTTTCGGCCGCCAAGTGTCTGGTTTCGCGGTTCCGCCCGGTGGGGAGGCGCCTGGCCGTCATCACCAACGGTGGCGGGCCGGGCGTGCTGGCCGCCGACTGGATCAGCGAGATCAAGCTGGAGTTGGGTACCCTGGCGCCCGAGTTCGTCGCGCCGCTGCGCGCGGCCCTCAGTCCAACCGCCTCGCTGAGTGATCTTGTGGATCTGTCCGAGGACGCCGACGCCGCGCAGTTCCGCGCCGCCGTCGAGGCGGCCGGGCACGACCGCGCCATCGACGGCATCCTGGTCATCTGCTCCCCCAAGGTGGGCGTGGATGGCACCGCCATCGCGCAGGTGCTGGCGGACGTGCACAACCAGGTGGGCAAGCCGCTGCTGACCTGCTGGATGGGGGACGCCAGCGTGGGCGCGGCGCGGCGCATCCTGACCGAAGCCGCCATTCCCAGCTTCCGCACGCCGGAAGCCGCGGTGGGCGCCTTTGGCAACATCGCCTCGTTCTACCAGAACCAGCAGTTGCTGCAGCAGACGCCGCCGCCGTTGTCGAATCTGGCCAAGCCCGACGTGCAGGGCGCGCGCCTGCTGATCGAGAGCGTGCTGGCCGAGCGTCGCAAGGTGCTCACCGAGATGGAATCGAAGGCGCTGCTTGCGGCCTTTCACATTCCCGTGACCAAGACCCTGCTGGCGCGCAACGCCAACGAGGCCATGATGATCGCCACGCAGCTGGGCTTCCCCGTGGCGCTCAAGGTGGACTCGCCCGACGTCAGCCACAAGTCCGACGTGCAGGGCGTGGTGCTCAACCTCACCAACGCCATGAGCGTGCGCGACACCTACACCGACATGGTGCGCTCCGTGCAGGCCCTGCTGCCGCAGGCGCGCATCAACGGCGTGACGGTGCAGAAGATGTCCGGCCAGAAGCGGGGCCGCGAAGTGTGCGTGGGCCTGGTCACGGACGACCCGTTCGGTCCGGTCATCACCTTCGGCGCCGGCGGCACCATGATCGAGCTCATCGACGACCGCGCCATGGAGCTGCCGCCGCTGAACCAGTTCCTGGCACGGCGCCTGATCGAGCGCGCGCGCGTGGCGCAAACCCTGGGCGAATGGCGCGGTGCCACGCCCGCCGACCTGGAGGCGCTCGAGCAGGTGCTGCTGCGCGTGTCCGAGATGGTGTGCGAACTGCCGCAATTGCGCGAGATGGACATCAACCCCATCATCGTGGACGAATCCGGCGCGCTGGCCGTGGACGCGCGCATCGTCATCGACGCCGCCCCCCCCACCGCGCGCCACTACAACCACCTGGCCATCCTGCCCTACCCGGCGCGCTACGAGCAGATCTGGCCGCTGCGTGGTGGCGGCGACTACACCGTGCGCCCCATCCATCCGGACGACGCGCAGATGCTGCAGGAACTGGTGCGCGGCATGTCGCCCGAGAGCCGCTACTTCCGCTTTGTCTCATCCATCCAGGAACTGCCCGCGACCCTGCTCTCGCGCTTCACCCTCATCGACTACGACCGCGAGATGGCCTTGGTGGCCGTGGTCAAGCAGCGTGGCACCGACGCCGAGGGTGAACCCACGGAAACCGAGCGCATCGTGGGCGTGTCACGCTACATCACCAACCCGGACAGCACCAGTTGCGAGTTCTCGCTCGTGGTGGCCGACGACTTCAAGGGCCAGGGCCTGGGCTCGCGCCTGATGCAGTCCATCATGGACGTGGCCCGCGAAAAAGGCCTGACCGAGATCGACGGCCTGGTGCTGGCCAACAACCCCAACATGCTCAAGCTCATGAGGAGCCTGGGCTTCTCCATCAAGTCCTTCCCCGAGGACGCGGACTTCAAGCTGGTGACGCAGGCGTTGTAGCGCCTGTTCATCGCGTTCCGACGCTCCTTCCACCAGCCGCTGTGGTTTGCTGGGCGTTGGATTTTCCAAGGATTGAGCATGATCTTCGTCGTGAAGCTGACCCTGGTGCCTCTGCTCATCCTGGGCATCACCGCTGCCGGGCGTCGTTGGGGGCCGTCCGTGGCGGGCTGGTTGTCGGCGTTCCCGGTGGTGGCCGGCCCGATCCTGTTCTTCATGACCCTGGAGCAGGGCAGTTCGTTTGGCGCCGAGGCGGCCGTGTCCATGTTGCTGACCATCGTGGCGCACCTGTGCTTCGGCGTGGCCTACGCCTGGGCCGCGTGCCGCCAGTCCTGGCCGGTGAGCCTGGCGGTGGCACTGGGCGTCTATGCGGTTGCCGTGGCCCTGCTCAACGCCGTCCACCTGGGTTTGCCTGGCTCGACGGCCCTGGTGATCGCCCTGCTCGGGATCGCCGGCTACGGGTACCCGAAGGCGACGCTGCAACGGGCGCCAGCGCCGCCGCAAAACGTTCGGGTCGATCTGCTGCTGCGCATGGTGGCCGGGGCCGTCCTGGTCGTGGCCGTGAGTTGGGCGGCCGGCAGCCTGGGTGCTCGGCTGGCCGGGCTGCTCGCCATGTTCCCGGTGCTGGGCGTGGTGCTGGCAGTGTTCTCGCATCGGCAGGCCGGCGCCGGGTTCACGGTGGCGCTGCTGCGCAACATGGTGCGGGGCTACTACGCCTTCGGTGCCTTTTGCATCACGGTGGCCGTGGGCCTGCCCGCATGGGGCGTGCCCACCAGCTTCGCGTGGGCGACGGTCGTCGCGCTGGCGGTGCAGTGGACCACGCGGCGCAGGCTGGCGTGAACCTGGGGTTGACGGTCATTTGACAGGGCGACGATGGGGTGAATGTATTACAATGTCGTACACCCAGGAGGCCACCATGCAAACCACGCTCACGGTCAGAATTTCAGCCAGCGAGGCGCGGACTCTCGACGGTTTGTGCGCGAGCACGGGCAAGAGTCGTAGTGAGGTGGTGCGCGATGCCTTGCGGGCCTATCGGCTGCGCGAGGCCTTGCGCCAGAGCCAGTCGCAGTTGGCGCCGTTGGCGCGTGCGGCCGGCTGGTTGACTGAAGACGACGTGCTGCGCGACGTTTCATGAAGGTGTTCCTGGACACCAACGTCTGGTTGTCGGCTACGATTTTTTCCGGGTTGTGCGAGGAACTGCTGCTGCAATGCGCCGAGCGGGGTTGTCTGTTGAGCAGTGCGTTGGTGCGGACCGAGGCGCACGAGGTGTTGCGGCGCAAGTTTCCGCAGGCGCCGCAAGCCTGCGAGCTGTTTGATGCCTCGTGGCAGGAAGCTTTCCTGATTCCCGACATGGCACAGCCTGTTGACGACAACGATAGGCGTCTGGTCACCGCCGCGGCCGCCGCTGGCGCGAGCTTGTTTGTCACGGGTGACAAGCGGGTGCTTGCATGGAAGCGCGTGAAAGGCCCGGCGGGCGATCTGCGTATCGTGTCGCCGCGTGACGCCTGGGGGGTGTTGATGGGCATCACGGGAGGCCACTGAGCGAAAGCGGTCTGTCTCGGGCTCACCCCGCCTGCCGGAACGCCATCACCGCCTGGTTGCGCAGCGTGCGCAGCAGGGAGAGCTGCTTTTCATCCAGCGCAATTCCCCCTTGAGTTTCGGTGTCGGCGTAGATCAGGGCAAAAGTGCTGCCCTTGAGTTGCAGGGGCAGCAGCACGAAGGTGGGCGCCCGCACATTCTCCCGGTACCACGGGGGCAGACGGCTGGCGATCAGCGGGTCGCTGGCATCGCTGATCAGGGTGTCTGCTCCCTTGGCGCAAACGACCGCAAACAGGTCGGTCCCACCCCTCAGAGGCACCTGGAACTGGGGCACCACGGTCTCCACGCCCGCTCCCAGGCCAAAGCGTCCGGTGAGAGTGTCCGTCCTTACGTCACGCAGGCAGAACACAATGCGCCGGCAATTGAGCGCGCGCAGCATGGTCTCCAGGATCATGCGGATCACCTGGTTGAGCTGGAAGTTCTCCACCATGGCGTTGGTGATGTCCTGTATGCCGGCCACCAGGATGTCCGTGGCCCGCGATGCCGCCAGAGCGTCGGGGGAGGTCGTGGCGGCGAGTGCCGCATCGGTCACGGTGGCCCGCAGGTCCTCGGTGGTCTCCGGTTGCGCCGCGTCGGGAGCGACCGGGTCGTGCAGCAGCCGCTGTGCGCGCGAGCCGGCAGGGACCTGCAGTTGCATGGCCTGCGCCATTTGCACCAGTCTTTGGCGCGCGGTCGTCGTGGCCTGCTGCATGTCGTGCGGCGTCATGCCCAGGGCGTGGGCGTAGCGCTCGGATACGGCGCCAACCTGTGGCTGCGCCGATGCGGGATCGTGGCGCAAAAGCGTGTCGGCCACGTCGTTGGCGGCCAGGGCCAGCCAGCGCAGACGGTCCTGGGACTGCTGCGGGGGCTGTGCGGGTGGCACGCCCAGCGGTTTGCGCATGCCCCGCTGCAGGCTGTCCGGCAGGCCCCAGGCGCGCGCCACGCCCAGGCCGAGCTCTTCAAAGTCGATGCCCAGCACGCGGGCCGAGGCCAGGGCTTCATCCAACGCATCGGACGGGCTGGCGACGAGCGCGCGGATGTGCTGCGCCTCTTCCGGAAAATAGAACTCCGTCAGCAGCCGGCCCAGGTTCTGGAACAGCGCGGCGAGAAAGGCGTCCTCGCGGTCGCGCTCGGTCTGGCACAGCTCGGCAGCGACCGTGCCGGCCATCAGGCAACGCAGGAACTCCTCCCTGAGGAAGCCCGCGTGGGCCTGGTCCTGCATATGGTCCAGCAACACCAGGCTGAGCGCGAGATTGCGAATGCCGTTGAAGCCGACGAGCGATACCGCGCGCGACACGGTGCTGACCCCGCCCGAGCCGGCATGACGGTAGTGCACGGTGTTGACCAGGCGCAGCAGCTTGTGGGTGAGCGCCACGTCCTTGAGGATTTCGTTGGTCAGGCTACCGATGCTTTCATTCTCGGAATTCGCGAAGCGCTGGATGCGCGTCACTGAATCGGAGAGGGCGGGGAAATCGCTCTTGTGCCGCATGCGCCGCAACAGGAAGTCCAGCGTGCTTTGCCGGTTGCCGACCACGGGCGCGTCGTCCTGCCCCTTGGGCAGGTTCACGGCCTGCTTCAGGTCCTTGAGCGCGTCCAGCGGCGTGAATTCGGTCATGGCGCCATGATAGGCCAGCTAGCCCGTCACCTTGCGCACCAGGGCACGGCCCACGGCGCGTGCCTTTTGCGCCAGCGTGAAGCGTTGCAGGTTGGTCTTGACCACGCCCTCGGTGAAGGCGGTGCGTTTGCTGTAGTCGATGGCCACCTCCACGATCACGGGCCGGCCGCTGCGGGCCGTGGCGTTGGCCGCGGCCATCTGCGCGTCCAGCGTCGCATCGGTGTCGATCTTCAGGTAGGCGGCACCCACGGCCTTGGCCACACCGTCCAGCGCCACGGTCGCCAGCACGCTGCAGGGTTTGCGGTTGTAGGGGATCTCCTGCGCCTGCGCGATCTGCGACAGCTCGCCGTCGCAGAACACGTAGTACACGACGCCCAACTGGTACTGCGTGGCGGTGATGATTTCCATGCAGGTCATGCGAAAGCAACCGTCACCCACGATGCAGTTCACGTTGACCTGGGGTCGCGCCAGCTTGGCGCCGATGGCCGCCGGCACGGAGTAGCCCATGGCGTTGAAATCGGTGGGCACGATGGCCGACTTGTGCGCCAGGATGGGGAATAGCTCGGCCGTGAGGTAGGTGTGATTGCCGTCGTCCACCACGGTCACGGCCTCGGGCGGGTTGGCCGCGCGCAGGGCGTCGAAAAAGCGGCCGGGTTCACGCGACCCCGGCTGTCGTGGCCGTACCAGCTGGCGCGGTAGGCCTGCTTGTCCGCGGCAATGCGCTGGCGCAGCGCCGTGGCCTCGGGCCGTGCGGGCGTCGCCTGGCGCAGGGCGCTCAGCAACTGCGGCAGCAGCACGCGCGCATCGCCGGCCATGCCCACCTGGGCCGGGTAGTTGACGTTGAGCACCTGCGGGTTGATGTCGATGTGGATCAGCTTCTTGGGCACGGTCACGCCGAAGCTGCCGGTGGCGATCTCGGCAAAGCGTGTGCCAATGGCCAGCAGCACGTCGCAATCGGCAAAGGCATGGCGCGCCGCCGGCACGGCCGCCGGGCCGAAGCCAAAGCCCGTGTGCAGCGGGTGGTTCGCCGGGAACATGGAAAAACCCTGCAAGGTGGTGGCCACCGGTGCCTGCAGGTGCTCGGCCAGGGCCCTGACCTCGGCTGCGCAGTCGCGCGTGCCCCAGCCCACGAACAGCCCGGGGTGTTGCGCGTCCTTGAGCAGGGCCACGGCGTCGTCGATGAGCGCCTGCGGTGCCGGGGCGTTGGGGCCGGGGGGCGTCCATTGCGGCAGCGCGCCCACTTCCTCGGGGAACAGTTGCAGGTTCAGGGGCAACTCCACGAACACCGGCCCGGGCTCGCCGGTGGTGGCGGTGCGGTAGGCCTCGAACAGGGTGGGCACGATGTCCGCGTGGCGCTCGATCAGGTAGGTGGCCTTGGTGATGCCGCGCATGAACTGGTGCAGATCCATCTGGTGCAACTGGTACTTCCAGGGGATGTCGGTGCGCACGCCGCCACAGATCACCAGCATGGGCACGCCGTCCAGAAAGGCCTCGCCAATGCCGCTGGCCGCGTGCGTGAGGCCCGCCGCTGGCACCACCACCAGGGTGCCCACGGTGTCGCCCAGACGGCTCAGGCCGTCGGCCATGAAGGAGCCGCCCCCCTCGTGGCTGACCAGCATGGGCGTGATGCTGGACGAGCTGTTGAGTTCGTCGTACAGCTCGGTGTTCTGCACGCCCGGAATGCCGAAGGTGTAGCGGATGCCCAGTTGCTCCAGGGCGTAGCGTGCCAGCCAGGCGCCGGTCTTTTTCATGACGGTGTCTCCTCGAATCGAATTCAGATGTTGAGCAGGTTGCGGCCTGCCAGGGAGGCCGCCGCCGCACGCGCGGTGAGCACGCAGCCGCCCAGAAAGGTGCCTTCCAGCGCGCGCAGGCCATGGACGCCGCCACCGCCAAACCCGGCGGCCTCGCCGATGGCGTACAGGCCGGGGATGGGCTGGCCACCGGCGTCGAGCGCGCGGCTGTGCAGGTCGGTCTGGATGCCGCCCAGGCTCTTGCGGCTGATGATGAACTCGCGGATGGCGATCAGCGGTCGCGCCGCCGGGTCCAGGATGGCTTGCGCCTTGCAGGTCCGTACGCGGTCGCCCCGGTATTGGCGCAGGTGGGCGATGCGGCGCAACTGCTCATCGTTGCGCAGGGCGGGCGGGCGGCGCAACTGCGCGTCGTAGTCGTGCACCACCTGCTCCACGGTCGCCAGGTCCACCGCCTGGTCGCCCTGCAGCGTGTTCATCTTGCGCACCAGCTCGGGCAGGGTGGGTGCCACCACGAAGTCCGGGCACTTCGTGGTAATGGTGTCCACCAGCCAGCGGTTGCCCAACAGGATGTCGCGCAGAAAGCCGCCCCAGTTCTGGTTGCGGATGCTGGGGTTGTGTTCGGCGCCGGACACGGCCAGTTCCTTCAGCGCGATCTTGTGGTTGAGCAGTTGCCAGGAGTAGGCGCGCTCCTGCCGGCAGATCTGCGTGACCAGGTCGCGCGTGTCGTAGCCCGAGACCAGCGGTTGCGGGCCGATGCGCTGGCCGCGCCAGTTCAGCCACAGTGCCGACTTCGGCGGCACCAGACTCAGGCCGGCGTGTGGTTTGCTGCTGGCGTAGTGGTGCACGCCCGCGGCGTAATTCCACATCTTGTCCAGATGCGTCACCTGCGCGCCCGCGGTGGCCGCCGCGTCGTGCAGTGCGCCGTCGGCGTAGCGGTGCGAGCCGTTGAGCAGGACCTCGGGCGCGTGGCCCCAGTCGCGGTGCCAGGTTTGCGTACCCGCTCCATGCTGCCGTTGATGCCGCCCGCGGCGATCACCACCACCTCGCTCCGTACTTCAAACGGCTGATCGTCGGCCTCGGTCACTCCGCTGCATCCGACGACTTGCCCGCCTTGCGTGAGCAGGGCCTGCACCCGGTGGCCAAAGCGCAGCTCCAGACGCCGGGCGTGCAGATGCGGTTGGAGGTGCGCGATGAGCGTCGTGGCCAGTTTCTCGCCCGTGCCCCAGACCATGTGAAAGCGCGGCAAGGCGTTGCCCGGCGTGAACAGGCCGCGCTCCACCCAGTTGGGCACCGGGAAGTAGCGGATGCCCTTGCCTCGCAGCCACCAGTACATGTGCTCGGTGCAGTGACCCACGTAGGCACGGGCCCAGCGCTGCGGCCACACGGCGCTGGCGTCGAACTCGGCAAAGGCATGCCAGTCGGCCAGCGCCTGCTCCACGCTGTCGCGAATGCCGGCGCGGCGCTGCTCCGGCGTGTCCACCGCGAACATGCCGCCGAAGCTTTCGCGCGCCAGGCCGCCCAGCTTGGCCGGCTGGTCCCGGTCCAGCAGCAGCACGCGGCGGCCCTGCTCCAGCAGTTCCAGCGCGCACACGATGCCGGCGATGCCGGCACCCACGATGACCACTTCGCTGGCGGAGGTCTGCATCAGTGTGTCTCCTGGGTGAGGGTATCCGGATGCCTGTGCCGGCGGGTGACTACGCTGGCTGATCGATCTTGCGCACGAAGGCCATGGCCACCCGAGGTACTGCGTTCAGCAGCCGCGCGATGTCTTCGATATCGTCCGGCAGGGCGGCGTTGTCCCAACTCTGCATGGTGTGGCGGGCCAGTCGCACGGCCAACACCACGGCGCGCGCGCTCGGGTGATTCGGATTGCGGTCGTCCGTAATGCGAATCAGCAGTTCCGGCAAATGCCAGTGCGTCATCAGGGCGTGGCGCAGATCGTTCAGGTCTATGCCCAGAACCCGCCGCTGGACGTCCGCGGTGCGCAGGGTGGCATCGGCCTGCTGGGCCTGACGGATCTGCTCCTCCAGCGCAGGCGCATGGCACCACATCAGCATCTCGGCAAAGTCGTGCAGCATCGCCGCCTGGTGGATGACGCCCGCGTCCGGGTCGTTGCGGTGCACGGCAAAACCCAGGGCAAAGCGGGCCGCGCGCTCGCCACGGCGCAGCAGCTCGCGCAGGCCCTGCAGCGCCTCGGGGTGGTCGTGCAGACGGTCCTCGAGCGTGGGTTGCGGCCCGAAGTGGCGGAAGAACGGGGAAATGCCCATCATCACCAGCGAGGAGGTCACGGTCTCTGTTTCGGTGGTCATGCCAGGGCGACGCTTGCCCGCCACGTAGGCCAGGACCTTGAGCGTCATCAGTGGGTCCGCCTGGATCACTGCGGCCAGCATGCTGGCGTCCACGTCATCCTCGCGTTCGCGCAGGGACTCGAGCGCGTTGGCGGTCGACGCCAGCACGGGAATCTCGGCTTCCCTGAAATAGCGTGTCCAGGCCGCCAGGTCGCGCAGCGGCTCGGTCAGGCAGGGGTAGCTGGGCAGCGGCGGCGTGGCGGCCGGCTCGGCAGCCGGTGCTGCGCCGGGACCATCGGTGAATTGCATGGCGGCCAGTATCAGTGGGGCGGCGTGGGCGGTCAAGACCTGGCTCAGCGCGGTCGCCGGCCGACCTCGACGCCCTCTCCTTCAATAGCTGCCGGGCACCAGGATTTCCCTACCGATGGTATTGATATCGGTGCGACCGCACAGGGCCATGGTCACGTCCAACTCCTTGTGGATCACTTCCAGCGCCTTGGACACGCCGGCCTCGCCCATGGCGCCCAGCCCGTACACGAAAGCACGGCCGATGTACACGCCCTTGGCGCCCAGGGCGCGCGCCTTGAGCACGTCCTGACCCGAGCGTACGCCGCCATCCATGTGCACCTCGATCTGCGAGCCCACGGCATCCACGATGGCCGGCAGCGCGCGGATGGAGGATTCCGCGCCGTCGAGCTGGCGCCCGCCGTGGTTGGAGACGATGAGCGCGTCCGCGCCGCTTTGCACCGCCAGGCGCGCGTCCTCCACGTCCTGGATGCCCTTGAGAATGAGCTTGCCGCCCCAGCGCTGCTTGATCCATTCCACGTCGTTCCAGTTCAGCGTCGGGTCGAACTGCTTGGAGGTCCATTCGGAGAGCGAGCCCATGTCTTCCACGCCATCCACGTGGCCCACGATGTTGCCAAAATAGCGACGTTTTGTGCCCAGCATTCCCAGGCCCCAGCGCGGCTTGGTCGCCATGTTCAGGATGTTGGGCAGGGTGAGCTTCGGGGGCGCGGACAGGCCGTTTTTCAGGTCCTTGTGACGCTGCCCGATGATCTGCAGGTCCAGCGTGAGCACCAGCGCCGAGCAGTGGGCGGCCTTGGCGCGGTCGATCAGGCGTTCGATGAACTTGCGGTCGCGGATCACGTACACCTGGAACCAGAAGGGGTGGCCGCCGGTGCCCTGGGCCACGTCCTCGATGGAGCAGATGCTCATGGTGGACAGGGTGAAGGGCACCCCGAATGCCTTGGCCGCGCGCGCCGCCAGGATTTCGCCGTCGGCGTGCTGCATGCCGGTCAGCCCCACCGGAGCCAGCGCCACGGGCATGGCCACGTCTTGCCCCACCATCTGCGTGCGCGTGGTGCGGTGCTCCATGTTGATGGCCACGCGTTGGCGCAGCTTGATCTTCTGAAAGTCGGACTCGTTGGAGCGGTAGGTGCCCTCGGTCCAGGATCCGGAGTCGGCATAGTCGTAGAACATGCGGGGCACGCGCTTTTGGGCCAGCACGCGCAGGTCTTCGATGTTGGTGATGACGGGCATGGGAATCCTCCAGTTGAAGGGCTCATGGTAGCGGCGGCGCCACGCCATGGCGTGAATCCTGCGCGCGGACGCTTGAATTCTTTTTGTGGCGTCAGCTGGATGCGCGCGCGGCGCGCCGCACCCCGGCCAGATGGACCTCCAGCGCCTCGGCCGGCATGGGTCGGGCGAAGAAATAGCCCTGCCCATAGTCGCAACCGGCCTCGGTCAGAAGATCGCGCTGGGAGGCGGTTTCCACGCCTTCGGCCACCACCTTCATGCCCAGCTCGTGCGCCATGCGGATCATGGCCTTGCACAGCGCCAGATCGGTGGAGGCGGGGATGAGGTGGCGTACAAAAGACTGGTCGATCTTGATGAAGTCGATGTCGTAGCGCTGCAGGTAGGACAGCGACGAGTATCCCGTGCCGAAGTCGTCCAGCGATATCTGCACACCGCAGTCGCGCAGCTCCAGCAACTGTTCGGTCACGTTGGCGCTGGCTTCCAGCAGCAGACCCTCGGTGATCTCCACCGCGATGGCGCTGCCCGGAAGATTCACCGACTGCAGCCGCCGCGGCCAGGTGGCCCCCTGGGTTGCGATGCCATGGAATTCCACGGGTGAGCGGTTCAGACTGATCTGAAAGTGCGGGTCATGCTGGGAGCGCAGATGCTTGACCTGGTGCGCCACCTGGGTGAACACCCAATCGCCGATGTCCTTGATGAGCCCGGTGGACTCGGCGATGGGAATGAACTCGGCGGGGCTGATGAAGCCGCGTGTGGGGTGCTGCCAGCGCAGCAACGCCTCGGCCTTGTGCATGGCGCCACTGGCCAGTTCCACGATGGGCTGGTAATAGACGCGCAACTGGTCGGCCGCGAGTGCGTTGCGCAGATCGTTGGACAGCCGCGCCCTGTGCTGGGCCGCCTCCTGCAGCGCCGGCGTGAAGAAGCTGAAGCGGTTGCGTCCCGCGCCCTTCGCGGCATACAGGGCCTGATCCGCGTTCTTCAGCAGCTCCTCGACCTCGGTGGCATCCTGGGGGAACATGGTGATCCCGATGCTGGCGGACACAAACACCTGCTCGTCGCCCAACTGGAACGAGTTGGACAAGGTCTGCAGGATGTCATGCAGGATGCGTTCCAGCTGGACGCTGTTCGTCAGGTCCGGCACAAGCACGGTGAACTCGTCGCCACCCATGCGCGCCACGGTGTCAGAGGCGCGCAGACAGTCGCGGATGCGGTGCGATGCCAACACCAGCAACTGGTCGCCACGGTCGTGGCCCAGGGTGTCGTTGACCTCCTTGAAGTGGTCCAGGTCGATGAACAGCAGGGCCATCTGAGAGCCACCGCGTTGTCCCTTGCGGATTCCCTGTTCCATGCGGTCACGCAGCATGCGCCGGTTGGGCAATCCGGTCAGGGTATCGAAGTTGGCCTGTTGCCAGATCAACGATTCCGTGTGCTTGCGTTCGCTGATGTCGGTGTAGGTGCCCACCACCCGCGTCGGCTTGCCATTTGCGTCATGGCACACGGCCATGCCCCGGCTCTGCACCCAGCGCCACGAGCCGTCCTTGCACAGCAGGCGGTGTTCGTTGGAGTAGGTTTCGGTCCGCCCCTCCATGTGTGCCTGACGATCGCGCTGGCGCTGCATTATGTCGTCGGGGTGGACGAATTCGTCCATGCGTCGGCCCAGTTCCTGGAACTCCTCGTCGTCGTAGCCAAAGCGCTCCGCGGAGGTGGGTGCGAACAGGCGCGAACCCTCATGGACATCCCACTCCCACACGCCATCGGCCGTGCTGGCCAGGGCCAGCTTCCAGCGTTCCTCGCTTTCGCGCAACTGCGCCTCGGCCAGCTTGCGCGCCGTGATGTCTGTCATCACTCCAGTACGGATGCTGCCGGTTTCATCCGTGGTCAACGCGGCCGAGGTCATGTGGACCCATTTGAGCCTGCCGTCGGGCAACAGAACCCGGAACTCGCTCGTCGCGGGCAGGTTGTGCATCACCGTGTCCTGAATTTCGCGCTCCGTCTGCGCCTTGTCCTGCGGATGGCGCAGCGACAGCAAGAGCCCGCCGTCGGCCAGGACCTGTTGCGGCGTGACACCAAACAGCTCGCGTACGCCTTCGCTCACGAACAGGTAGGTCCGGCGACCCTGGCTATCCAGGTGCACTCTGTATACCGTGCCGGGAATCTGCGAGGCGATCTGGTGGAACTGCGCCTCGCTGGCGCGTAGCGCCGACACGTCCTCAATCGAGTACAGGACCTGTTCCCAGGTGTGCTCGTACCCCGGCACGATCGTGGCGTTGATGCGCGCGTCCACCCGGCGTCCGTCCCGCCCGTGGGTAACCGATTGGGCCTGAAAGCCCCGTTCGCCAGCCTGCAGGTTCCACATCTGCACCATGGGACAGGCGGTCTTCTGGAACTCATCCGGTTGCGCCGACGCCGGATCGGCGACCAGCAATTCCGGCATGGTGGCCGCACCAAACAACTCCAGCGCGCGCCGATTCGTGCGCAACACCTTCACCAGGGTCCGGCAGTGCGCGGCCCAGCCGGGCTGGTCGCGCAAGAAGGCCGCCAAGTCCGTCACGCCCTGAGCGCGCCACAGATCAAGCTGGGTCTTGAGCGCGCTGTAGTCCGCCAGCCACAACGCCACCGGGGCGACATCAAAGTAGTCCACCGGTGGAGACGGCGCGGTTGCCATGGAGCAACTCGTTCAGGCCAGGCGGGCGCGGTGCCGCGCGATCTGGGCGCGAACCTGCGCCGGTGCCGTGCCGCCCAGGGTGCGGCGTGCGTCCAGCGAGCCGCGCAGAGAGAGCACGTCGTACACGTCCTTCTCGATCCGGGGGTGAAACTGCTGCAGCACGGTCAGCGGCAGCTCGGACAGGTCCACGTTGTGCGAGGTGGCGGCCTTGACCGCGTGCGCCACGGTCTCGTGGGCGTCACGGAAGGGCAGGCCCTTTTTCACCAGATAGTCCGCCAGGTCGGTGGCCGTGGCATAGCCCTTGAGCGCGGCGCGTTCCATTGCCTCGGGGTTGACGCTGATTCCGCCTTCCTTCTGGCCGGTGGCCGGGTTCAACTGGCCGCCCACCATCTCGGCAAAGATGCGCAGCGTGTCCTTGAGCGTGTCCACGGTGTCGAACAGTGGCTCCTTGTCTTCCTGGTTGTCCTTGTTGTAGGCCAGGGGCTGGCCTTTCATCAGCGTGACCAGGCCCATGAGGTGGCCCACCACGCGCCCGGTCTTGCCCCGCGCCAGCTCGGGCACGTCGGGGTTCTTCTTCTGCGGCATGATGGAACTGCCCGTGGTGAAGCGGTCGGCGATGCGGATGAAGCCAAAGCTCTGGCTCATCCACAGGATCAGTTCCTCGCTCAGGCGGCTGATGTGCACCATGCACAACGTGGCAGCCGCGCTGAACTCGATGGCGAAATCGCGGTCGCTCACGGCATCCAGGCTGTTCTGGCACACGCAGGGCTGGCCTTGGTCGTCCACCATGCCCAGGGTGCGCGCCACGCGCTCGCGGTCCAGTGGGTAGCTGGTGCCGGCCAGTGCGGCCGATCCCAGCGGCAGCCGGTTGGTGCGCCGGCGCACGTCGGCCAGGCGCTCGGCGTCGCGCGCGAACATTTCCACATAGGCCAGCAGATGGTGGCCAAAGCTCACGGGTTGCGCCACCTGCAGGTGCGTGAACCCGGGCAGGATGACCTCGATGTGCTTATCGGCCGTGTCCAGCAGCGCGCGCTGCAGTTCCTGCAGCAGTTCGCTGATGAGGTCGATCTCGCCACGCAGCCACAGCCGCACGTCGGTGGCCACCTGGTCGTTGCGGCTGCGCCCGGTGTGCAGCCGCTTGCCTGCGTCGCCCACCAGTTGTGTGAGCCGCGCCTCGATGTTCAGGTGCACGTCTTCCAGGTCGAGCTTCCAGTCGAAGGCACCGGACTCGATTTCCTGCGTGATTTGCGCCATGCCCTGCGCGATGCTGGCGTGGTCGGCGGCGCTGATGATGCCCTGGTGCGCGAGCATGTCCGCATGCGCCAGCGAGCCGGCAATGTCGGCCTGCCACAGGCGTTGGTCGAAGAACACGCTGGCCGTGTAGCGCTTGACCAGGTCGCTCATGGGCTCGGAAAACAGCGCTGACCACGCCTGGGATTTCTGGTCGAGTTGGTTCTGGGACATGGGGAGACAATAATCCGGTTTCGGGAAGTCCTCAACGCATGCTGGGCGCACCCCGATCACGCATGAGGACCAGCCATACCCCGGGGAGTGGAATGAAGGACTCGCAAATTCTATCGACCTTCCGCGATCGCCGTGCCAAGGCGTCGCCGCTGTTGCAGGGCGAGGGGCTGCTGTTCGACGCCTGCCAGGTCGGGGCGGTGGTGCGTGCTGTGCTGCTTGTTCAGGTCGTTCTGGGCGTGTGCCTGCTGTTCTGGCCGCTGACACTCGTCGAGTGGCTGACGCAATATTCCATCCTGACCGGTGCCACCTTGCCGGCCACGCTGGCGTGGCTGATCACGTCGTGCGCGCTGAAGCGGGTGCTGGTGCGCCTGTCGCGTCCGCTCCAGTACGCGGCTGGCGTGGCCCTGGGTGCCATGGCGGGCTTGTACGGCTGGGCCATGCTGTTCCTGGCTGGGTTGGTGGCGCCCGCGCCCTGGCTGGGCAGTACCCTGGGCGGCGCGCTGCTGTCAGCGGTGCTGGTGGCCGCGCTGGTGCTGCGCGCCAAGGGCATGACGCCGGCGGCCACGGCGGCGCGCCTGAGCGAGCTTCAGGCGCGCATCCGACCGCACTTTCTGTTCAACACCCTGAACAGCGCCATCGCGCTGGTGCGTGCCGAACCGGGGCGAGCCGAGGCCTTGTTGGAGGACTTGAGCGACCTGTTCCGTCACGCGTTGGCTGATCCGCGCGAATCGGTCACGCTCGAGCAGGAGATCGCCTTGGCCGAGCGCTATCTGGCCATTGAGCAGGTGCGGTTTGGCGATCGCCTGCGCGTGCGTTGGGCGCTGGACCCCGCGGCCAATCAGGCCCGGCTGCCACCCCTGCTGTTGCAGCCCTTGGTGGAAAACGCCGTGGTGCACGGGGTGGAACCCAATCCGGACGGCGCCCAGGTGAAGATCTCCACCGAACGGCTTGGCGACCGGGTCGTCATCAAGGTGGACAACACCGTGTGTGCCGACCCCCAGACGTCGTTGCGCGGCAGGGGGCAGGGCATGGCACTTGACAACGTGCGCGATCGTCTGAGCCTGTTGCATGACGTGCAGGGCAGCTTCCAGTCCGGTCTGAAGGACGGGGTGTTCCGGGTGCGCATCGAGGTGCCGGCGTGACGCGAAGCAAGGAGAACGAGGAATGACGCTCAAGGTGCTGCTGGTGGACGACGAAGCTCTCGCGCGGGCGCGCATGCGCACGCTGCTGGGTGACTGCAAGGCGCCCGACGCCGAAGTGGTGGCCGAGGCGGGGAACGCCGTGCAGACCATGGAGGCGGTGCGCCGAGAGTGGGTTGACCTCGTGCTGCTGGATATCCATATGCCGGGCGTGGACGGCATGACCCTGGCGCGCACGCTGCGCGCGTTGCCGGGCGCGCCCATGGTGGTCTTTGTCACTGCCCACTCCGAGCACGCGGTGCAGGCCTTCGACCTGGAGGCCGTGGACTACCTGACCAAGCCCGTGCGTCTGGAACGGTTGCAGGCGGCGCTACAAAAGGTGGAGCGCGTCATGGCCTCCAGAAAAGCGCTGCAGCCCAACGGCAACCAGGACATGCTGACCATCCAGGACCGTGGCCGCACCGAACGCGTGCCCCTGGCCGAGGTGCTGTACTTCAAGGCCGAGTTGAAGTACGTGACGGTGCGCACCGCCGCCAAGAGCTACATCCTGGACGGCAGCCTGGGCGAACTGGAGGCGCGCTACGGCGAGGATTTCATGCGCATCCACCGCAACGCGCTGGTGGCGAGGCGCGCGGTGCGTGCGCTGGAGAAGCACTACGATCCCGACGAAGGTGAAGGCTGGGCCGTGCGTCTGGTGGGCGTGCCGGAGCTGCTGGCCGTCTCCCGGCGCCAATTGTCGGCCGTGCGCGAGGCCTTGCAAGGGGCGTAAGGGAGAACACGCGGTCATGCCTTGGTTGTCGCTGCCGGGCGCTGCAGCCTGCTGTCGCTTCGCCCGGAGTTCGTTCTAGAGTCCGACGACCACCCGCTTTCGAGCAGTCTGTGCATACTGGTAACCGGCGTCAACGCGTTGGAAGGGCCCCGCATGAGCATCCGCAACCTGGACTCCCTGTTCGACCCCGCTACGGTGGCGGTGTTTGGCGCGTCGCAAAAACCGGGGCGTGTGGGGACGACGGTGTGGCGCAATTTGCGTGCGGGCGGCTTCGCCGGGCCACTGTATGCCGTCAACCCCAAGTACCACGAGCTTGACGGCCAGCCCGTGGTGGCGCGCGTCAGCCAATTGCCGCAGGCGCCGGAACTGGCGGTGATCTGCACGCCACCTGCCACGGTGGCGGGGCTGATTGCGCAACTGGGCGAACTGGGCACACGCGCCGCCGTGGTGCTGACCGCGGGCCTGAGCGCCGAGCAACGGCGCGCGATCCGCGATGCGGCCCAACCGCACCTGTTGCGCATTCTCGGACCGAACTGCATCGGCATGCTGTCGCCGCACCTGCGTCTCAACGCCAGCTTCGCGCACACGGACGCGCTGCCGGGCGAGCTTGCCTTTGTCTCTCAGTCCGGCGCGCTCACCACGGCCCTGCTGGATTGGGCGCGTTCGCGCGGCATTGGCTTTTCGCACTTCGTCTCGTTGGGCGAGTATGTGGATGTGGACTTCGGCGACATGCTGGACTACCTGGCCAGCGATCCGGCCACCCGCGCCATCCTGCTCTACGTCGAGTCAGTGACGCAGGCGCGCAAGTTCATGTCCGCCGCCCGCGCAGCGGCACGCAACAAGCCGGTGATTGTGGTCAAGGCCGGGCGCTCTGAGGAGGGCCAGCGGGCCGCTGCCTCGCACACGGGTGCCCTGGCCGGTTCGGACATGGTGTACGACGCGGCCATCGCCCGCGCCGGCATGCTTCGTGTGGATACCCTGCAGCAACTGTTCATGGCGGCCGAAACGCTGGCGCGCTTTCGCACCAACACGGCGGATCAGCTCACGATTGTCACCAACGGCGGCGGCGCCGGCGTGCTCGCTGCCGATGCCGCGGCACAGGCCGGCGTGGAGCTGGCCACCCTGGGCGAGACCACCTTGAAACGCCTGGACGAGCTGCTGCCGCCCTGGTGGTCACACGGCAACCCCGTGGACCTCATCGGCGACGCACCCGTGGAACGCTACGTGCGAGCGCTGGAAATTCTGGCCAGCGACCCCGCGGCGGGCGCGGTGTTGCTCATGCACGCGCCCACGGCCATCGTGCCCAGCGCCGACATTGCACAGGCGGTGCTGCCGCTGGCGACGCAACAGCCCGCGCGCCTCATGGGCTGCTGGCTGGGCGAGCAGGCCGTGGCGCAGGCACGGCAGACGTTTCAGGACGCCAACATCGCCTCATACGTCACGCCCGAGCAGGCGGTGCGCGCCTTCGGTTTTGGCGTGACCTACCGGCGCAATCAGGCGCAGTTGATGGAGGCGCCGCCTGCCTCCGGCGTCGGACTCGTCTGCGATACCGCCACCGTGCACGCCATGGTGCGGCACGTGCTGACCCAGGGGCGTGACATGCTCAGCGAGGCCGAGGCCAAGAATGTGCTGGCGGCGTACGGCATTCCCGTGGTGCCCACACGCTGCGTGGGGGCGGTGCCCGACGAGGCGGTGCAGGCCGCGTCCGAGATGCGGTATCCCGTGGCGCTGAAAGTCCTCTCGCCCGACATCTCGCACAAGTCCGAGGTGGGCGGGGTCGTGCTCAACCTGGACGGTCCGCAAGCCCTGGCCGGCGCGGCCCGGGCCATGCTGGATCGCGTGCGGCGCCTGCGACCCGACGCGCGGATCGAGGGCTTCACCGTGCAGCCGATGGTGCGCCGCGCACGCGCGCAGGAACTGATCGTGGGCGCCAGCATCGACAGCGTGTTCGGACCGGTCATCCTGTTCGGCCAGGGGGGCACGGCGGTCGAGGTGGTGGGCGACCGCGCCATTGCGCTGCCGCCGCTGAACCTGCCCCTGGCCCGAGCGCTGGTGCAGCGCACGCGCGTGGCCAGGCTGTTGGGCGGTTTTCGCGACACGCCCGCGGTGGACATGGACGCCCTGCACGGCGTGCTGGTGGCCGTGTCGCAACTGCTGGCCGACGTGCCGCAGATCGCGGAGCTCGACATCAATCCCCTGTTGGCCGACCACGAAGGCGTGCTCGCGCTGGACGCACGCATCCGCCTGAGTGCCGATGCACCCGGGGGCGCGCGCAATTTCGCCATTCGGCCGTACCCCGCGGATCTGATGGAGAGTTTCGATTGGCAGGGTCGCCTTCTGACCATTCGCCCCATCCGCCCCGAGGACGAAGCGCAGCATCTGGCCTTTCTGGAGCGCCTGTCGCCCGAGGACATCCGCATGCGCGTGTTCTACAGCCGGCGCAGCATCGAGCGCACGGAACTGGCGCGTCTGACGCAGATCGACTACGAGCGTGAAATGGCCTTCGTGGCCGTGGCACCCGATCGCGACGACCCGAACGGGCGCGAGCAAACCCTGGGCGTCGTGCGCGCCGTCGCGGACCCCGACAACGTCGCCGCCGAGTTCGGCATCATCATCCGCTCCGACCTGAAAGGCGGTGGCCTGGGTCGCATGCTCATGGACAAGATCATCCGCTACGCGCGCGGCCACGGCACGCAGCGCCTGGTAGGCACTGTGTTCAACGAGAACAAGCCCATGCTGGATCTGGCACGGCGGTTGGGATTCGTGGTGAGCCACCCGGAGCCGGGCGCGCTAACCTGCAGCGTGGTGCTGGAGCTGGAATAGGATGGGGTGGGCCGGAGCGGCCGCGTGCCCGCGGTCGGGAAGGCGATGCAACGGGCAATGTTGTCCACACAACGACGGCGGTTTTGCGCGGCGCCACGAGGAACCCGCCCGCGGGCACGGTACATTTCCGGCAGCATCCATCGAAACCTGCCTGCAAAGGACACCGTGATGCAGCACCTCCCGATTGTCGTCGTCGGAGGAATCAGCTTCATGGTTGGCGCACGCGCAAGGCGTGGTTCGATCATGCGGCCCAACCACTCCTGCCCGCGCGCTGCCGGCCGGTTGCGCGCCCCGCAGCCGATTGACAAGGAAGCCTCATGCGAACCTGTAACCCTCTACGTGCCATCCTTGCCGTGACCGCCGGTCTCGTTCTGGTCCATGCGCCAGTGTCCGCGCAACCCGCAGTCAAGCCGCAGCAGTTCGTGTACGTGCTCAGGGTCGCCCCCGCGCTTCATGACCAGAACAAGTGGACGCCCAGGGAGAACGAGGCGGTGGGTCGTCACTTCGCAAGACTCGTGGAAGCCACCCGGTCAGGTCGCGTCATCTTCGCCGGAAGAACGAACGAGGCACTGGACAAGACCTTTGGTCTCGTTGTCTTTGAAGCCGAGGACGAATCGGCCGCCCGGCAGTTCATGGAGAGCGACCCGGCTGTGGCAGCCGGAGTGATGTCCGCGTCACTGCATCCCTACGTGCTCGCGCTTCAGCGCAAGCAGTGAGGCGAGGCCCCCGGCTGGTTCACAGCCGTTGATTCACCCACGCCACGATTTCGGTGACCAGCGCCGGGGCCTCGGGCTCGTGCAGCAGGTCGTGCGCGGCCAGAGGCACCTCATGCAGCGTCTTGTCGGTCACGATGGCCTGCCCCACCAGGTCGCGCGAGCCTTGAGGATCGGTCGAACGGTCGGCGGCACCGTGCAGCGCCAGCAGGGGCGTGGAGAACGTGGCGAAACGCGCCCGCGCCGACTCGATGCCTTCCAGGAAGACCAATACCGAGGCAGCAGGCAGGCTGTCATGATCGATCAGCGGATCCGTGGCTTGAGCGGTCTTGGCGGGTGCCGTGCGCACAAACAGCGAGTCGTCCACCTCCTGTATCGCCAGCGACGGCCACACGCGTCCGAGCACCTGTACGGCGACGCGTTTGGCGGTGGTGGCTTCGGCACCTAGCTTGAGCGCAGGCCCGCTCAGTACAACCCCTTTGAGGGCCTGTGGATTCGCCAGGGCGTAGTGAACCGTGACCAGGCCCCCCATGCTGTGGCCAAACATGAACACCGGAACACCGGGGAAGGCCTTGCGCGCATGCTGAACGCCTGCATCGACATCGCTCACCAGTTGTTCGACCGAGTCGAAGCGCTGGCGCGGTCCGCCTGAACGGCCGTGACCGCGGTGGTCTTGCGCCACTACGGCAATGTGCTGGGCATTCAACGCCGCCGCCAGGGCGCCATAGCGCAGCGCGTGGTCGCGAATGCCGTGAACGATGACCACGACGCCCCGCGTGGGACCTGAAGCCGGCTGCCAGACGTATCGCTGCAGGCAGGTTCCGTCGCTGGCCTGACCCAGGACGATCTGCGGCAACTGAGCCGCGACCGCGGTGGCAACGGGTGCCGCCGCGCAAGCGGATGGGTCGGACGCCGCGTGTGCATGCGTCAACGTCAGTGCCAGCAACGCGCCCTCGAACACGCGGCGCAGCACAGAGCGGGATACGTAGTGGGCTTTCATCAACATCTCCATGACCAGGAACGATGTCGATGGTCGCAGCTTGGGCCCACGCGCGAATCCGCCAAATGGCGGATGCTAGTTTGGGGCATCCAGCAAGCCACTGCGGGCGGCCACCAGCGCCGCGCCGGCCCGCGTATTGACACCCAGCTTGGCGTAGATGTTCAGCGTGTGCGTCTGCACGGTACGGTCCGAAATTCCCAGCAATCGGGCGATGTGCTTGTTGCTGCAGCCCACCGCGAGATGTCTCAGCACGTCGTGCTCCCGTCCGGTCAGATTGGCGGCGCTTCGCGGCGGCACGCGGCTGGGCACACCCAGCGTCGCCACGACCGCCTCCACCGCTTCCCCATCGAGTTCCCGTGCAGTGACCAATGCACGCAGCCGGCCCACCGCCGCGAGCGTGTCGTGCGCGGGCCGATGGGGGCGCGCCTCGCGCATGCCACAGGCAATCTCCGCCGCGGCAAGCACACGCGTTGCCAGATCCAGTGGCGGCGCATGGGGGCCGCGCGATGGCGTGGCATCGCCACGCCGTGTGCCGTGATGGGCCCCCGCGACGCGGGCGGCGCGAACCAGCGGCCGGGCAGCGGCCAGCACGCGCTCGGTGTGGTAGGCGTGGGTGCGTGCCAGTTCGCGTTCGGCGGGCCGCCATTGCCGGGCGCGCAGCCACAACGACGACGGCAAGGCCACCTGCCCCAGATCGTGCAGGGACGCCGCCAAACCCAGATCCTCCAATGTCTCGGCCGATGCACCCAGCAGCCGCGCGGCACCGCAGCACAGGCCATGGACGCCCCGCGAATGTCCGCCCGTGAACGGGGATTGCAGATCGGCGAAATCACCAAAAGTGGTGGCCACGCGGGCCAGCGTTGCCTTGACCGTGAAAGCCTCGGTTTGGCCAATGTGTTCAAGGCGCGTCATCAGGAATTCCGGGCTTCCCAGCACGGGCAGCAGTTGCAGTGCGATTCGGGTGCAACTGGGCTCCAGGCTTTTCCCACTCTCCGAAGAGAGGCGCTCGCGTGCGGCCTCCAGGTCGGCCGTCAGATACAGCAGGACCGCGGTGTGGGCGACTTGCGCGAGCCGCCCGACCAGGGAAATGTCTTGCCCGGCCCGCCCGTGCGGGTGCCCGGCGCCATCCCAGCGCTCAAATACCTCGTCCAAGGCCCGCAGCACCGGTTCGGCCACGTGGAGTTCGGCCGCCAACAGGCGCGCCGCCTCGCACGCCTGGAGTGTCCAGTCGTTGCCCAGGCTGGGGTGGCTCAGGGTGGCCATCAGGCCGCGCGCTCGCGCCAGCCAATGCGGATTGGCATCGACCAGCGCCGTCAGGACTGCCGCCGCTCCCCCGCCGCCACTGAGCAGCAGTGAACGCCGCAACCGGATGTCGTCTTGCGCCAGACGGCTTTCGTTCGCCGCAAAGGCGGTGCAGCCCATGTGTCGCAGCAACCCGGCCTGAAATACGGCTGCCTGCACCGCCTGGGAGCATCCCAGGCCCTGCGCCAGCTCGACGGCAAAGCACGCGGTCAGCACGCTCTTGTCCTCGGTCAGCCCATTGGCCATGTCCAGCGCCGACGACAAGGCGATCAGACACTCCAGTGCGGGGTCTTTCACCGGGTACATGGAGTAACCCGGGAACGAGCGTAAACAAAGGTCAGCGCGAAATGCCTCGTCATGCGGGCAAGTATCGCACCGGGGCAGGGCATCGGGCAGGATCGGAACTCGAGCGCACCGTGCGGACGCGGGCGTTCATGCCGCCGTGGGCGCGGGCGCGACGAAAGTGCGGCACACTGTGAGCGGCACCATCCCGGATAGCCGTACGCACATCGGGGCGCAGATGGACAACAGCCTGTTACTGGTCACGGTCGAGGTACTCTGTGTCATCGTCGCACCGCTCTTGATTCTCTATCTGGCGGGGCGCTGGCCCATGCGCGTCACGATTCCGAGCCTGCTGGTGATTCCCGTGCTCTGGTACCTGACGTACGCGCCCATTCACGAACTGAGCCACGTTCTGGCCACTTACCTGGTCGGCGGTTCCGTGACGGAGATCAAGCTCATACCCAGCTTCTGGCGCGGGGAGTTCGCGCGTGCCTGGATCACGCCCGAGGGTCTGCAATCACCCTGGCAGCAACTCGCGATGACCAGCGCACCCTATATCCTGGATGGCGTGAGTGTCGTGGCGGGCCTTCTTGCCCTGCAACGAATGCGCCGGACGCACCCTTTCGTGTTGGGCGTCACATTCATGCTGCTGTGTCTGCGACCGGCTTTCGATGCCGTGTGCGAGACCGTGGCGTTCGCGCTTGGGGCCAGGGGAGATCTCCACCATATCGCGCGGTCGATCGGAACCCCCATGCTGTGGGCGGCCATGGCGATGCTGTTGGGGTTTTCGCTGTTCACGATCAGGCGCTGGCTTGCCGAGGGCGCGGTGCGTGCGGCCCGAGTCGACGTCAAGACGCCGTGACATCGAAACTCACGGCGCTGGCTGTGCCGCGCCAGTACGCATACGGGCCAGTGTCGAGCACCCACTCGGCCACCGCTTGCGCAGGAAGCTTCATGCCCGAGACTTCGCGCCAGCTCAGAACGCGTGCCTGCCAGGGCCGCGGCACCGCAGGGTCCCTGCCGTTGTCGAAGAGGCGGTGGGCTACCAGGATGGCGTCCACCATGCCGTCGGTACCGAAGTGAAATTCCGCGACGGCGGTGACGTCCCCTGCGCTCAGGGTGGCGCGGGCACGGACATCGTCGATCGACTCCCAGCACATGCCCTGACTGGGAAGTAGCGCAGTCGGAAACCAGATCGCCTCGGCGAGATGGCGCTGGAGCGCAGCGCGGGACAACTGCGGTGTCGGGGCAGCATCCACAACGGTAATCCAGCCAGCCACCTTGCCGCGCATGGAACCTTTGCCGTCCAGGAACATGTCGCGCACCAGCGCGGGTAGCGCCGGAGCCACGGCGATGCGGGCATCCCAGACGAAGCCCGGTGGATTGACCGTGTAGTCCTGCGTGGCCTTGAACGGCTTCCAGTGGTCGGCGCCGGGCTTGCCCATGTTGAATTCGCCGCGCCACCCGATCCGGGCGCGCTGGATCATCGGCTGCCCTTCGCGCAGCACCTGCCGCAGGTACCGGGCCACCGGTGCGGGCAAGCCATCCAGCTCCCGCTCCGAATAGACCGGCACTCGGTTCGGTTGGGCCGCAGCGCCCAGGCGCGCCTTGAATTCGGAACTTGCGCGCATCCAGCGCCGCTGCCCCACCCACAGGGCCAAGACAAGGATCAAACTCAGCGCGACAAGTGTGATGAGGGATAGGCTGATCAGCATGGGACCTCCACAGGCATCAGTGACCATGCTCGCTGGTCAGGGCGACCCAGGTTTTGAGATTGGTCAAGCCGCGACCAACGCCCTGGTTCGTCACTGTACGGATCGCATCACCGACCGGATGAATTCCACCTTGGCTTCGGTGTAGGCCTCCCGGTCTTGCGCGTGTTGGGCAGCGAGCTCGGTCTTGAGCGCGAGATAGCGGGCCGCGAGTTGAGGGTCGGCGCGCAAGGCATCGCGAAATTGGATGTGCCGGTGCCAGACCTCGCCCTGGTGGACGACGAGGTGCAGGTGATGCGTGCGATGACCATCGGCCCAACGCATGAACCATTTGCGGTCGGTGAGGGTGGCGTTGAACTCGGCCGAGGTGGTGTAGCCCGACTGGCACAGGGGTCCGGCCAGGGAGGCGGCAACGGCCATGGATTCCACTCCGGCAAGCATGTCGATGATGGGCTTGGCCGCCAAGCTCGGGACGGCCGTGCTTCCGATGTGCTGTATGTCCAGCAGTCCGGGTAGCCGCAGCGACAGCAGCCGGTCACGTTCTGCAGCAAACAGCGCCGGCCAGGACGGGCTGTACGCCTGCAGCGCAACCTGCTCGTGAATGGCCGCCTGCAAGGATTCTTCGTCGGTCACGGTGATGCCTCGGGGGCGGACAGGTCACTCATGCCGCAGCGCATCAATCGGGTCCATGCGTGCCGCGCGGCGCGCGGGGAAGTAGCCAAACAGCACGCCGATGCCCGCGGAGAACACGAAGGACAGCAGGTTCACGCCGGGGTTGAACAGGTAGGGCACCTGCATCACGCCGGCCAGGACGATGGAGGCGCCGGTGGCCAGCACGATGCCCATGAGTCCGCCCAGGCAGGCCAGCACCACGGCTTCGATCAGGAACTGCAGCAGCACCTCGCGCTCCAGCGCGCCAATGGCCAGGCGCAGGCCGATCTCGCGCGTGCGCTCGGTCACGCTCACGAGCATGATGTTCATGATGCCGATGCCGCCCACCAGCAGGCTCACGGCGGCCACGGCGCCCAGCAGCATGGTCAGGACCTTGGTGGTGCCGGACAGGGTGTCGGCCAGTTGCTTGGTGTCCAGCACGTTGAAGTTGTCCTCGTCCGTGTCGGCCAGCTTGCGCCGCTCGCGCAGCAGTTGCGTCAGGCTGGCCTTGACGCGGGCCGGGTCGCTGCCGTCCATCATGGACACGAGCAGGGTGTTGACGCGGGTGTTGCCGGTGATACGGCGTTGCAGGGTCTTGATGGGCACCAGCACCATGTCGTCCTGGTCGTTGCCGAAGGCGCCCTGGCCCTTGGAGGCCAGCAGGCCGATCACCTCGCACGAAATCTGCTTCACGCGCAGTTGCTCGCCCACGGTCGGAGCGGTGGCGCCGAAGAGTTCGCGTCGCACTGTCTGGCCCACGAGGCACACGGCGGCGCCGGCGCGCAGCTCGTCGTCGGAAAACGCGCGGCCGCTCTCGATCTTCCAGTTGCCGGTTTCCAGCCAGGCGTTGGTGCTGCCAAACACGCTGCTGGTCCAGTTGCGGCCATTGGCCACCACGGTGCTGCCCGTGCGCGCCTCGGGCGCCACGGCCGCGATGCCGCCGATCTGCGTGGCGATGGCCTCGGCGTCGGCTTCCTTGAAGGGGGGGGCGTTGGGGCCGCCGCCGCCGGGGCCCATGCGCTGTCCGGGGCGGATCTGCAGCAGGTTGGTGCCCAGGCTGGAGATCTGGTTCTGCACCGCCAGGGTGGCGCCATTGCCCAGCGTGACCATGGTGATGACGGCGCTCACGCCGATCACGATGCCCAGGATGGTGAGGAACGAGCGCAGCAGGTTGCGTCGGATGGAGCGCAGCGCCAGTAGCAAGGTGTTGAACAGCATCAGTGCACCTCCGTGGCCGCCGGGGCCGCCTCGGTGCCAGCCGCCGCCCGGGCACCGGCCGGGTGGGGATTGGGCGTGTCGCTGGCCACGGTGCCATCCACAAAGCGCACGATGCGCTTGGCGTAGGCGGCCATGTCCGCCTCATGCGTGACCATGAGCACGGTGATGCCGTGGTCCACGTTCAGGCGCCACAGCAGCTCCATGATTTCGTGGCTGCGCTGCGTGTCCAGGTTGCCGGTGGGCTCGTCGGCCAGCAGCACGGCCGGTTCGGTAACGATGGCACGCGCAATGGCCACGCGCTGCTGCTGGCCACCCGACAGCTCGGCCGGGGTGTGGTGCTCCCAGCCCGCCAGCCCGACGGAGGTCAGGGCCCTGGCCGCCGCCGCGTGCCGTGCCGCCGCGCTTTCCCCGCGATACAGCAGGGGCAATTCCACGTTCTCCTGGGCCGAGGTGCGTGCCAGCAGGTTGAAGCCCTGGAACACGAAGCCCAGATAGCGCCGGCGCAGCCGTGCCCGCTGGTCGCGCGAGAGCGACTCCACGTGCACGCCCTGGAACAGGTACTCGCCGGTGGTGGGGGTGTCCAGGCACCCCAGCATGTTCATGGCGGTGGACTTGCCCGAGCCGCTGGGCCCCATGATGGCCACGAAGTCACCGGCGTCGATGTCCAGGTCCACGCCCCGCAGCGCGGCCAGCGCGGTGGCGCCCTGCCCATAGACCTTGGTCACGCCGAGCAGGCGGATGACCGGTGGCGCGATCATGGCGTCCCCACGCTTGCCCGCTTCGCGTGGCCGCTGCCCCCCGGAGGAGACCGCCCCGCCTTGGGGCGGCTCGGCGGCGGTCATGGCGCGGCTCCGCTGCTGCGCTGGTCGGTGATGACAGCCATGCCTTCCTGCAGCTGTTCGCCGCTGACTTCGGTGTTGCGTCCGTCGCTGATGCCGGGCGTGACCTGCACCGCCACGGCCTGGCCGTCGCGCAGCACCCAGAGCTGGCGCGCGGCCGCGCCGCTCACGCCAGCGCGGCGCGTGCCACCAGGGCGGGGCATGCGCGGCATCAGTTTGGACATCACACCGCCGTCGGCCGCACTGGCCGGCGCGCCGGCTTGCAGGGTGGGCGAGAAACGCAGCGCCGTGTTGGGCACCAGCAGCACGTTGGTGCGCTCGGTGGCGACGATGGTGGCCGAGGCCGTCATGCCCGGGCGCAGGCTCAGGTCGCCGTTGTCCACGTCCAGGTAGGTGACGTACGTCACCACGTTGTCTGTCTTGGTGGAGCCGTAGGCCACGCGCGTGATGCGCGCCGGGAAGCGGCGCGACGGATAGGCGCTGACCGTGAAGCTGGCCTTTTGCCCGACCTTGACCGAGCCCACGTCGGCCTCGTCCACGCTCACTTCCAGGCGCAACTGCTTCAAATCCTCGGCGATGGCAAACAGCGTCACGGCCTGCAGCGAGGCGGCCACGGCATTGCCGGGATCCACGGAACGCGAGAGCACCACGCCGTCGATGGGCGAACGGATGGAGGCCTTGGACAGGTTGGTTTCGTCGGTGGAGAGGGCGGCGCGCGCCTCGACCACGTTGGCGCGGGCGCTGGTTTCGCTCGCCAGGGCGCGGTCCACCGTGGCGCGGGCGCTGTCCAGCTCTGCCGCCGAGGGCACCTTGCCCCCGGACAGGCGTGCCACTTCTTCCAGCCTCGCCAGGCTGGCCTGCGCCTCCTTCAGCGTGGCCGTGGCCAGGGCCTGCTGGGCCTGGGCGGCAGCCTGGGCGGCACGCGAGCGTTGCACCTGGTCGGACAGCTTGGCCGTGTCCAGCTCCACCAGCACCTGGCCGGCCTTGACACGGTCGTTCACGTCCACCAGCACGCGCTTGACCGTTCCCGACAGCTCGCTGCCGATGTTCACGGACCGGGTGGGTTGCGGGGTGCCGTTGGCGGAAACGGTCAGTGTGAGGTTGCCCCGGCGCACGGGCTCGCTCACATAGCTGGGGGCGGCGCTGGCCTTCTGCCCGGATTGCCACCAGAGCAGGGCCGCACCCAGCACGAGCAGCACGATGGCGCCGACCCACAGCGCGGGGCGCCGCCACCAGGGGCGCGCGGCATCGGCGCCCAGAAGGGCCTGCAGGTCGGTACCCGATGGGGTCGGTGTGGGGGAGGGTGTCGTGGCGTTCATGGCGCGTCGATGGTTTCTTGAGTGGTGGAGGACCAGCCGCCGCCCAGGGCCTTGTACAGGCGTACATGGTCGGCGCTGAGGCTGGCGCGCGTGCTCTCCACGCCATCCTGGGTGGACAACAGGGTGCGCTGGGTGTCCAGCACGGAACGGAAGTCGATGAGCCCGCTGGCGTAGCGTTGCCGTGCCAGCAGGTCGGCGTTGGCTGCCGCGTCGGCGGCGGCCTGCAGGTGCCCCAGGCGAGCGCGGTTGCCTTGCAATGCAACGAGGGCGTCTTCCACGTCCTTGAGCGCGTTGAGCACCGTGGCCTCGTAGGCCACGCGAGCCTGCTCCAGGGCGGCGTCCTGCACCCGTACCTGGGCACGGGCCGCGCCGGCGTCGAACAGCGGCACGGACACACTGGCCAACAAGGCGTTCGCCACCGAGGCGCCCTGGGTCAAGCTGCCCAGCGTGAGCGCGCGCAGCCCGACGGAACCGCTGATGCGCAGGCTGGGGTAGCGCGCCGCGTCGGCCTGCACCACGCGCGCCAGCGCGGCGCTGACGCGGTGCTCAGCCGCACGCACATCGGGCCGCTGGCGCAACGTCTCGGCGGGAATGGCCAGCGCCAGATCGTCGGCCGCCTGGGGCACGGGGGCGTCGCGCAGTTGCTTTTGCACGATGCCCAGCGGGCGTGCGGTGAGCACGTCCAGGCTGTGCAGGGCCTGCGCAAGGCTGGTGTCCAGGGCGGGAATCTGCGCGCGGGTCTGTTCGGCGGCGGCCACGGCCTGTTCCACGTCCAGCGACGAGGCCAGCCCGGCCTGGGCCCGCCAGCGCGCGATCTGCAACGTCTCGGTCTGGCTGGCCAGATTGTTGCGGGCAATGGCCAGCCGCGCCTGCAGGCCGCGCAGCTCGATGTAGGTCACGGCCACTTCGCCCGCCAATGCCACCTGCACCTGGGCCAACGCGGCGGCCGCGGCCTGCGCATCGGCCTCGGCGGCGGCCAGGGCACTGCGGTTGCCGCTCCACACATCGGGTTCCCAACTGGCGTCGAGGCCCAAGGTGAAACTGTTGCCGGCTGGAGCGTAGCCGGCACGGCTGCGCTGGGCGGAGGCCGAGGCGTCCGCCTGTGGCCACAGCCCGGCGGCGCGCACATCGCGCAACGCGCGCGCCTGGCGCAGCGCCGCACGCGCGCTGCGCATGTCGGTGTTGGCATGCAGCGCCCGATCGATCAGGGCAATGAGCTGCACATCGCCAAAGCGTTGCCACCACGCCGTCAAATCAGCGGACTGCTGCCCGGGACGGGCTCCCGCCCGGGACCACGCCGCGGGAACCGGCGTGTCGGGCAATGTGCCCTCGCGTGACGCCAGCGGAGCACAACCGGTCACGGCGAATACCGAGGCGACCAGTGCCCAGCGACAGGTGGGCAGTGCAAGAACACGTAGATGCATGAAATCCCTTCGGGCACAACCGGCATCGAATTCTCGGACCGATGCATGTACACGGTGTGGCGCGAGCGTGAAGTGTGTGTAAAGTTGGAACCAAGCGTACCGCGCCGCGAGAGCGCGGGCTTGAGGCAAATCAAGCGCCTGCGCAATGCCCTGCATAGACTTCTCAGGGAAGGCCCGTGCGCGGATCGGCACCGGGTGTTTTCATCGGAGGCAGGGATGAACGGCGAGCGTGAAGCGGTGTTTGTGGCGCGTGGACTGACCAAGGACTACGGTCAGGGCCCAACGGCCGTGCATGCCCTGCGCGGGGTCGATCTGGACATCTATGCGGGCGAGTTCATCGTGCTGCTGGGGGCCTCGGGCAGTGGCAAGTCGACCCTGCTCAACATTCTGGGTGGGCTGGACAGCGCCACCGCTGGCGTGGCGCGCTGGCATGACCACGATCTCACCCAGGCAGGGGATGCGGAATTGACCCGCTACCGGCGCGAGCACGTGGGTTTTGTCTTCCAGTTCTACAACCTGATTCCCAGCCTGACGGCGCGGGAAAACGTGGCGCTGGTGACCGACCTGGCCACGAACCCGATGCGCCCCGAGGAGGCGCTGGAGCTGGTCGGTCTGGGGCGGCGCATGGATCACTTCGTCTCGCAGCTTTCGGGCGGCGAACAGCAGCGCGTGGCGATCGCGCGTGCCATTGCCAAGCGTCCGGATGTGCTGCTGTGCGACGAGCCCACGGGCGCGCTGGACTGTGCCACTGGCATCCTGGTGCTGCAGGCTGTCGAAAAGGTGAACCGCGAGCTGGGGACCACGGTGGTCGTGATTACCCACAACGCCCCCATCGGCGGCCTCGCCGACCGGGTACTGCGCATGGCGGATGGGCGCATCGCCAGCAGCACGGAAAACCCCGAGCGCAAGACGGCCAGCTCGCTGTCGTGGTGAAAGCGAAGATGACATGTTGCCCGCCCTGTACCTGAAGCTGTGGCGTGATTTACTGCAATTGCGCGCGCAGGCGCTGACCATCGGCGTCGTGGTGGCCTGCGGCGTGGCTGGGTTCGTGGGTGAATTTTCGACGCACGAATCGCTCAAGGGTTCGCGCGACGCCTACTACCAGGCGACGCGCTTCGCCGATGTGTTCGCGGCCGTGCGCCGTGCCCCGCTCGGCCTGCGTGAGCGGCTGGCCGCGCTGCCAGGTGTGACGGAAGTCCAGTTGAGCACGGCCTTCGATGCGCAGCTTGACTTGCCGGGCGTGGTGCCATCGGTGACGGGGCGCTTCATCGGGCTCGCCGTGGGGGGTGACGGCGCGGGTCCACGCCAGGGGTTGAATGCCTTGACGCTGCGCCAGGGGCGCTGGCCGGAACGGTCTGGGCAACTCGAGGCGGTTGTGAGCGAGCGGTTTGCGCAGGCGCGTGGGCTGCGCGTGGGCGGCAGCCTGGTGGCGCTACTCAACGGCCGGCGCGAGACCGTGCATCTGGTCGGCACCGTGCTTTCACCCGAGTATGTGTACGCCACGCGGGGCGGCGCGCCCGATGACCAGTGGTTTGGCGTGTTCTGGATCGACGACGAGCGCCTGGCCACGGCCTATGACATGGTGGGCGCGTTCAACCGGCTGGCGCTGCGTCTGGACGCGCGGGCCAGCGAGCCCGCGGTGCTGGAGGGGGTGGACCGCCTGCTGGAACCTTACGGCGCGGTGGGCGCGGTGGCGCGCGACAAGCAGTTGTCCAACGCCATCGTGAAGAACGAGCTGGACGAGCAGAGGGTGTTGGGCACGGTGCTGCCCGGCATCTTTTTGCTGGTGGCGGTGTTCATTCTGAACGTCGTGCTCAGCCGACTGGTTGTCACGCAGCGTCAGCAGATCGCCACCCTCAAGGCACTGGGCTACACAGACGGCGCCATCGCCGCGCACTACATCATGCTGGCGGTGATGCTGTCCATCATCGGGTTGGTCGCCGGCCTGGCGCTGAGTCAGTGGCTCGGTCAGGCCATGCTTGGCTTGTATGGCCAGGTGTTTCGCTTTGCCGAGTTGCGTTACCGTACCGTGCCCTGGGTGGTGGGCGTGTCGGTACTGGTGGTGACGCTGGGCGCCGCCGCTGGCGCGTTCGCGGCCATCCGGTCCGTGGTGCGCCTGTCGCCGGCGCAGGCCATGCAGCCACCCGCGCCGCCGTTGTACCGCGCCACCCTGCTGGAGCGCCTGGGTTGGACCCGTGGCTGGGGCGCTGCCCGGCTCATGGTGCTGCGCAATATCGAGCGCCGCCCACTGCGCGCGGCCATGACGGTGCTGGGCATCGCCGCGGCCGTTGCATTGCAGATTTCGGGAGCGTTCTGGCTCGACGCCATTGGGCACATCTCCGACGTGCAATTCCGCAGGGTGCAGCAAGGGGACGTTCTGGTCAACTTCAGCCACCCCGTGGATGCCGATGTGGTGGCCGATCTGCGGCGCCTGCCCGGGGTGCTCGCGGCGGAGACGCAGCGCAACGAGCCGGTGCGCGTGCGCGCGCACGGCAAGGTCGTGGACACGGTGCTCAGTGGCTACCCGCCGCGCGCCCGGTTGCTCAGGGTGGTGGACGAAACCCGTGACGCCGTGACCGTGCCCGCGCAGGGGGTCATGCTCAACGCCCTGCTGGCGCGCGAACTGGGTGTGGGCGTGGGGGACAGCGTGGACATCGAATTCCGGCTGTGGCATCGCACCCGCGCCCCGGTACAGGTGACCGACATCGTGCATACGATGTTCGGCAAGCAGTTGTTCATGGAACTGGACGCCATGAACCGGCTTGCTCGCGACGGCGCCGGCGTCACGGATGCCGCGCTGCATGTGGATCCGCTGGCCATGGACGCCTTTCACACCGCCATGAAGGCGGCGCCACCCATCGCCGCGGTGTCCGACAAGGCCAGTCTGCTGCGCAGCTTCAATGAAACCACCGCGCGCAATCTCGGGTTCTTTACCACGGTGCTCACGCTGTTCGCGGTGGCCATGGCCGTGGGTATCACCTACAACGCCGCGCGCATCGCGCTGTCCGAACGCGCCTGGGACCTGGCCAGCTTGCGCGTGCTGGGCATGACGCGCGCGGAGGTGTCCGTACTGCTGCTTTCGGAGTTGGCTCTGGAACTGGTGCTGGCGCTACCCTTGGGCGGCGTGCTCGGTTTCGGGCTGGCATCCGCCCTGATGCAGCTGATGATGTCGGAGAACATCGACTTTCCGGTGGTCATCGCGCCCAGCACCTACGGCGTGGCAGCGCTGTGCGTGCTGGGCGCGGGCGTGGCCAGTGCGCTGGCCGTGCGCCGCCATGTGGATCGGCTCGATCTGGTGTCGGTGCTGAAGGTGCGTGAATAGGGTACAAGGGAGGAATGGATATGACGTTCGACACGATCAAGAGATATGCCGGCTGGATCGCGCTGGCTGTGCTGGCCGTGGCCGCGCTGGCATGGGCTTTCGTGCCACGCGGGCTGGAGGTGGATGTGCGGGCCGTGCGTCTGGGGCGCTTTGAGCAGACCATCGAACAGGACGGACGCCTGCGCGTGCAGCACCGCTACCTGATCACCGCCCCTACCGCGGCGGACCTGACGCGCCCTACCCTCAAGGTGGGCGACGCGGTGCGTGCTGGCCAGGTGGTGGCGGTACTGACCCCGGTGGCGCCACAGATGATCGACGCGCGCACGCGCGGCGTGCTGCAGGAGCGCGTGGGCAGCGCGCAGGCGGCCCATGCTGCGGCCATGGCGCAGGTGCAGCGCCAGCAGACGGCACTGGCACAGGCCCGGCTGGAGTCGGAACGCACGCAGAAACTCGCGGGCGACAACTTCGTGTCGGCCTCGGCGCGGGACCAGGCCGTATTGACGCTGCAGGCGCAGCAGCGCGCGCTGGAGGCGGCGCAGGCCGACGCTCACGTGGCCGAGCACGCCCTGAGCGAGGCCCGGGCGGCGTTGCAGGCCAGTCAGGGCCGTGCCGCGCCCGGCGGCGCGACGGCGGGCCACTGGAACCTGAAGTCGCCCATCGATGGCCGCGTGATCAAGCTCCATCTGGAGAGCGGCGGACCGGTGACGGTGGGTCAGCCGCTGCTGGAGGTGGCGGACACGACCCAGGTGGATGCCGTGATCGACGTGCTTTCAGGCGACGCGCCCCGGGTCAGGGTGGGTGCCCCGGTCCGCCTGGCATTGGGCTCGGGCGTGGGGCCACTTTCCGCGCGCGTGACGCGCATCGAACCCGTGGCGTTCACCAAGGTGTCCGCGCTGGGGATCGAGGAGCAGCGTGTGAACGTCATTGTCCAGCTGCAGGCCAACGCCGCGCAGCAGGCCCTGCTGGGCGAGGGCTATCGCGTGGATGCCACGGTGCAGGTGTCCGCGCAGGAAAATGCCCTGTTGCTGCCGACCGCGGCCCTCGTGCGTGACGGCGCCCAATGGAGCGTGTTTGTGCTCGATGGCGACCGGGCGCGGCGCCGAACGGTGCAGGTGCGCGAGCGCAACACCGAGTTCGCCTGGGTGCAGGACGGCGTGGTGGCGGGAGATCGCGTGGTACTGTACCCTGGAGCCTCGCTGGCGGATGGGCAGCGGCTGCGCGCAAGAGAGAGTGCCGAGTAGTCGACGGCGACGCACTCGGCCGCTCGGACTGCTTCAGAGCCTCAGGAGAGGTCGAGTTCGTAGGCGTAGCTGGCGCGCCTCTGCTTGAACCCCTGCGCCTCGTAGAACCGGTGTGCTGCCTCGCGGTGCAGGCCCGTGCGCAGCCGGACCCGGGAATAGCCTTGCGTGCGCGACCAAGCCACCGCCTGCGCAACGAGCCGGCCACCCACGCCGTTGCGCTGATGGCTGGCCGCCACGACCAATGTGGCCACTTCGGCATATCCGACCGAGTTGAGCAGGCGCACACCGTGCACGTGGCACAGGCCCACCAGCGAAGCCTGCGCATCCGCCACGAACACGGCCTGGTGTGGCCATTGATTGATCAGCGCCAGCCGTTGGACCACGTCTTGCGGCGTGGCGGCGTAGCCCAGATCTGGAAACAGGGCGGACACGCCGGGCGCATCCCCCGCGTGCATCTCGCGCACAAGAATTCCAGACACACGCCTTCTCCAGAAAAATGTCACGGTCCGCCGGCATGCGGCGTCTTCTCGACATGATAATCACGGTGGTGAGCGCCAAGAGGCATCCAACAGATTTTTCGGAGGTTCGTCATGGAATTTGGCAAGCAGACCACCGTTTCCGGGGGGATGGGCAAGCTGTTGCTGGTACTGGGAGCGTTGCTGCTCGTCTATCTTGTCGCGCCGTTCGCGGTCGTGCCCAACGGCTACCGTGGCGTGCTGACCACCTTCGGCAAGGCCAACGATGCCGTGTACGAACCCGGCATCCACTTCCGGATTCCGCTCATGCAGACCATGCACCTGATGAACGTACAGATCCAAAAGGGCGAGGGCGAGGGTGATGCCGCCTCCAAGGACCTGCAAAGCGTGCACACGAAGGTGGCGATCAATTACCACCTGCTGCCCTCGGCCACGCTGGACGCGTTCCGCAACATCGGCCCGTCCACGGATATCGCGGCTGAACGCATCATCGTGCCGGCCACCTACGAGGCCGTGAAAGCCTCCACCGCCAAGTTCACGGCCGAAGAGCTGATCACGCGGCGCACTGAGGTCCGCGAGGCCATGGGCGTGCTGCTCAAGGAGAAGATGGTGCGCCACGGGCTGGTGCTGGACGAGTTCTCGGTGGTCAACTTCTCGTTCAGCAAGTCGTTTTCAGAAGCGATCGAGGCCAAGGTCAGCGCCGAGCAGCAAAAGCTCAAGGCCGAGCGTGACCTGGCGCGCATCCGCGTCGAGGCGGAGCAAAAGATCGCCAGTGCCAGGGCCGAGGCCGAAGCGTTGGCCTTGCAGCGCCAGCAGGTCACACCTGATTTGCTCAGGCTGCGCGAGATCGAAAACCAGACCGCCGCCATCAAGAAGTGGGACGGCCGCCTGCCCAACGTGACCGGCGGCGGCGCCGTGCCCTTCATCAACGTGGCGCCGGCCAAGTAAGCGCGGCGCCTACGCGGGCCACAGCGGCGGCATGTGGCCCATGAACTGCGCCACGGCCGTGTCGATGTCCAGGCCGTGGTTGAGCACACGGTCCAGAATCCGCGTGATGGGCATGTCCACATGCAGTTGACGCGCCAGCGCGGCCACGGCTTCCGCGGAGAACGCGCCTTCGGTCACTTCCTTGCGCTCGGCCAGCACGTCGGCCAGGCGCCGGCCCTCGCCCAGGGCCACGCCCAGCGAGGTGTTGCGCGACTTCAGGCTGTTGGCCGTGAGCATGAAGTCCCCGATGCCCGCCAACCCCGCGAAGGTGGCGGCTTGCGCGCCCTTGGCCAACCCCAGGCGCGTGGCCTCGACCATGCCCAGCGTGATGAGCGTGGCGCGGGCGTTCTCGCCCATCTTGCGCCCGGCGGCGATGCCGCTGGCAACGGAAATCACGTTCTTCATGACACCGCCTATGGCCGCGCCGATCAGGTCGTTCGACAGATGCACGCAGAAGTTCCGGGTCGCGATGGCGTCCCCCACGGTGTTGGCCACGCCGGCATCGGCGCAGGCCAGTACCACGCCGCACGGCAGGTCGTTCGCAATTTCGCGTGCGAATGACGGGCCGGAGAGCACGGCCACCACGCTGTGCGGCAGCGTGGCCGCAAGGACTTCGGGCATGAGCTCGCAGGTGCCGCGCTCCACCCCCTTGGAGCAGCTCACCACGGGAAGTCCTGGCCGCAGCAACGGCTGCATGACGGTGGCGATGCCGCGTACGTGCTGCGCCGGTACCGCCAGCAGGAGGAAGTCGCAATCCCGCGTGGCCTCGGCCAGGTCGCCGGTGGCGCGAATGCCGGCCACCAGAGGCACGTCGGGCAGAAAGTGGGTGTTCATGCCCTGCACGTTGATGGCCTCCACCACCTCGGCCTCGCGCGCCCAGATCAGTACGTCGTGCCCGGAGCGGCGCGTGACGCAGGCCAGAGCCGTGCCGAAGGAGCCGCCGCCGATGATGCCAATGCGTGCCATGATGTGTTTCCTTGATGCTCTCAGGGCTCGATGCGCCGACCATCCGTCGGGTCGAACAGGTGCAGGTTCTGGGGGGCGAAGGTCAGCGGCAGGGCGCCATCGTGCGCCTGTGTAGAGGCCGCATGCAGCCGCGCGGCCAGACGCACACCCTTGCGCTCGGCGCCCAGATGGCCATAGACCAGCGAATCCGAGCCCAGCAGTTCCACGAAGTTGATGTGCGGCGTGAGCAGGGCCGCGTCCTCGGCGCAAACCTCCAGGTGCTCCGGGCGCACGCCCAGAAGCACTTCGCGCCCCGCGACTGAGAGCACCGGCCGCGGCAGACGCACGCGCTCGCCCTCGGGTGTCAGCAGCGCCCCGCCCTGGGCGTCGAGGCGTCCAGGAAGGAGGTTCATGGGCGGTGAGCCGATGAAGCCGGCCACGAAGGTGGTGGCCGGGCGAGCGTACACCTCCAGCGGCGCGCCAATCTGTTCCGAGCGACCCTGATTCATGACCAGCATGCGCTGTGCCAGCGTCATGGCTTCCACCTGATCGTGCGTCACGTACAGGGTGGTGGTGCCCAGACGCTTGTGCAGCGCCTGCAGCTCGGCGCGCATCTGCACGCGCAGCTTCGCGTCCAGGTTGGACAGTGGCTCGTCGAACAGGAACACCGCAGGCTGGCGCACGATGGCCCGCCCCATGGCCACGCGCTGCCGTTGCCCGCCGGAAAGCTCGCGCGGCGAGCGCCGCAGCAGTTGTGTCAGCTCCAGCGTTTCGGCCGCGCGCTGCACCAGGGTGTCGATCTCGTCCTTGGGCAGCCCGCGGATCTTCAGGCCATAGGCCATGTTGTCGTACACGCTCTTGTGCGGGTACAGGGCGTAGTTCTGGAACACCATGGCAATGTCGCGGTCCTTGGGCTCGACCTTGTTCACGACGCGATTGCCAATGGCGATCTCACCGGTGCTGATGCTCTCCAGGCCCGCGACCATGCGCAGCAGCGTTGACTTGCCGCAGCCCGAGGGACCCACCATCACCACGAACTCTCCGTCCGCCACCTCCATGGAGATGCCCTGGATCACCTTGACGGTGCCGAAGGATTTGTACACATCACGGATGGACACGGCGGACATTCACTTCTCCTGTTCAACCAGGCCCTTGACGAACCACTTCTGCATCACGATCACCACGAGCGCCGGCGGCAGCATGGCCAGCATCGCGGCCGACATCACCAGGTTCCAGTCCACCGAGGCATCGCCGCCGGGGATCATCCGTTTGATGCCGATGACGGCGGTGTACATGGACTCGTCCGTGGTCACGAGCAGGGGCCACAGATATTGGTTCCAGCCATAGATGAAGAGGATGACGAACAGCGCGGCCATGTTGGTGCGCGACAGCGGCACCACCACATCCCAGAAAAAGCGCAGGGCGCTGGCGCCGTCCATGCGCGCGGCCTCCATCATTTCGTCGGGGATGGTCATGAAGAACTGATGGAACAGGAAGGTGGCCGTGGCCGAGGCGATGAGGGGCAGCGTCAGCCCGCCGTAGGTGTTGATCAGGTGCAGGTCCGACACCACCTTGTAGGTCGGGAAAATGCGCACTTCCACCGGCAGCATCAGGGTGATGAAGATCATCCAGAAGAACACCATGCGCAGCGGAAAGCGGAAGTACACGATGGCAAACGCCGACAGCAGCGAAATGATGATCTTGCCCACGGCGATGGACAGCGCCATCACCAGGCTGTTGAACATCATCCGGCCCACCGGCGCGGCGCTGGCGCCGGCCACGCCCTCCACGAGCACCGTGCGGTAGTTGTCCAGCATCTGGGTGCCGGGCCACAGCGGGATGGGCACGGCCAGCATGCGCTCGGCCGTGTGCGTGGAGGCGACAAAGGCTATCCATACGGGAAAGGCCAGCGTAAGCACGCTCAGCAGCAGCATGGCGTGGCAGAACAGGCGCAGGCCGGGACGGTTCTCGATCATCAGTACTGGACCTTTCGTTCGATGTATCTGAACTGCACCACCGTGAGCGCCATCACGATCAGCATCAACACCACCGACTGCGCCGCCGATCCACCCAGGTCACCGCCCTTGAAGCCATCGTGGAATACCTTGAAGACCAGCACCTGCGTGGCCCGCACCGGCCCCCCCTGGGTGGTCGCGTCGATCACGCCGAAGGTATCGAAGAAGGCATAGACGATGTTGACCACCAGCAGGAAGAACGTGGTCGGCGAGATCAGCGGCAACACCACGGTGAGAAAGCGCTTGAGCGGGCCGGCGCCGTCGATGGCGGCGGCCTCGATCAACGACTTCGGAATGGCCTGCATGCCCGCCAGAAAGAACAGGAAGTTGTAGGAGATCTGCTTCCAGCCCGAGGCGATGACGATCAGCGCCATGGCCTGGTTGCCGTTGAGCATGTGGTTCCACTCATAGCCGAACCACGCGCGCAGCACGTAGGTGAGGATGCCCACGGACGGGTTGAAGATAAAGGCCCACAGCACCGCCGCCACCACGGGCGCCACCGCGTACGGCCAGATCAGCAGCGTCTGGTACACCTGCGCGCCGCGGATCAGGTAGTCGCAACTGCCGGCCAGGACCAGCGAGATCAGCAGCGCGCCCACCGTCATGGCGACGCTGAAGATGGCCGTGACCTTGAACGAGTTCAGATAGTAGGGGTCCGAGAGCAACTCGCGAAAGTTGAGCAGACCCACGAACTGCACGTTCAGACCGAACGAGTCCTCCACCAGCAGCGACTGCCACATGGCCTGCGAAGCCGGCCACATGAAGAACACCAGCGTGATGGCCAGCTGCGGCGCGACCAGCGCGTAGGGCAGCCAGCCAACGGGGAAGTAGGCACGCTTTTCAGCCGCCATGGCAATCAGCTACTTGGCAGCCCCTTTGTTGGCGCGCTCGAACTTGCGCAGTTCCTCGTCGCCGCGTTTTACGGCCTCATCCAGCGCGGCCTTGGCCGTCTTCTTACCAGACCACACCGCCTCCAGCTCCTCGTCGATGATGTCGCGGATCTGCACGAGGTTGCCCAGTCGTATGCCCTTGGACATCTTGGTCGGATTCTTCAGAAGCAACTGTTCGATGGCCACATCCGTGCCGGGATTCTTCTAGTAGAAGCCCTGCGACTTGCTCAGGTCGTAGGCGGCCGTAGTGATGGGCACATAGCCCGTGGCCTGATGCCAGGCGGCCTGGATCTTGGGCGAGGACATGAAGCTGAAGAACTTCGCGACGCCCCGGTAGTCGTCCTTGGGTCGGCCCGCGTACACCCACAGGCTCGCACCGCCAATGATGGAGTTCTGCGGCGCACCCTTCACGTCGGCGTGGTACGGAAGCGACGAGATGCCGAACTCGAACTTGGAACTGCGCTTGATGTTGCCGTAGGCCGCCGAAGACGTGGTGATCATGGCGCATTCACCGCTGTAGAACTTGGCTTCGGGCTGGGTGGTGCGTCCGGCATAGGTAAAGCGGCCGTCGCCAGCCCAGTCGCCCAGCATGGTGATGTGCTTGACCAGGAGCGGATTGTTGAATGTCAGGCGCGCATCCATGCCGCCAAAGCCATTGTCCTTGGTGGCAAAGGCCACGTTGTGCCAGGCGCTGGCGTTTTCCAGGTGCACCCACGATTGCCAAGCCGTGGTGTAGCCACAGGGCAGGGTGTTGGTGTCCGTGATCTTCTTGGCCGCCACGCCTACCTCTGCCCAGGTCTTGGGCGGCTTGTTCGGGTCCAGGCCAGCCTTGCGGAACGCGTCCTTGTTGTAATAGAAGACGGTGGTGGAGCTGTTGAAGGGCATGGACAGCATGCGCCCCGTGGTATCCGTGTAGTAGCTGGTGACCGCGGGCATGTAGCTCTTGGGGTCGAAGGTCTCGCCCGACTCCGCCATCACCTCGTACACGGGCTTGATGGCCTGGCGCGCGGCCATCATGGTGGCGGTGCCCACCTCGAACACCTGCGCGATGTGCGGCGGGTTCTTGGCGCGGTACGCCGCGATGGCGGCGGACATCGATTCGGCATAGCCGCCCTTGTACACCGGCACCACCTTGTAGTCGGTTTGCGAGGCGTTGAACTGGTTGGCGATGTCGTTGAGCTGGTCACTCAGGGCACCCGTCATCGAGTGCCACCACTGGATTTCGGTGGCCGCATGCGCGACAACAGGGCTTACCAAGGCTGCGCTGATCATCAGCGCCATCAGTTTGCGGGTACGCATGATTCATCTCCTGTACACATGGGTGACACGGCGCCACTCAACACGGCCACCTTAGTTCCGTGGGCGTTGACCAGATTGAGAAAAATCAAAATTCCGGCAGACGCCGAGCGACGCCACGAACCCGGTGCCGCGTCCTGGCATAAGCATCATGTACCTGTGGCCTGCGCCATGAGGGATCGCCATTGCCGGTAGCGTTCGCGCAGCGGCTCGTCGGAGCACACGGGAAAGACTTCCTCCTGGATGGCGTGGTCCCACTGCTGCGGGCGCCGAGCCGCCAGGTAGGCGATGCCGCGTGCCGTGGCCTCGGGATCGTCGCGCCGGCGCACTGGCAGACCGCTGACATTGGCCAGGCGCTGGCACAGCCCGTCAAGCTGCGAGATGCCGCCGCTGACACGAATGCGGCGCGCCGGCGGCACGTACGGCGCCATGTGGTCGATGTTGGCCTGAAGCAGGAAGGCAATGCTTTCCACCACCGCCACGGCCTGTTGCCAGGGCTCGCCCTCGCCCACGTAGCGCGAACGGAACTCGGCCTGCCAGAAGGGCCCACCCAGGCCGGCAATGCCATTGAGGAACAGCGGTGGCGCCTCGGGACGCGCCAGCCACTGCGGCAGGCGTGACTTCAGCTCGGTCATGCCCGGTTGGGCGCCCAGCCACTCCAGCGCCGTCCCCGCACCATTGACGTTGCCCTCCACCATGTAGACGCGCGTGGCGTTGTCGTCCAGGATGATGCCGGTGAGTTGTCGCGGCACGTGGCCCGGTGGGGTCGTGAGGGCGCGCTGCACGAAGGCGCTGGTGCCGATGTTGATGTAGGCGGAGTCGCCCTCGGGCCAGCCGAACGCAAAGACGGCCGCCGACTGATCGCCGTTGACGGCCGCCAGGGGAATGGCGCTGCCGTCCATCTCCAGCGTGCCCCAGGGATGCACCGTGGGCACGCTGCGCGGCAGGAAGCCCGAAGGCAAGCCAAAAAGAGCCAGCAGGTCCGGATCCCAGTCGCGTGTGCCCAGGTTCCACAACTGGGTGCGTGCGGCACATTGCGGATCGGCCAGGAAGGGACGCTCCGTGCACAGACGAAACACGAGGAAGCTGGCCATGGGTCCCCAGCACAGGCGCTGCGCCTGTTGGGCCCGGCGCACACCGTCCAGGTGGTCCAGTGCCCAGCGCAGCTTGCTTGCGCCATAGTGCGGCGACAGGAACAGCCCGGTCTTGCGATGGACTACATCGCCATGGGCCTGCAACTGGTCTATCCACGCGTGGGCGCGCCGATCCTGCCAACTGAAGATGGGTGACAGGGGCTGGCCGGTGAGCCGGTCCCAGCACACGGCGCTGGCGCGCTGGCTGGCCAAACCGGCGGCCACCACGTCCGCGCGGCGCGCGCCCAGCGCCTGCAGGGCCTGCAGGGCCTGCGCGGCGGCGCTGCGCAATGAGGCGACGATCTCATTGCCGTCCTGCTCCGCCCAGTCGGTCTGCGGGTACGCGATGGCGATGTCCGTGGTGCCGCTGGACAGCGCCCGTCCGCGCCGGTCGAACACCAGCGCACGGCTGGCGTGGGTGCCCTGGTCCAGCGCCAGATACAGCGGATCGGACACGGTGGAAAGAGCTTGGCTCATGGCGCAGAAGGGTCACGTCGATACCCGCTCACTCTGGCGCGGCGCGTGGTGTGTGGCTTGAGAAAAATCAAGGAACAGGGGTGTCCACTGCGTAGAGTGCCAAAGGGAGCAGACCGTATCAATTTTGAAGATTGGAGGGATGTCATGGCGTACTTCTGGAAACCCATTGCGATCACACTGGCTCTGACCACGACCTTTGCCGGCATGGCATTTGCCCAAGCCGTGGAGGACGAACTGGTGCTCATCACACCCGTGGCCAAGACGCTGACCGATCCGACGCTGGCGGACTTTGCCAAGTACGCCAAGGAGACCTGGAACATCACGGTCAAGACGAGCGCACTGGCCGCGGGCACGCCCGTGGCCTATGGCCGCATTCTGGAGTGGAAGGGTCGCCCCGAGGTGGACATTTTCTGGGGGGGTGAAAGCGCGCTCTACGACAAACTGGCCGAGCAGAAGCTGCTGGCCAGGCTGGATCTGCCCCAGGCGGTGATGGACGCCATTCCCGCGACCATCGGCAAGCCCAAACCCATCTATCTCAAGGATCCCAAAGGCTTTTGGACCGGTACCGTGCTGGAGCCCTACGGTCTGGTGTACCAGCCCACGGTGCTCAAGCGCCTGGGCGTGCCTGAGCCCAAGGACTGGGACGACCTGCTGCATCCCAAGCTCAAGGGTCATGTGGCGCAGTGCGCGCCCAGCCGTTCCAGCAGCAGCCACGCCACCTACGAGGTGATCCTGCAGCGCGATGGCGATGAAAAAGGCTGGGCCTGGCTCAAGCGCCTCGGGGCCAACACCGGCATGTTCACGGCCCGCAGCCGCGACGTGCCCTCGGTCGTGGCACGCGGCGAGTTCGCCGCCGGCTTTGCCGTTCCCAGCTACATGGCGTTCGAGGACCGGCTCGCGGGCTTCGACATCAGGTTCGTCGCGCCCAAGACCGCCTGGATCACGCCTGAACCCATCGCCGTGCTGGCCGGGGCCAGGCATCCCAAGGCCGCGCGCGCCTTCATCGAGTACATGCTGTCCGAGCGCGGTCAGCGCGTGGCCATGGAGCGCGGCGTGTTCCCCATCACACCCAAGTTCCGCGTGCAGGGCGCGGCCGGTTCGCGCGCCGAGATGGCGGTGGAGTTCACGGGCGGCATCCGTTCCTACTTCGACATCGATGTGACCAATATCTACGAGGATGACAAGGCGCAGGGACGCTACGAAAAGGTGAACGAACAATTCCGCAAGGACATCGAATCGGTGTGGGATCAGCTCAAGCGCTAGTGTCGTCCTGTCGGGAGGTCGGGGAGCATCACCATGCGCATCGAAGTACAGGAACTCACCAAGCGCTTTGGCAAGCTGGAGGTCGTGAGCCACGTGAGCTTCGCCCTTGAGGAGGGCGAGCTGTTCACTCTGCTGGGTCCGTCGGGTTGCGGCAAGACCACGTTGCTGCGCCTGATTGCGGGCTTCAATCAGGTGGACGAGGGGCGGGTACTGTTCGACGGGTGTGTCGTCAACAACCTGCCGCCGCACGAGCGCGGCATTGGCATGGTGTTCCAGAACTACGCGCTGTGGCCGCACATGACCGTGTTCGACAACGTCGCCTATGGGCTCAGGCTGCGCCGATTGCCCCAGGACGAGATCGCCCAGCGCATCGAGGCTGTGCTGGAGAAGGTCAAGCTCACCGGCCTGGGGGACCGCTATCCGGGTCAGCTCTCCGGCGGGCAGCAGCAGCGCGTGGCGCTGGCGCGCGCCCTGGTGCTGAACCCGCGCATTCTTCTGCTGGATGAACCCCTGTCCAATCTGGATGCCAAGATCCGCATCCAGGTGCGCGCCGAGATCCGCAAGCTGCAGCGCGAGCTGGGCATCACCACCGTGTATGTCACGCACGACCAGGAGGAGGCGCTCACGCTGTCGGACCGGATCGCGGTGTTCAACCAGGGCCGGATGTTGCAGGTGGGTCCGCCCAGATCCTTGTACGAGCGCCCGGAAAGCCGTTTCGTGGCCGACTTCATCGGCATCAACAATCTGCTGGAAGGCACGGTGCTGGTGGATGACGGGGTGGCCGATGCACGGCGTTGCCTGAGGGTGAAGACTGCACTGGGCGAGTTGTGCGCGCTCGTGAACGAGAACCTGACGCCGGGCAGCCGTTGCGTGCTGTCGGTTCGTCCGGAGAACATCGACCTCGATGTCCCGCCGGGGTCGGGGCGCAACCAGGCGCGCGGGGTGATCGCGTTTTCCGCCTACCTGGGTCATACGCTGCGTTACGACGTGGACCTGGGTCAGGGCATCGTGTTCAAGGTGGATGTGCGCGACCCGTGGCACCATGAACAGTTGTCCGCGGGCACGTCCGTGATGGTGAGCTTCGAGGCGAGCAGCACCGTGGCCATCGCGGAGGCCGCATGAAGCTCGCGCGTGCTCCGTTGGCACCGCTGTCGGTGCTGGGTTTTGGCCTGATCTGGGCTTTCCTGCTGCTGTTCGTGCTGTACCCGCTTACGCGCATCTTCTACGACGCCGTGACCGACGAGGCCGGCCAGTTCACGCTGCTGAATTTTCGGGACTTCTTCACCGACGATTTCTACCTGCGCGCGTTCTGGCGTTCCATGGTGCTGGGACTGGCGGCGGTGGCGAGTACCTCGATCATCGGCATCGCGGTGGCCTTTCTCATCGTGCGCTACGACTTTCCGTACCGCAAGCTGTTTTCCTACCTGACCATGACGCCCATGATCCTGCCGCCGCTGGTGGGCGTGCTGGGCTTCGTGTTCATCCTGGGGCGCGCGGGCACGGTCAACATCGTGCTGCAGGACTGGTTCGGCATGGAGCGGCCCATCAACTTCATGTACGGCGTGCACGGCATCCTGCTGGTGGAGACGGTACACCTGTTTCCGCTCATGACGATGAGCATCCTGGACGCGCTGTCCAAGGTCAATCCGTCGCTGGAGGAGGCGGCCCAGGGCATGGGTGCCAACGGCTGGCGGCGGTTCTGGACCATCACACTGCCGCTGACCACGCCGGGCTATGTGTCGGGCGCGCTGCTGGTATTCATCTGGACGTTCGCCGACTTCATCACGCCGCTGGTGCTGGGCGTGCAGGACCTGCTGGCGCCCCAAGCCTATCTGAACATCATGCAGTTCGTGGACCGCAAGATCTTCCGTATGGGCATCGTGATCTCCGCCTTGCTGGTGCTGCTGGCCATCGCCTTCGTGCTGGCCGCGCGCCAGTACGTGGCCATCAAGGACTACAGCTCGCTGGCCTATTCACGGGTCGAGCGCCGCCGCCTGGGGCCGGTGCAGCGCTGGGTGGCGGTGGGTGCGCTCTCGCTGCTCATGGTGGTGTGCGTGATCCCGCAGGTGGGCGTGTTGTTCGCGGCGGTGGGACGGGGCTGGGCGTTGACGCCCTTGCCCATGCACTACACCATGGAATTCTTCAAGGCGGTGAGCATCGACACGCCCAAGTTCATCGTCAACTCCTTCCTGTATGCCGGTTTGGCCTTGCTGCTGTGCCTGATCGTGGGCGTGCCCATGGCCTGGATCATGGCGCGCACGCAGGCGCCGGGTCGCAAGACCATGGACGCCTTGACCACGCTCATCCTGGCGATCCCGGGCACGGCCATCGGCATCGCCTATATCCGCGCGTTCAACGTTCCGCTGCCCTTCATCGGCATCCCCCTGACCGGCATGTGGATCGTGCTGCCCCTGGTGCTGGCGGTGCGGCGCCTGCCCTACACGGTGCGCGGGAGCTTCTCCTCCCTGCTGCTCGTGCATCCAGCCATGGAAGAGGCGGCGGCCAACGTGGGGGCCACCAAATTGCGCACCTTCCGCGACATCACCGTGCCGATGGTGTGGAAGGGCATCCTGGTGGGGGCACTGTTCTCCTTCATCATGTCCATACAGGAGGCCTCGGCCACGATCTTCCTCACGCTGGGCGGCTGGGAGATGATTCCATTCGGCATCTTCACCTTCTACATCGCCGGCTCGCAAAGCCAGGCCGCGGCCCTGGGGGTGATCCTGATCGCGGTGTGCGCGGCCAGCCTGTACGTGGTGAACCGCATCGCAGGCACGCGGGTCGGAGGGCTGTTCGGTTGAGGCGGGTTCCCTCATGACACCCACCACCTCGTTCCTGGCCCTGCTTGCGCTGGCGCTGCTGTTTGATTTTCTCAACGGCTTTCATGATGGCGCCAATGTCGTGGCCACCATCATCGCCTCGCGCGCCATGAGCGCGCGCGCCGCGTTGCTGCTGGCGGCGCTGGCCAATCTGGTGGGCCCGTTTGTGCTGGGGGTGGCCGTGGCCCACACGATAGGCACCGGGGTGGTGAGCGCCCCAGCCATTACCGTGATGGTGCTGCTGGCGGCGCTGGCCAGCGCCTGTGTGTGGGACCTGTGCACCTGGTACCTGGGCATTCCGGTCAGTTCCTCGCACGCGCTGCTGGGTGGCCTTCTGGGTGCCACCTTGGCCGGGGCTGGCACGGGCGCGGTGCTCTTCGGCGGCCTTGGGGTGATCGCGGCCGCGTTGCTGCTGGCGCCGCTGGCGGGGTTGGCGGCTGGGGCTGTGGTGATGCTGGTCACACGCTGGCGCTTGCGCGACGCCAGTCCGAAGGCGAACGTTTTTCTGGCGCGCGCGCAGGTGGTCACCGCCACGGCCCTGGCCCTGGGGCACGGCGCCAACGACGCGCAAAAAACCATGGGGGTGCTGGCGCTGGGGCTGGTACTGCTGGGTCTGTCCCCGGCGTTTATCGTGCCCTGGTGGGTGGTGCTGCTGTGCGCGGCGGCCATCGCCCTGGGCACGGCCCTGGGCGGCGCGCGTTTGATCCGCACGTTGGGCGTGGGGCTGTACCACGTGCGTCCAATCCACGGTTTTACGGCGCAATTGGCGTCTGGTGGCGTCATTCTGGCGGCATCGCTGGCGGGCGCGCCGGTGAGTTCCACCCAGGTGGTGAGCATGGCAATTGCCGGGGCCGGCGCGGCCGAGCGCCCATCCAAGGTGCGCTGGGGCGTGCTCGGTGAGATTGTGCTGGCCTGGCTGGTGACGCTGCCGGTGTGCGCGTTGCTGGCCGCGCTGCTGCACGCGTCGGTCTCGGTGTTGTGGCCACAAGGAGGTGGATGATGGGTTTCCTGGGCATGGGCGTGACAGACGACAACCGCTTCATCGCGATGCTGATGGCTCAGTCGGCCAATACGGTGGAGTGCATTCGCACCCTGGAGGCGTCTCTGGACGACGTGAACGAAGCCAGCGTGCACAAGCTCCATGGACTGGCCGAGGAGTCTGGGGAACTGCGCCGCGTGCTCGTGGACGAACTGCACAGCACCTTCATCACGCCGCTGGACCGCGAGGACATATTCAATCTGTCGCAGGGCTATGAAGGCATGGTGACGTATGCGTTGACCACGCTGGAGGAGATGCACATCCTGAACGTCGGTGCCGACGATTTCATCCGCCGCATGGTGGCCCTGGTGCACGAGCAGGCGCAGGAGCTGCAGCGCGCGATCCAGCGCCTCACGCGCAATCCGCGCGTGGCCACGGACCACGCGCACGAGGTCGGCAAGAAGGAGCGGCAGGTCGAGCGCCTGTACCGCACCGCGATCAAGGAACTGTTCGCGCATCCACTCACGGTGCAGGACCTGCCGGCCTTGTTCTACCGGCGCGAGGTGTACCGCCACATCTCCAACATGTCGCACCGCGCCGATGCGGCGGCCAATGTGTTCGGCATGGTGGTGATGAAGCTGTCGTAGCGCAGGACGCGGCGCCGGCGACCCCTTGCCTGATGTGGTGCTCCGGCCCATGCACCACAGTGAGGCGTGACCGATGGACCTGAGCAACAGAACGCGCCTTTCCGATGAACGGTATGTAAGAGATCACGTGGCCTCTATACCAAAGCGAGGGCATGGCGATGGGCCATTGTCCGAGCAGCGCAAGTGGATTCGGGGCTTCCGGATGCACGGGCGATATCTTTGATTTTCATTTTTCAACTTGAAGGATTTGGCATGAAGAAATTTGGCAGGACGATGGCCTGGATGGCCACCACGCTGGCGCTGGCGGCTCCGTTTGCGGCCCACGCGCAACACGAAAGCAAGATGGCCGGTGAGTTCAATGGCTCGGCCTATATGCGGATGGCCGACAAGAACGGCATGTTGTCGAAGGAAACCGTCATGAAGATGGTCAGCGACAAATTCGACAAGATGAAGGATGCCAAGGGCATGATTTCCGTCAAGCAGATGGAACAGTTGCTCAAGGAGCTGTATCTCAATTGATCAAGTCCCCATTTCGAATGGGTTGACCCGAGGGGTATGCCGGCAGTCCGCGTCCGTCAAGATGGCGCGGACTGCCGATTTTCGTCTTGGCGGTGCGCAGGCTCGCTCAACGTGGCGCCGCTTGCCCGCATGGTGTACAACCAGCCCATGAAGGTGGCGATTCATTCCGGCGTGGGTGCCGCTCTGACTGCGGCTTTGCTGTTCGGCGCGGGTACACCGCTGGCCAAGTTGCTGCTGGGGCAGGCCACGCCGTGGATGCTGGCAGCGCTGCTGTATCTGGGCTCCGGCGTCGGCCTATATCTGTTGCGTGGGGTGTGCAAGGTCCCCCCGGCGCAGTTGGCGCGCGGCGAGTGGCGCTGGCTGGCGGGGGCAGTGCTGGCCGGTGGCGTGGCCGGCCCGGTGCTGCTGATGAGCGCTCTGGCGGTCATGCCGGCTTCGGGTGCGGCCCTGCTGCTCAACGCCGAGGCCGTGTTCACCGCGCTGCTGGCGTGGTGGGTCTTCCGGGAAAACGTGGACCGGCGCATCGCTCTGGGCATGCTGGCCATCGTGACAGGGGCGGTGGTGCTGGGCTGGCCGGTGTCCGGGGGGGTGCGGTTCGCCGACCTCTGGCCCACGCTGGCGGTGCTGGGCGCCTGCCTGGCCTGGGGCATCGACAACAACCTCACGCGCAAAGTGGCGCTGTCCGATGCCTCGTGGATCGCCATGGTCAAGGGCCTGGTGGCCGGCGCCACCAACCTGGCCCTGGCCCTGATGCTGGGCGCCAGCCTGCCGCCTGCGGCCACCCTGGCTGGCGCCGCGCTGCTGGGCTTCCTGAGCTACGGCGCCAGCCTGACCCTGGTCGTCGTGGCGCTGCGGCATCTGGGCACGGCGCGCACCGGCGCGTATTTCTCGGTGGCACCGTTCTTCGGAGCCTTGTTGTCGCTGGTGTTGCTGAACGAGCCCCTGACCTGGACCCTGGCCGTGGGTGGCGTCCTGATGGGCGTGGGCGTGGTGCTGCACCTGACCGAGCACCACGAGCACGAGCACACGCACGCGGCGCTGCAACACAGCCACGAGCACACACACGGCGTGGGCGATGCACACCACGAGCACGCGCACGCTGCGCCGGTGCCACCGGGCACGCGCCACACCCACGTGCACCCTCACGAGCCCCTGACCCATGTGCATGGGCACTACCCCGACGCCCACCACCAGCACGCGCACGAATAGGTTCTGCCTGGCGCGAGCACATGCGGCGGTCGCCTAAGGTGCGCTGACCGGGCTGGGGGCCAGCAGCGTTTGCAGGGTCCTCACCGCCCGGGCGTTCTCGGCCAGGCAGTCGGGCGCGGTGTGTCCGGGGGCAGGCTCCAGCAGATAGCTGGCGATGGTCTTCTTCGCGGCCTCCGACAGTGCCCAACCCAGGGGTGGCTCGGTGCTCTGATCGCCGCCCTGGCACATGCGGAACTGCAGGAAGCTGCCCTGGTGTTGGTTGGTCCAGTCCTCCAGCCGCACGGCGGCTTCGGCCCCGCGGCCGCTGCGCACATGCTCGTAGCTCAGCAATGTGGAGCGGACTTCGTAGCCAAAGTGGATGGGGCGCGTGGCCGGGACGTCGGCCAGGTGGCTGGGCAGGCTGGGGTCGCTGGTGATCAGAATCACAACCGGATGGATGCGTGGTCGGCCCGATGCGCCCACGCAATCGAAGGTACGGCAGGCCAGATCCAAAATTTCCAGCGCTGTTTCGGCCCCGTAGTTTTCGAACAGGCCGCCGTCCTGCAGCCGTCCGGCGATGGCGCCTTGCCTGTCGCGCCACATGCCGGGTGGGCTCACGTACGGGAAGCGCGCACTGTTGTGGGCGGCCGTGGACAGGCGCAGATCGTGCCCAAGGATGTCGAGTTGGTCCTGAGCCCGCACGAACACAGTGGCTTCCGTCGAGGGCGTGCGGGAGAAGCGCAGGTTGCTTGCCACGATGCGCCGTCCCGCGTCGGACCAGGTGGCGTTGAGAAACAGCGCCGGCCAGGGCCGGGGTTGCGACGACAACCCCGCCAGCGTGTCTTCCAGGCCGTTGTGGCCGGTGGTGCGCAGGAACGCGCTTTCCCAGCCCTGCTCCAGGGCCGCCGCACGGTCGGGGAACATGGGCACGGGCCAGAAGCGCTGTGCCAGGTCGGGGTAGAGCATGGCCGCCACCAGCGGGCCCAGGGATTCGGCGCCAAGGATGTCCTGCGCGCAGGCCATGGCGCCGGTGGGGCACTGGCGCGAGAACGTGGCCGGTGGCAGGGCGATGAGGCCGCGGTACACCGTGGCGCCGACCGAGCCACCCGATACGCCGCTCACGGCAAACAAGCGGTTGCGAAAGTCGCTGGCCTGCTGGTCGAGCAGGCCCAGCACCGTGCCCGTCCAGTACGCCGCGCGGATGCCGCCGCCGGCCGTGGCCACCACCACGAAGGGCGTGGCCTGAGGCCCCGGGCGGGTATTCGCGTCGGCCCAGATCTGCAGGCCTTCGCTGACACTGGGGCGCGAGGTCACGGGCAGGCCGCCGACGGGCTGGCGGATTTCATGGTTGTCGTTGAAAGAGCTGGACGCCAGCGCCACCACCACAAGCAGGCTGAGCAGGGGCCAGCCCTCCTTGTCGGCGGTGTAGCTCATCCAACTGCCGATGGGCAGCCAGGTGGCGGCCCAGATGAAGAACAGAATCATCGCACCTGACTTGTCGCCCAGCCACACCGGGTGCACGAAGCTGCTGACGCACAACAGCACGAAGGTCAGCCCCATGGCCAGGGTCACGAGCCAGGGGAATTCCCAGTGGGCGCTCCACCACTGGCCAGCGACCGGAATGCGCAACGCCGCGCGCAACGTGGCGTGAGGGGGGCGGCTGTCCGCACCAAGTGCCTGGGTGGCAAACACCGGCGCGAGACGGTTGGCGGCTGTTTCCCGGGACTGGCGCAAGCGCGTCGACACGCGGTTGCTCAGGTCTCGGCGCAGGACCACGAAGACCAGGAACACGACCAGTGCAGCGCCCACCCACAGGGCGAGCATCCAGAGTCCTTCCTGTATCGCGGCAAACGCCACCGCGGCGAAAGCCAGGGTGCCCAGGACGCGCGGCACCCAGCGGCGCCAGCGGTTGTAGCGGCCCAGGTCGTCCACCGGGTCCCCATAGTCGATGTCCAGCAGCACTCGGCACCAGAACCAGATGCTCAGGCCCCAGAGGCTGGCCGCTGCCGCCAGGCGCAGCGTCTTGCCGTCCTCGGCATAGGCGTGCAGCAAATCGCGCCCCTGGCCGCTCAGCAACAGACCCAACCCCACCAGCAACACGATCACGCTGAAGCGGCTGTGCTTGAGGCAGTTGGAGATGGCCCGGTTTTCTCCGAGGCGGCGGGTGCGTCTCGCGGCTCTGGCTGAAGTCGTGTCCATGGTGATTCCTTTGCGCCTTTGCGCCGGCGCCGACTACCCAGGCGGGACCAGGCACGGTCACTCTAGGGGCGCGCTCTGACGTTCGCTTGACATTTCGCAAGCACTGGCACTGTCCACATGGCCAAGCTGTAACCGGCCGTGAAGGGCCTGCTTGGGGCAGTTCCCGTGCGCCAGTGCTTGATAACGGAGGGGACATCCTCACTTGCATGGAATTCCATATCACTTTTCAGGAGGTGATACACATGCCCAACGTTCGCGAACCCGCCGTGGCCGGCGCCTTTTATCCGGCCTTGAGCCAGGTGTTGTGGCGCGATGTGCAGGCCCTGCTGGGGGCGGTGCGTGCCAGCGCCCAGGGCGTGCCACCCGTGCCCAAGGCCATCATCGTGCCGCACGCCGGCTATGTGTATTCCGGCAGCACGGCGGCGCTGCCCTACGCCCGTGTGGCCGCGGGGCACGACAGCATCCGGCGTGTGGTGCTGCTTGGGCCAGTGCACCGCGTGCCGGTACATGGGCTGGCTTTGCCGGACGTGGAGGCCTTCGCCACGCCGCTGGGGCGCGTGCCACTGGACACGCAGGCCATGGCCTCCATCGCGTCGTTGCCGCAGGTGGTGATCAGTCCCCGCGCCCACGCGCTGGAGCATTCGCTGGAAGTGCAATTGCCCTTCCTCCAGTCCGTGCTGGACGACTTCAGCGTGGTGCCGCTGGCCGTGGGCGACGCATCGAGCGCGGAGGTGGCGCAGGTGCTCGAAGCCCTGTGGGGCGGCCCGGAAACGCTGATTGTCATCAGCTCCGACCTGTCGCACTACCTGCCATACGGCCAAGCCCAGGCGATGGACCAGCAGACAGTGCAGCGCATCCTGCGCACGGGCGTGGAATTGCACCATGAGCAGGCCTGCGGCGCCACGCCCATCAACGGCCTCCTGCTGGCCGCGCGCCAGCACCATTTGCGGCCGCAACTGCTGGGTCTGTGGAATTCCGGCGACACCGCGGGCGACAGGGCGCGCGTCGTGGGCTATGCCGCCATCGCTTTCCTGGAGGAGACCTCCCATGTCCACTGATCGGGGTCAGGTGCTGCTGCCCCTTGCACGCAGTGCCATCGAAAGCCGCTTGGGACTGACGCCCACGGCAACTGTCCACGACGCGCCTTTGCTGCGGGAATGGGGCGCGTGTTTCGTCACGCTCACGCAGCACGGCGATCTGCGTGGCTGCATCGGCACGTTGCAGGCGCATCGACCATTGCTGGCCGATGTGCAGGCCAATGCCGTGACCGCGGCGCTGCACGATCCGCGCTTTGCGCCGTTGACGTCCGAGGAGCTGTCCTGCACGGACATCGAGGTGTCGCTGCTGTCGCCCACGCAGTTGCTGGCGTTCGCGAGCGAGGCCGACGCGCTGGCCCAGTTGCGCCCCGGCGTGGACGGCGTGGTGCTGGAGTATGGTCACCACCGCAGCACGTTCCTGCCGCAGGTCTGGGAGCAGTTGCCTGATGTCGATCGATTCATGGCGCAGCTCAAGCGCAAGGCCGGGCTGCCAGTGGACTTTTGGGGCGAGGGCCTGCGCCTGCAGCGGTACACGGTGAGCAAGTTCAAGGAGGCGGATCTGCGGCGCGGCGCTTTGGGCGTGGCGCAGTCCGTGGCGTCGTGATCACGGCATCCAGCCACCCCGCGCGCTATTGGCACGCGCTGCCCGACGGCCGCCTCCAGTGCGACCTGTGTCCGCGCGACTGCCGGCTGCACGAAGGGCAGCGCGGGGCCTGCTTCGTGCGCATGCGCGAGGGCGAGCGGATGGTGCTCACCACCTACGGCCGCTCCTCGGGTTTTTGCATCGACCCCATCGAGAAGAAGCCGCTGAACCATTTCTACCCCGGCAGCAGCGTGCTGTCCTTCGGCACGGCTGGCTGCAACCTGGCCTGCAAGTTCTGCCAGAACTGGGACATCAGCAAATCCCGGGACATGGACCGGCTGATGGACCAGGCCAGCCCCGCCACCATCGCCGCCGCGGCCGTGAAGCATCGCTGCAAGAGCGTGGCCTTCACCTACAACGACCCGGTGATCTTTGCGGAATACGCCATGGACGTGGCCGACGCCTGCCATGCGCTGGGCATCCAGACCGTGGCGGTGACAGCCGGCTACCTGCACGACGCCGCGCGGCGCGACTTCTTCTCACGGATGGACGCGGCCAACGTGGACCTGAAGGCCTTCACCGACGACTTCTACTTCAAGCTCACGGGCTCGCACCTGCAGCCGGTGCTGGACACGCTGACCTACCTGAAGCACGAAACGAAGGTGTGGTTCGAGATCACCACCCTGCTGATTCCGGGGCAGAACGACTCGGATGAGGAGATCAGCGCCATGTGCCGCTGGATCGCGCGCGAACTCGGGCCGGACGTGCCGCTGCATTTCTCCGCCTTCCACCCGGACTTCAAGATGCCCGACACGCCCGCCACACCGCCCTCGACTCTGGTGCGTGCGCGCGACATCGCCCGCAGGCTGGGCTTGCACCATGTCTATACCGGCAACGTGCACCACCGCGAGGGTGACACGACGTACTGCCCCGCATGTGAGGCGACGCTGATCGAGCGCGACTGGTACGAGATCCGCCAGTACCGCCTGACGCCGCAGGGGCATTGTCCGGACTGCGGGGCGGTCGTGGCCGGGCGGTTTGCCGACAAGGCCGGGGATTTCGGCCGACGGCGCGTGCCCATTGCCTTGGGCCGCACATAGCGCAAGGCGAGGGTCCGCATGAACACGTCGATCGAAACCCTGGTGCGCATGCCGCTGGAACGGGGGCACATTGAGGGCATGCTCGTCATCCCCGCCGAAGTGCGGGGCTTGGTGCTGTTTGCCCATGGCAGCGGCAGCAGTCGGCACAGCCCCCGTAATAATTACGTAGCCGGCGTGTTGCGTGCGCACGGCCTGGGCACGCTGCTGCTGGACCTGCTCACGCCGCAGGAAGATGCCGTGTACGAGACGCGTTTCGACATTGCCCTGCTCACGCGGCGCCTGCTGCTGGCCACGCGCTGGATCGATGCCGACGCCCGTGACGCAGGTGTGGACGTGCCCCAGGTGCCCATGGGCTACTTCGGGGCCAGCACCGGCGCGGCCGCTGCCTTGCAGGCCGCTGCCCAATTGGGGCGCGGCATCGCGGCCGTGGTGTCGCGCGGGGGACGGCCTGACTTGGCGGGCAGTCATGCGCTGCAGTTGGTCACCGCCCCGACCCTGCTTCTGGTGGGTGGTCGCGACGAAGTCGTGATGGAACTCAATCGCGAGGCCTATGTGCAGTTGAACTGCAGCAAGGAGCTGTCCATCATCCCTGGTGCCACGCATCTGTTCGAGGAGCCGGGCACGCTGGAGGCGGTGGCGCGGCAAGCTGCGGCCTGGTTGGGGAGATACCTGGGTGCGCCGCCGGCGCGCCAGCGGCGCTAGGCTTTCAAGAGGGCGATAACCTCGTCATCCTCCACCTGCGGGAAATGGGTGTAGAACTGCCCGACCGCGCGGAAGAATTCCGGCGCTTCCAGGCACACGACCTCGTCGGCCATGGCGGCGATCTTCTCCAGGGTTTCGGGTGGTGCCACCGGCACCGCGCAAATCAGCCGTCGTGGGTTGCGCGCACGCAGGCCGTGCAGGGCGGAGATCATGGTGGCGCCGGTGGCCAAACCGTCGTCGATTACGATCACGACGCGCCCTGTCGGGTCGATGGGCGGGCGCACCGGCGTGTATTGGGCGCGACGTTGGCGCAGGGTCTCCAGTTGCACCGTCTTCTCGGCCTCGATGTAGGCACTGTCGGCGCCGTAGAGCGCGGCGTGCTCGGCCACATAGACCCAGCCGCTTTCATCCACCGAGCCAATCGCCAGTTCCGCCTGGTGGGGGGCGCGCAGCTTGCGCACCAGCACCACGTCGAATTCCCCGCCCAACGCCTGCGCGATGGTCCGCGCCATGGGTACGGCGCCGCGCGGGATCGCCAATACCAGGGGATTTTTCCCACGGTAGGGCTGGAGGCGCTCGGCCAGACGCAAGGCCGCCTCATGACGGTCACGAAACATGACGTCCTCCTTTACGACCGCCCCATCGGCGCGTGCCCACGCGCTCACTGCACCGTGATCTGCTTCGCGGCGGAAGTGGCCTTCTTGGGCAGTTCCAGCGTGAGCACGCCATCCTCGTACTTGGCCGTGGTCTTGGCGTCGTCCACGTCCTGCGCCAGGGTGAAGGCGCGCGACACGGCGCCGTAGTAGCGCTCGCTGCGCAGCACCTTGCTGCCTTCCTTGCTTTCCTTGTTCTGCTTGACCTCGGCGTCGATCTGCACGATGTTGCCGTCGATGCGCACGTGGATGTCTTCCTTCTTCACGCCGGGCAGGTCGGCGCGCACGGTGTAGGTGCCGTTCTTCTCGCTCACGTCCACCTTCATCTCCAGTGGGCCGGTGTCGATTTCCATGCGCATGGGCGCCATGAAACGTTTGAACATGGAGTCGAAGGAATCGCTGAGCGCGGGCTCAAACAAACGCAGGTTGCTCATGATGAATACCTCATTGAAAAAGGTGTTGACAAGGGGATTGCATCAGTGATGGCACGCGGCCTGACGCCGTGATATCCGCCACCAGTGTGCAAGGTAGCGCTGCGTGCAAGGGAAGGTTTTGCGAATTCGCAAAGCGCGTGCAAGCCAAGGGCCTAGAGTGCCTCTTGAATACGCTGGGTCGAAGGAGGTTGTCATGTCCGCCAAGCAAATGGTTTTTCGCGAAGAGGCGCGCGACAGGATTCGCCGGGGTGTCGATACCCTGGCCGACGCGGTGAAGGTCACGCTGGGGCCGCGCGGACGCACGGTCATCATCGAGCGCGAGTACGGCGCGCCGCAGATCGTCAATTCCGGTGTGGTGGTGGCCAAGGCTGTGGAGTTGGAGGACCGCTTCGAGAACATGGGCGCGCAGATGTTGCGAGAGGTGGCGGCACGCACCAGCGAGATGGCCGGCGACGGGACGACCACTGCCACGGTGCTGGCGCACAGCATGATTCACGAGGGGTTGAAGTACCTCGCCGCCGGCATGAACCCCATGGGCCTCAAGCGCGGCATGGAGCTGGCCATCGAGCGTGTCGTGGCCGAACTCAAGGCCATGGCCCAGCCCTGCACCACGCCGCAGGAGATCGCCCACGTGGCCAGCATCTCGGCCAACAACGACCGCTCCATCGGCGAGCTGATCTCGCGCGCCATGGACAAGGTGGGGCGCGAGGGCGCGGTGTCCATCGAGGACGGCTCGGGCATGGTGAGTGAGCTCGAGGTCGTGGAAGGCCTGCAGTTCGACCGCGGGTACCTGTCGCCGTACTTCGCGAACAACGCGGAGCGCGGCTCGGCCGTGCTGGAAGACGTGCACATCCTGCTGTGCGACCGGCGCCTGTCCGCCCTCAAGGACCTGGTGCCGCTGCTGGAGGAGGTGGCCAAGTCCGGCAGCCCGCTGCTGGTGGTGGCCGAGGACATCGACAGTGACGCCCTGGCCACGCTGGTGATCAACAGCGTGCGCGGCGTGATCAAGACCTGCGCGGTCAAGGCGCCGGGCTTTGGCGACCGGCGCAAGGCCCTGCTGCAGGACATGGCGGCGCTGACGGGAGGCACGGTCATTTCGGAGGAGCTAGGTCAGACGCTGGCGAAGACGACGTTGCGGGATCTGGGCCGGGCCAAGCGTGTGGAAGTGGACAAGGACAGCACCACGATCATCGGCGGCGCTGGCTCGCCCGCGACCATCGAGGCGCGCGTGGCCCTGATCCGCAAGGAACGGGAGGGCACGACCAGCGAGTACGACCGCAGGCAATTGGACGAGCGTCTGTCCAAGCTCGCTGGCGGCGTGGCCCTGATCAAGGTGGGCGCGGCCACGGAAACCGAGCTCAAGGAACGCAAGCTGCGCGTGGAGGACGCCCTGCACGCCACCCGTGCAGCGGTGGAGGAAGGGCTGGTGCCCGGCGGCGGGGTGGCCCTGCTGCGCGCGCGCCGCGTGCTGCGGGACCTGACCCTGCCCACGCTGGACGAGAACTCGGGCGTGCGCATCGTCGTGCGTGCCCTGGAGGAACCCCTGCGCCGCATCGTGGACAACGCCGCGCAGGAGGCGTCGGTCGTGTTGCACCGGGTGGACGAAGCACCCGAGCGCAACTTCGGCTACAACGCGGCCAGCGGCGAATACGGGGATATGCTGTCCATGGGCGTCATCGACCCGGCCAAGGTCACGCGTCTGGCGCTGCAAAACGCTGGCTCCATCGCTGCCCTGGTGCTGAGCACGGACTGCATGATCGCCAACGCGCCCGAAAAGCACGCGCCGCCGGAACCCCCGGGTGCGTCGGGCATGCCGTTCTAGGAACTATTTCTCCTGAATGCGCGCCAGGTAGTCCAGCAGCGCCGCCATGCGGTTGCGCGCCACCCAGTCGGGCTGGTACTGCGAGTCCTCGGAACGGTAGATGTGCCCCCACAAGGGCATCTCGCGTGTTCCGTGGGAGCCAATTTCGGTGGACGTGCGGCCGTCAATCGTCTCCCATACCCGCTGGGCGGGGAATATTCCACCGTTGCGCCTGGACAGGGTGGTCAGGTCCGTGGGTGCCGTGCGCAGATGGCGCGCCAGCACGCCATCACCCCTGGCGGTCGACCCGTGGCAGTTGGCGCAACTCGTGTCGTACTCGACTTTGCCGAAATCGGTTCTGGACTGGGCCACGCAGTTGCCCACGGATGCGGCGCACGCCAACCACAGCACCAGCCGGCCCATGCTTGCCTGGTTCATGAATCTTTCTCCCCATTGGACGTCGTGTGTGCAGTGATTCTGGGCGGGCGGTTCAAGCAGGGCTTGATATTTCGCAATTCGTGCATTTGGGTGCACACTCCGAAGGGCGGCTGCGGGGCTTCTGGCCGGCCTTGTGTGCACCGCCGAGCGCAGCGGGCGGTACCGGCGGGGCCATCTCAACGCAAGGTCCGTGTGCTACAAAGCCCCCGCAGTGGAAGTAATATCAAACTGGGTTCAACAACTGACATGACTCACCCGCGCGCGGAGTGGTCGCATGTGAAGGAACTTCATGGTTCAGCAACACATCGCCGTAGTCGATGACGAGCCGGATATCACGCGGCTACTGGCCAACTATCTCGGTGGCAACGGCTTTCGCGTGACCGAGCTGTACGATGGGCCGGCGCTGATGGCGTTGATGCGGACCGATCCACCGGACATGGTGTTGCTCGACATACGACTGCCCAACGATGATGGCCTGGTGTTGGCGCGCCGTCTGCGCGAGCACTGGCGGACCGGCATCATTCTCGTGACGGGCCGCGCCGATCCCGTGGACAAGGTGGTGGGGTTGGAGGTGGGTGCCGACGACTACGTGACCAAGCCGTTCGACTTGCGGGAACTGCTGGCGCGCATCAAGGCGGTGCTGCGCCGCATGCCCGTGGAGCCTGCTTCCGGCACGCTGAACAACCGGGAGCCTCCCAGAGTACAACGGTTCCGCTTTTCGGGCTGGTCGCTGGATTGCGATGCAAGACGCCTGCTGGCGGCCGGCGGGCAGGAGGTGACACTCACGACTGGTGAGTTCGATCTGTTGCGCGTCTTTGTGACGCACCCTGGGAGGGTGCTGTCGCGCGACTTTCTGCTGGAGAGCACTCGCGGACGCGAATCAGCCCCGTTCGACCGCGCGGTGGACGTGCTTGTGGGGCGGTTACGCAAGAAGATCGAGGTCAACCCCGCTCGTCCCGAGATCCTGAAGTCCGTGCGCGGCGCCGGGTATGTGTTGACCCCGGCGGTGATTCCCGAGTGACCCGCACGCGGGCCAGGGTGGAAGGCAAGCCATGCAGCCGGAACTTCGTGACATCCTGGAGCGCGATCCCGAGGTGTTTCGGCAGTTGTTCGACCTGCATGTCGATGCGCTGCTGCTGACCAACCAAGAGGGGGTCGTCATGCTGGCGAACCCTGCGGCCACCCGTATCCTTGGTTACGGCCCGCAAGACCTGGCAGGCCGCTCGTTGGAGTCACTGGTGCCTTCCCACTTGCGCGCGGATCAAGCCGGCAAGCTGGACACCTGTGCCAACTGCCCCGTGCCAAGACGCTTGGGCGGGCCCAACGCCAGGGTCGCCGTGCACGCCGATGGGCACGAGGTGGCGATCGAGATGTCCCTGACCCCTGTGCGCTTGCACGGGGAATCCTGTGTGCTGGCCACGGTGCGGGACGTGGGTGACTTTTCCAGAGTGCGTCGGGCGCAACGCCAGGCTCATCATTACGAACTGCTGGCCGACCTCAGCCGTCAGGCCGTGGACCTGACCGACCCTCAGGAGTTGCTGCAGCGGGCCCCGGCGCTGGTGGCGCGGGCGCTTCACTGCGACGGATCGGTGGTGTTTTTGCGGGAGTCCAATCCGCAGGAACTGGTGGTGGCCAGCTGCTTCGGGCTCGTTGGCGGTCGGTACGCCGGCGAACGCGTGCCCAACGACCCGGGCCGTCCGGCCGGGTTCGTGGTGGCCCATCGGGATTTGATCGTAGTACCGGATTGGGAGCGGGAACAGCGGTTTGCTCCGCCACCGGGCGTACCGCAGCAGGGTCTGCGCAGCGGTCTGGCCGTGCCGCTGTTGGATCAGGGACAGGTCGCGGGGGTGTTCTGTGTGGGGTCGCTGCATCTGGACTGGTTCGGCGAGGATGAGATTCGCTTCATGCAGGCTGTGGCGAGCGTATTGGCCACCAGCCTGCAGCGTGCCCAGGCCGAGGCGGCGTTGCGGCAGGCGCACAAGATGGAAAGCATCGGGAAACTGACGGGCGGTATTGCGCACGACTTCAACAATCTTCTGACCGTGATTCAGGGCAACCTGCAGATGGTGCAGGAATACCTGGAGGCGCGCGGTGACACACATGGCCTCGAGTTGATCCAGAGCGTGGCCAAGGCGAGTCGGCGTGCTGCGGACCTGACTGGCAATCTGCTGGCGTTCTCGCGACGCCAGATGCTCAGTCCCAGCCGGGTCGACCTGTCGCGGTTGTTGCCGGCTCTGGCGGAGATGCTGCGGCGCACGCTGGGCGACCGGATCGCCATCGAGGTGGACGTGGCACCTGACTGCCCGCACTGTCTGGTGGACCGGCTTCAACTGGAGTCGGCGCTGCTCAACATCGCCATCAACGCGCGCGACGCCATGCCCGATGGCGGAACCCTGCGTTTTGAGGGCAGCGGCTGGCATGGTCCCGGTGCCGCCGACCCGGCGGATACGGCGCCAGCGTCGTGGACACGCATCTGCGTATCGGATACCGGGGTGGGCATGACGCGGGCGGTGCGGGACCGGGCGTTCGAGCCGTTCTTTTCCACCAAGGCCTCGGGGCGAGGCACGGGTCTGGGGTTGAGTTCGGTCTACGGCTTCGTGCGCCAGTCGCGAGGCAGCATACGTCTGGACAGCGCTCCCGGCACGGGAACGATGGTCACCCTGCTGTTGCCTGCTCTGAAGGCCGATGCGACGCAGGAACCGGAGGCCGCCAGCGTTCGTACGCCCTTGCCTCGAGGGTTGCGCGTACTTCTCGTGGAGGACGACGTCGCTGTGCGCGACGTTGCGCAGCGGTATCTGGAATCCCTGCGCTGCCATGTCGATGCTCATGCTGGTGCGCAGACCGCGTGGGCGGCGCTGTGCGCCGGAACCGGGTTTGATCTGGTGATGACGGACATCGAGCTGGGTGCGGGTGTGAGGGGCACCGAATTCGCGCGACAGGTACGGATGAAGCACCCCGACATGCCGGTGCTGTTGAGCACGGGCTATGCCCATCTGAAGCCAGGTGACCACGCCGACTCACTGGCTCGCTGTGCATTCCTGAAAAAGCCGTTCATGCGCAAGGAACTGGCGGCTGCGCTGGCTCAGGCGCTCGCTGCGGTGCGTTGAAACACCGCCCTGGAACACCCCGAAGGTCGCCCAAGGATGCGTGCTCACGCCCGAAGCGCGGTGGGGGGACGAAGCACTTCGGCCACGTCCGAGGCCCTCATGGGGCGGTGGAAATAGTACCCCTGAATGAACTCGCACCCCTCAGTGCGCAGAAACTCGTACTGACCCTGGGTCTCGACTCCTTCGGCTACGACACCGATGCCCAGACGCCGGGCCATGGCGATGATGGCGCTGGTAATGGCAGTCCCATCGGCGTCGTCCGGTACTTCCTTGATAAAGCTGCGATCGATCTTGAGGCGATCGACGGGAAAACGCTTGAGGTAGCTCAGGCTCGAGTAACCAGTGCCGAAATCATCCAGCGCGATGAGCAGTCCGGACTGGCGCAGTTGCGACAGCGTGGCGAGCGATGCATGCTGGTCCAGCAACAGAACGCTCTCGGTGATTTCCAACTCCAGCCACTCCGGCGCCACTCCAGTCTCGCGCAGCACCCGCAATACCATCTCCGTGACATCGTCTTCCTGGAATTGGCGCGCTGACATGTTGACCGACATCTGCAAGTCCAGCCCGGCGTCTCGCCAGGCCCGAACCTGGGTACAGGCTGTGCGCAGCACCCACTCGCCGATAGGCACGATCAAACCTGTCTCCTCGGCCGCGGGAATGAAGCGTTCCGGGCTGATCCAGCCCTGTTGTGGGTGCGGCCAGCGCAGCAGGGCCTCGACGCCCATGATGCGCCCGCTGGCGGTTTCGACTTGCGGCTGATAGTGAAGCTGCAGCGTGTCCAGTTCCAGCACGCGGCGCAGGTCCTGTTCCAACGCCATGCGCTCGATGGCCCGTTCGGTCATGCCTTCGCGGTAGAACTCGCAACGGCCACCTCCCTGATCCTTGGCACGGAACATCGCGAGGTCGGCGTTGCGCAGCAGGCTCTCATAGGTCGAGCCATCGTTGGGGTAGAGCGTGATGCCCACGCTGGCGCTGACGTGCAGTTCATGGCCCTGAATGCAAAACGGCGCCTTGAATGCCTCGGCCAACTTGCGGCTCACGCGCACGCTGTCCTGAGGTTGCTGGATCTCGTTGAGCAGAATGGCAAATTCGGCACCTCCGAGTCGCGCCACCAAGTCTATCCCGCGAACGCTGTCCTGCACGCGCGAGGCCACAAGCCGGATGAGTTCATCCCCCGCGCCGTGCCCCAGGCTGTCATTGATGTTCTTGAAGCGGTCCAGATCCAGGAGCAGCACGGCAAGCATGTACCCGTGGCGCTGCGCCGTCTGCATCGCCTGTTCCAGGTGGGCGCGCAGCAGGCGCCGGTTGGGAAGGCCCGTCAGCTCGTCATGATGGGCCAGATGATCCATGCGCCGCTCCATCTGCTTGCGCTCGGATATGTCGCGCAGGATGGCGGTGTACGTGGCACCGTGGGAAAGGTCGGCGCGGGAGATATTGATCTCGGCGGGAAACTCGCTGCCGTCGCGACGGCGCCCGTAAATCTCTCTGCGTCCCTTCAGCTGGTGCACTTCGGAATCGCCCCGCCCGTATTGCGACACATAGCGTTCATGAGTGATGCCGAAACGCTCTGGCAGCAGCATGGTCAAGGGTTGGCCCAGGACCTCGGACTTGTCGTAGCCGAACACGGCTTCCGCCCCACGGTTGAAGATGGAAATTCGCTGGCGCTCGTCCACCGAGACGATGGCATCGGGCGCGGTGTTCAGGACAGTGCGAAAGAGCGCCTCCTGGGTGCGGTTTTCACGCCGCACTTCGGCTTCGCGCAATTCACGCGCAATGGCCGGGATCAGTCGGGTCAGGTTGCCCTTCATCACGTAGTCGTGGGCGCCGGCCTTCATGGCGGCCACCGCCGTCTCTTCACCAATGGAGCCCGAAACGAAGATGAAGGGGATGTCCGGCCCGTGCGATTTCAGCAGCTTCAACGCTTCCATGCCGTCAAAGCAGGGCATGCTGTAGTCGCACAGCACGATGTCCCAGCTTTCGCTGCTCAGTGCGGTCAACATGCTGTCGGCGCGGTCCACGCGTTGGTGCGTGACGGAGTACCCGGCTTGGCGCAGGGCACGCAGCAAGAGCAGCATGTCGTCGGGCGAGTCCTCGACGATCAGGGTGCGCAAGGGTCGCAGGGATTCCATGGCGTGTTCTCCCGAAAATGTCAGGTTCAGCGTGGCGGCGATTCGTTCAACAACAACCAGTACAGGCCGAGATGCCGTGCGGCCTCGATGAAGCGATCGAAATCGACCGGCTTGCGCACGTAGCTGTTGGCTCCCAGGTCGTAGCTGGCGATGACGTCCTGCTCTTCCTTGGAGGTCGTCAGCACGACCACCGGCAGTCGGCGCGTTCTGTCGTGTGCACGGATCTGCCGCAGGACCTCGAGGCCGCCGATTTTGGGCAGGTTCAGGTCCAGCAGCACCACCGCAGGGAGATCTCCCGGGTCGCGGTCTGCGTAGGCATCGGTGCAGAACAGGTAGGCCAACGCCTCGGCGCCGTCGCGCGCGACCTTCACCTCATTGCCGATGTTGTTCTTCTTCAACGCCCGCACCGTGAGCAGCTCATCGTCGGGGTTGTCCTCTACAAGAAGAAGATTTTTCGCGTTCATGATTCGCTCCTTCCTGTCCTCACGACAGCAGTGTGAAATGAAATGTTGCGCCGTGGCGCTCCGTGCTTGCAGCCCAAACCCGGCCGCCGTGTTTGTGAACGACGCGCTGCACAATGGCCAGACCGATGCCCGTACCGGGAAAGTCGCTGACGGCATGCAGACGCTGAAAGGCTCGAAACAGCTTTTCCGCGTACTTCATGTCAAAACCCGCGCCGTTGTCGCGCACGAAGTAGGCGACACCACCATCGTTCGGTTCCTGCCCAAACTCGATGCGCGCGTCGGGTGTGCGGGCGGTGAACTTCCACGCGTTGCCCAACAGGTTGTCCAGCGCGATGCGCAGCAGCCGCGGATCGCCTCGGGCGACCATGCCCGGCGCCACGTCCGTGCGCACGTGGCGATCGGGGTCGGAACGGCGCAAACCGTCCAGAAGTTCCTGCGCCAACGCGCTCATGTCCACGTCATCGCGATGCAGTTCGGCGCGACTCACGCGCGACAGCGTCAGCATGTCGTCGATCAACTGTCCCATGCGCTGGGTCGCAGCGCGAATGCGGTTGAGATAGTCTCGTCCTTCTTCGTTCAATTGACCGGCATGGTCCTCCAGCAGGATCTGGCTGAACCCGTCCAGCGAGCGCAGCGGCGCGCGCAGATCATGGGAAACGGAGTACGAAAACGCCTCCAGTTCGTGATTGAGCGTTGCCAGCGCGGCGTTCTGCGCATTCAATTCATCGTTGAGCGCATGCACCCGCGCTTCGTACGCCTGCTGAACACTGACGTCACGTATGTCGCTGACCACCATGGAGCCATCCGTCGTAAGGATGGTGTTCAGGCTGATACTGACCGGGAACTCGCTGCCGTTCCTGCGCAATCCAAGCAGCTTGCGCCCCGCTCCCATCTCGCGCGCTCGGGCAGCCTGCAGGAAGCTGGCGCGGTGTCCGGCATGAGCGCCCCGGAACCGCTCGGGCATCAGCATCTCCACCTGCATGCCAAGCAACTCCGAGCGTGAGTAGCCAAACAGAAGCTCCGTCTGAGCGTTGACGAGCACGATGCGCCCATGGTTGTCCGACACCACCATGCCGTCGGGCGCGGATTCCAGCAGCGCCCGGAAGCGCTCCTCGCTGGCGCGGATGGCGTCCTCTGCCTGGCGTCGGCGCATTCCCTGCAGGCTCAGACCCCACGCGCCGCCACCCAGCACCATGCCCAACAGCGCGAAGGCCGTCCAGTAGCCACGCGCCAGACCGTCGGTTTGCGCCGCCAGTGTTGCGCGTGGCACATAGGCCACCACGTGCCAGCGTGCGTTTGTGGAGGAAGGTTCGGTGGAACGCGAGACACCGTCGGTTTCGCCGGGCCAGTAGGTGGCGTGGGTCACAAGTCCCTGCGCCAGCATGATCTGTCCGGACTTCGCACCCGTTTGTACGGCATTCCAGATCTCGGGGTGCTTCCAGGCCAGCGTCGCTTGCGTCCGCCCGGGGAACATGAAGCCCCATTCCTCGTCGGGACTGGGGCCCAGCATCCAGTCGCCGCGCTCGTTGACCAGCCAGAGCGAAGCGCCATCGGCTCGGCTGATCTTGCGCAGGCGCTCAATCATCGGGCCGCCCAGGAAATTGAGAATCACCATGCCGCGCGGCTGCCCGGCGACATCCACGACCCGTGTGCCAAAGCGGATCATGGGTTTGTGGGGTGTTTCGACCCTGCCGTTTTCCACGTTGAGATCAAACGGTGACATGTACACCGTGCCGGGCGCCAGCGCCAGCGTGTCGTGCACGTAGTAGCGATCGACCTTGTTCTGAAGTTGTTCATCAGGCACGATGCGTGGTGTTCCGGCGACGTTGTTGACACGCACGCGCTCGCGGCCCTGCTGGTCCAGATAGCGCACCTGATCGTAGGCCTGCAGATGCGAGGCCGCGAAGGCGGCGTAATCGGCGCCCAGGACCTTGAGATCGCTCGCCGATCCCGAGGCCAGAAAATCGCGCAGACGGGGCTGACTCGCAAGGTACAGAACGTCGCTGTGCGGCATCGACAGGCGAAAGTCCAGGGCGTGCAGCGCTTCATCCACAGAAGCCTGCTCGCGATGACGGATAAGGACCTCTCTGCCACGGGCTTCGATGGTGTAGAGCGCACCCAGACCCGCTCCGACCATGAGCAACGCGGCCAGCCAGATCAGCAGAAAACGCCCGACGACACGTCGGGTCTCTCCCAGGGTCTGCGACATTGAAAGCCCTCCACCGCCGCACCTTCAGATTGCCATGCGAACTACCCGCCATGCCCGGTGACATGTAACAAGAATGCTCATTTTGCATCCATGATGCAATAAAATAGACAATTTGCAGCAAAACCCTTCAACACTTGCGGGTCATTCACAAGCCGTCGCAAGAAAGGGGATTGACGTGGTCCGCGCACCAAACCTGGGCGCCGCGACTCGAACGGGTGGTTGAGTTGGCGCTGGGTGCTTCAATGGACAGTTTGCAGCAAGCACCATGCCAAGGCCGGTTCGACCTGGACCGGTGCCCGAGGCTGTCAGCAACGGCTGCTAATGAAAGACGCGTCGTCCCGGGTCGGCACAGTCCTGAATGAAGGCGCTCAGCGCCGCGACATCGGGGATGCTGATCTCTCTTCGTCCCTTTTCGTTGAAGCGTATGACGCCGCAACGTGCCAATCGTGAGAGAGCGCGGCTGACCGACTCCAGCGTCAGGCCGAGGTAGTTTCCCATGTCGGCGCGGGTCATGTGCACGTTGATCTGGTCGTTGCGCAGGCCGCGTTCTTCCAATGCCTGCGCCCACTGCAGGAGAAAGTCGGCCACGCGCGCGTCGGCTGGCAGGGTGCCCATGGTCAGCATGGCGTCCCGGTTGAGGGCCAGCTGTGAGCTCATGGCGGACAGCAGCATGCGCAACACCCTGGGTTCGTCCGCACCAGCGCGCAGCAGATTTGCGTAGCGGATGGCCCACAACTCGCCGCAGTCCAGGGCAATGGCGGAACAACCATGCTGCCCTGTGGGAATGCCGTCAAAGCCGATCCAATCCCCCTTGAAGGACAGGCCGGCGGGTTGTTCGCGGCCGTCGGGTGCGAGATTGACGGTCTGGCACAGTCCGGCGTGCACCACATACAGCGTCTCGAATGGGTCACCGCACAGGTAGAGGCGCTCACCGGAATGCACCTTGCGGCGGTTGAATGGCACATACCGCTCCACCACGGCCAAGGACTCGCGCCACACCGCCGCCGGGCGGATCTGACGCAAGTTGGGCCCTGCCTGACTAAGGGAAGACAGCGGACCATGTGTTGGGTGCAACGGCAGCACATCGGCGCAATGCTGCTTGACCACCCCAGCGTCATGGGAAACGCCGAGGATGGGTGTGGCAGATGACATGACCATGGCGCCTCCTATGTTTGTATGTGCACTCGTTGGAAGCGTAGGTGCGCTGTGTAAACCGATCAAAACCCCGCAGGGCATTCCGGTGACGTTTTGTAATCAATATGTGACAAACCTCATGATGGCTCCCTCGCGACGACGCATCTCAAGACTTTCTCCGGTTGATTTTTGTCAACGCGATACGGAGTGACCCCACTATGCTGCAAGCGCAGGTTGGGCCTTGCACCTGCAAGGAGCTGTCATGAAGACGGATTCAGATCTGAAGAAGGACGTGCTCACCGAGTTGCTGTGGGACCCGCTGGTTCCAGAGGCGAGGGTGGGCGTGGCCGTCACCGATGGCGTGGTGACGCTCAGCGGACACGTGGATACCTATGCGCAAAAGGTGGCCGCCAAGCGGGCTGTGGAGCGTGTGGGCGGTGTCAAGGCGATCGCTGTCGAACTGGACGTCATTCCCTTGGGCATTCATCAGCGCAGCGATACCGAAATCGCCGCCGCAGTGGAGAATGCCCTGAACTGGAACACCTCGGTGCCACCCGATCGCGTGCGCGTCTCGGTGGAGAGGGGTTGGGTGACGGTGGAGGGCGACCTGGACTGGAATTTCCAACGCCGCGCCGTGGAGCGCATGATCCGGCCGCTCAAGGGCGTGGTGGGCATCACCGACAACCTTCGACTCAAGGTGCTGGCGTTGCCCCAACACCTGTCCAATCGCATTCAGGAGGCGCTTGCACGTCAGGCCATGCGCGATGCCAAGCGTATCGAAATCGTCGTGGATGGAAGCGCGGTCACGCTCAAGGGGCACGTGCATTCCTGGGCACAGGCGGGCGCCGCGGAAGGAGCCACCTGGTCGGCTCCCGGGGTGAGTCACGTGAACAACGAGTTGGTCATCGACGCCTAGGCGTCCAAACGCTTCATCGGATCGTGCAAATGGGAGACATCGAATGACAACACAACTCAGGGACTTCGCCAGCAGCGTGGTCGTGGTCGTGGTGCCCGAGACTACGGCGCTGGTTGTGGCGCAGCTGATGCGCCAGCACCATGTGGGCGCCATCGTGGTGGTGGACGCCAAGGACAAGAGCCGACCCGTTGGCATCGTCACCGACCGTGATCTGGTGCTGGAACTGATGGCGGAGGGGCTGGAGCCGGGCGTGTTCACCGCCGGAGATATCATGTCCACCGATCTGGTGCTGGCCCGGCCGGACACGGATGTGGTGGAGGCGTTGCGGCTGATGAGCGCGCACGGCAAGCATCGTCTGGTGGTCGTTGATGGGTCGCATCGGTTGGTGGGCATCGTCGCCATGGAGGACTTGCTGGTGCTGTTCACGCGTGAAATGGCCAGCTTTGCCGCAGGCGTCGCCGCTGCCAGGGACAGGGAGATGCGGCAGCGGGCGCGGTAACAGGGCCGGACCCAATGGGTTCCGGGAAACAACATGGACAGACCGTCAGTCATTCACAAGGCCGCAGCCGATCTCCAGGTGCGCCCGCAATGGACGGACTACGACGGTGAGCGGCGCGTGTTTTCCTGGGAGACGGCGCGACGCGCTTTGCAGGGCCTGCCGCAGGGCGGTCTGAACATCGGCTTCGAGGCCGTGGACCGGCATGCCGCAGGCGCGTTGCGCGACCGTTGTGCCCTGCGTTTCGTTGCGCGCCAGGCGAGCGCCGTTGAGTTGAGCTACGGCGAACTGGCCCGGCAGACCAATCGCTTTGCCAACGTGCTGAAGTCCCTGGGTGTAGGCCGGGGCGACCATGTGTTCGTGCTGGCCGCGCGGCTGCCGGAACTGTACGTGGCGGTGCTGGGGGGGCTCAAGAACGGCACGGTTGTGACGCCGCTGTTTTCCGCCTTCGGCCCCGAACCCATCGCCACGCGCATCAACCTGGGCGCGGGCCAGGTGCTGGTGACCACCGATGCCTTGTATCGGCGCAAGGTGCGCGCCTGGCGCAGCCGCATGCCGTCGCTGCGGCATGTGCTGCTGGTGCCCGAGGAAGGCGGTACTGCCAGCGAGCCGGACACGCTGGACTGGGCGACGCTCATGGCGGCCGCGTCCGACGAGTTCCAGACCGTGGCCACCACCGCGGACGATCCGGCGCTGCTGCACTTCACCAGCGGCACCACCGGCACGCCCAAGGGCGCGCTGCACGTGCATGGCGCGGTGGTGGCACACCACGCCAGCGGCCGCTACGCGCTGGACCTGCATCCCGAGGACCGCTACTGGTGCACGGCCGATCCGGGCTGGGTGACGGGTACGTCCTACGGCATCATCGCCCCGCTGCTGCACGGTGTGACCTCCCTGGTGGACCGCGAGGAGTTTGACGCGCAGCGCTGGTACGACCTGCTGGAGCAGGAGCGCACCACCGTCTGGTACACCGCGCCCACCGCCATCCGCATGCTCATGAAGGGCGGGATCGCGCCGGCACGCCAGCATGCCTTTCCCGCCTTGCGTTTCGTGGCCAGCGTGGGCGAGCCGCTCAACCCCGAGGCGGTGTGGTGGGGCAAGGACGCGCTGGGGCTGCCCATCCACGACAACTGGTGGCAGACCGAGACCGGCGGCATCATGATCGCCAACACCCCGGCCTTTGATATCAAGCCCGGCTCCATGGGGCGGCCGCTGCCGGGCGTCGAGGCCTGCATCGTGGAGCATCTGGAGGCTGAGGACGAACCACCCCGGGTGCGCGTCATCGACCAGCCCGACGTCGAGGGCGAACTGGCACTCAAGGCCGGCTGGCCGTCGATGTTTCGCGCCTACCTGAACAACGAGGCGCGCTACCGCAAGTGTTTTGCCGGGCCCAACAACGAGTGGTACCTCACGGGCGATCTGGCGCGCCGCGACGCCGACGGCTACTACTGGTTCGTGGGCCGTGCCGACGACGTGATCAAGTCCAGCGGGCATCTGATCGGCCCGTTCGAGGTGGAAAGCGCGCTCATGGAGCACCCCGCCGTGGCCGAGGCCGGCGTGATCGGCAAGCCCGACCCCGTCATGGGCGAGATGGTCAAGGCCTTTATCTCGTTACGCGATGGGTTTGAGGCCAATGAGGCCCTGCGCCTGGACGTGCTGGCCCATGCCCGCACACGCCTGGGCGCGGCCGTGGCGCCCAAGGAAATTGCCTTCCTGCCCACCCTGCCGCGCACGCGCAGCGGCAAGATCATGCGTCGCCTGCTCAAGGCGCGCGAACTCGGCCTGCCCGAGGGCGACACCTCCACGCTGGAGGGCGGAGCATGAACACGACACCCAAAGGCAAGGAAGTGAGCGACGCCGGGCCGACCCAAGGCGCGAAGGCCCCCCTGGGGGGCAGCGCAGCACGCGCAGCGACGAGCGTGGGGGCCACGATGAGCGACGCCGGGCCGACCCAAGGCGCGAAGGCCCCCCTGGGGGGCAGCGCAGTACGCGCAGCGACGAGCGTGGGGGCCATCCACCCAGCGCCGCCCGCGCCGTGCGGCCCTGTGCCCTGGGCCAAACCCTTTGCGCTGACCCTTCTGACCGACATGTTGCGCGTGCGCCGCATGGAGGAACGTGCCGCCGAGCTGTACGGGCAGCAGAAGATTCGCGGTTTCCTTCATCTTTACATTGGTGAAGAGGCGGTGGCCGCGGGTGCCATGCACGCGCTGCGTCCCCAGGACAACATCGTGGCCACCTACCGCGAGCACGGCCACGCGTTGCTGCGGGGCATCAGCATGGACGTCATCATGGCCGAGATGTTTGGCAAGCGCGAAGGCTGCTCGCACGGGCGCGGCGGCTCCATGCACCTGTTTGACCGGAAGACCCGCTTCTTTGGCGGGCAAGCCATCGTGGGCGGCGGATTGCCGCTCGCGGTGGGCCTGGCACTGGCCGACAAGATGGCTGGACGCGACGCGCTGACCGCCTGTTTCTTCGGCGAAGGTGCCGTGGCCGAGGGTGCCTTTCATGAGGCCATGAATCTCGCTGCGCTGTGGCGTTTGCCTGTGCTGTTTTGCTGCGAGAACAACCTGTACGCCATGGGCACGGCGCTGGATCGCTCCGAATCGCAGACCGATCTGTGCGTCAAGGCCGCGTCCTATGGAGTGCACGCGCACCATGTCGATGGCATGGACGTCGTCGCCGCCCATGCCCTGGCGCAGCACGCCGCGCAGCAAGTACGGGACAGCGGTGTTCCGGGCTTCGTCGAGTTTCACACCTACCGCTTTCGCGCCCACTCCATGTTCGATCCCGAGCTGTACCGCGACAAGGCCGAGGTCGAGCAGTGGAAGGCGCGCGAGCCCATCCTCACCTACGCCGCACGCCTGAAGGCCCAAGGTCTGCTGGGCGAGCAGGAGTTCCTGGCCCTGGATGCGCAAGCCCAGGCCGAGGTGAACGAGGCGGTGGCGTATGCGGACGCCGGAACCTGGGAACCGGTGGAAGAGCTGCTGCGAGACGTGACCGCGGGGCAGGGGGGCATGTGATGGGGCGCAGGATCAGTTACCGTGAGGCGCTGCGCGAGGCGCTGCGCGAAGCGCTGCAGCGGGATCCGCGCGTGTTCCTGATGGGCGAGGACGTGGGACGCTACGGCGGCACCTACGCCGTGACCAAGGGTTTGCTGGACGAGTTCGGGCCGGCGCGCGTGCGGGATACGCCGCTGTCGGAGCTGGGTTTTGTGGGGGCGGCCGTGGGCGCCGCCCTGGGGGGCATGCGTCCCATTGCGGAGATCATGACCGTGAACTTCAGCCTGCTGGCGATGGACCCCATCGTCAATGTCGCGGCGCTCATGCGCCACATGTCGGGCGGGCAGTTCCAGGTGCCGCTGGTGATTCGCATGGCCACGGGCGCGGGCCGTCAGATCGCGGCCCAGCACTCGCACAGTCTGGAGGGCTGGTATGCGCACATTCCGGGCCTGCGCGTGCTGGCGCCCGCCACCGTCGAAGACGCACGCTGGATGCTGGCCGGAGCCCTGCTGGACCCGGACCCGGTGCTGATCTTCGAGCACGCCCAGCTCTACAACCTGGAAGATGACCTGCCCGACGCACACGGGGTGGACATCGTCCACGCCAAGGTGCGCCGTGCAGGCAGCGACGTGAGCCTTGTTACCTACGGAGGCTCCCTGCCCAAGGCCCTGGAGGCCGCCGACGCATTGGCTGCGCAGGGGATTCACGCTGAAGTGGTGGACCTGCGTGTGCTGCGGCCACTGGACGAAGTCACGCTGCTGGCCTCGGTGCGCAAGTGCCGTCGCGCGGTGGTCATCGACGAAGGCTGGCGCTCCGGCAGCCTGGCGGCGGAGGTGATGGCCCGCATCGCCGAGCAGGCGTTCTTTGATCTGGATGCACCTCTGGCGAGGGTGTGCACGGAGGAGGTGCCCATTCCCTACGCCAAGCACCTGGAAGAAGCGGCTCTGCCGCAGGTGCCCCGAATCGTGACCACGGCGCGCCGCCTGATGGGAGCCTCGCCGTGATCGAATTCCAACTGCCCTCGCTGGGTGCCGACATGGACGAGGGCACGCTGCTGGAATGGCGCGTGGCGCCAGGGGACGTCGTCAAACGTGGCCAGGTCGTGGCCGTGGTCGATACTTCCAAGGCCGCGGTGGACGTGGAAATCTGGCACGACGGCGTGGTGGGCGAATTGCGTGTGCAGCCGGGCGAGAAAGTACCCGTGGGCACGGTGCTGGCGACCGTGCTGGCGCCCGGGGAAGCCGCCGTGCCCGTGGCGCATACTGTCCCGGCACAGGTGGCGACACCGCCTGCGGAACCGACACCCGCCCAGAGTCCTGCCGTGGGGGCCCCACTGCCGGTCAGCGTGCCAGCGGCGGCACCGGGCCGACCACGGCAACCGGTTTCTCCCGTGGCGCGCCGGCGCGCCAGCGAATTGGGTGTGGCGCTGGATGGTCTGGTCGGCACCGGGGCGCAAGGAGCGGTCACGCTGGCCGATGTCGAAGCCGCAGCCGCGGTGCGAGGTCCGGAGACCGTGGTTTCAAGTGCCACACCGGCTGCGGACCGCCAGCGCGAGATGCGACGTGCCATTGCCGCGGCCATGAGCCGATCCAAGCGCGAGATCCCACACTACTACCTGAGCGAAACCATTCCCATGGCGGCGGCGCTGGCGTGGCTGCAGGCGCGCAATGCGGCCTTGCCCATCACCGAGCGTGTGCTGCCGGCTGCCTTGCTGCTCAAGGCGGTGGCGTTGGCCCTGCGGCGCACGCCCGAACTCAACGGGCTGTACCGGGAGGATCAGTTCCAGCGCAGCGAGGCGGTGCACGCCGGGGTGGCCATTTCGCTGCGCGGTGGTGGGTTGGTGGCGCCCGCGATCCACGACGTGGCGGGCAAGCCGCTGGCGCCACTGATGCGGGATCTTTCCGACCTGGTGCGGCGCGCGCGTGCCGGCTCGCTGCGCAGCTCCGAGATGAGCGACCCGACCATCACCGTCACCAACCTGGGCGAACAGGGCGTGCAACAAGTGTTTGGCGTGATCTACCCGCCCCAGGTGGCGCTGGTGGGCTTTGGCGGTATCGTGCAGCGCCCTTGGGTGCAGGACGGCGCGCTGCAGGTGCAGCCGGTTGTGTGTGCCACGTTGGCCGCCGACCACCGCGTATCCGATGGACACCGGGGCGCCGTGTTCCTGCTGGCGCTGAGCGAGCTGTTGCAGCAACCCCAAGCTTTGGACCTCAGCCCCGGAGCCTCACCCGCCCAGCAGGGAGCCCTCTCATGACCACGGACCGAAAGACGCTCACCCACACGGTGCTGACGGCGCTGTGCGCCATTGCGCCGGAACTCGAAGCCGACGCGCTGGAGCCAGGCCGGCCGTTGCGCAGCCAGGTTGATCTGGACTCCATGGACTGGCTCAACTTTCTGGTGAGCCTGCACGAGCGTCTGGGGGTGGACATTCCCGAGGCCGACTACGCCCGGCTCGTGACGTTGAACGACGTGCTGGACTACTTGCAGGCTGCACAAGGGTGAGCCGTCACGCCGCCTGATCCCTTGCGTCGAGTCGGCGCAGGCAGGGATGCGTCAGGGCGGTGACGCTGGGTCTGGCGTTGCAACGGGGTCGTACACACTGCGGTCACCCGGCGGGCGGGTCTTGAAGCGGCGGTGCGTCCAGAAGTATTCCGCGGGGTTCTGGCGCACGTGGGCCTCTATGAACTGATTCATGCGCTGCGTGGCCCGCTCCAGGTCGGGGCCAGGGTAGTCTTGCCACGGTTCAAGGAACGACACTTTCCAGCCTTTGAAGTCCGGCAGCACCGTGGCGATCACGGGGATCACCTGTGCGCCCGTGAGGGCCGCGATTTTGGCCGGGGCCGTGAGCGTGGCGGCGGGCACGCCGAAGAACGGCACGAACACCGCATCCTTGGCACCGAAGTCCATGTCGGGCAGCATGAAGAACGGCAGGTACTCGCGCATGGCACGCAGCACGGGCTTGATGCCCTCGGCGCGCGAGAACAGCGCCACCGGATGAAAGCGCGTGCGTCCCTTGCGCAAGGCGGCGTCAAAGACACGGTTGCGCTGAGCGGTGTAGATGGAGCAGCCAGGCGTGTCCAGGGTGATGGCGACGCCGGCCACGTCCAGGCTGACGAAATGCGGGCACAGCAGGATGGTCGGCTTGCTGCGAATGGCCGCCAGGGGCAGGGGCGGATCCGTGACGATCAACCGGCGCAGGCGCTGCTCGGAGGCCCACCAGAGAATGCCGCGTTCCAGCATCGCGCGGCTGTAGGACTGAAAGTGTTGGCGCGCCACGGCCAGACGCTGTTCCTCGGTCCACTCGGGGAAGCACAGACGCAGGTTGGTCAGTGTCACGTGGCGCCGCGACCTGGCTGCGGCAAACAGGACCGAGCCCACACCATGACCCAGCCGCCCCAGCAGGGGCAGGGGGAGCCAATGCAACAACCACATCAATGCCAGTATCAGTCTCATGCCATTCATCGCCGGATAGGCCAGCACCCTGCGCTGCATGCGGAATGGGCGACGGGCTTGGCGCCGGCAATGATACGACCCATTGAACCGACCATGCGCCAGCCGACATCCTCGGACGGGTGTGGATACATCGGGCGACGCCGTGTCGCCCAGGGTGTTGTGATGATGCGGCGCCCCGGCCTATTCCTCTTCGAGATGGGGTGGGGATTGCCCTTCCGCGGGTTCGCCTGTTTGTGGATCGATCCAGTCCGCGATCCCGAACTCGCGCTCGAGTTCCGGCAGGGTCTCGATCGAGTCGGCGCCGCGCTCGGCGTCGGTTTCGATGTCGCTGGGCGCGAGCAGCGGGGCTCCGAACACACCAGCCCGGGAGGCGGAGTCGTCCTGCGGGGCCTGATCGGCGTCTGACGGTGCGCCCTTTCCCTTGTGGCGCACCCGACCCGTGGGACTCGACGCAGGGCGAGACGGTGCGCCGGCACTCTGGCTCGCGCGGGTATTGGTAGGGGAACGCATGGAACTTCTCCAGATCGCCAATGGACGTTTGGGTGCACCAAGATTATGCGACGGGCTTCGCGTCTGAGGGACATTTTTGCTGCACCAATCATTGCAGCCGCCACAAGGTATCCGTCCTGGTGCTCCCGCGGTATGGACCCGCCCATGGTGACGGCTGAGGCCCGTCAATTTTGATTTTGCTCAAGATACCTGGGTATTCCCCACCTAGAATGGATTCGCGTTTCAACCGGAGGAAAACCATGAGCGACATGACCAGCGTCCACAAGGACAAACTGATGAGTGACCTGCGTGTGGTGATTGCCGACGCCGAGGAACTGCTGCGCATGACGGCGGACCAGGCGGGCGAAGGCGCGGCCGATCTGCGCAGCCGCCTGCAAGCCCGCATGCACCAGGCCAAGGCCGACTTGGCCCACCTGCAGCAGGCGGCCGTTGCCAAGGCCCAGGCGGCCGGGCACGCGGCGGATGAGTTCGTGCACGAAAACCCATGGAAATCCATCGGCGTGGCCGCGGGCATCGGCCTGGTGGTGGGCCTGCTGATCGGCCGTCGCTGATCCACCGTGGGCATGGGAGATTCCGCCGCGACCGGCGGCTTGTTCAATTCGCTGCGCAGGTTGCTGTCCACCGCCCTGGAGATGCTCCAGGTGCGGATGGAGTTGCTGGGCACCGAACTGGAGCTGGAGAAGCAGCGCATTCTGGCAGGGCTGCTGTTCGGGGTTGCGGCCGTGCTGGTGCTGATCGTGGGCGTGGTGCTGGCCTGCGGCTTCGTCATCCTGCTGATGTGGGAGGGCTACCGGCTCGCGGCCGTGGGTGTGCTCGCGCTGCTGTTTCTCGGTGGTGGCGCGCTCTTGCTGCACAGCGCCCAGTCGCGATTGCGCAGCCCCGGTGGCGGCTTGTTGGCCGCCAGCATGGCCGAACTGGCGCGGGACCGCGAACGTCTCACGCCGCGTGAACAGGAGCCGTGAATGGCGCGCAAGCTTGCCGCCGATCCCCGGCTGCGGCAGCAGCAACTGCTCGTGCGCAGCGCGGAGTTGCGCGTCACACTCGCGCATCAGGCCCAAGCACTGGAGGGGCCGCTGGCGGTGGCCGACCAGGCGCGTGCCGGTGCTCGCTGGCTCTACCGGCACCCTGAGTGGCCTCTGGGCGCTGTGGCGCTTCTGGCCTTGTTGCGACCGCGCCGCGCCTTGCGTTTGGTGGGCCGCCTGTGGTCGGGATGGAAAACCTGGCGCTGGGCGCTGGACTGGGTGAAAAGGGGGATGGCATGAAAGCTTGGCTGTACAAGAGCGGCGGTCTGGCGTTGGCCCTCGGGCTGGCCCTGGGCTTGCCGGCGGCGCAGGCCATCGAGCGCGGCACCACGGCTTCCGGCATGGCTTATGTCTCCGGTGGCGTGGGCGAAGCCGAGATAGCGGCGCTGCAGGGCGAGAAGGACCGCTACAGCTTCTGGCTCACGACGGCGGTCAAGCGTTCGGGTGCCCATCTGGCCGGGGTGCGGGTGCGCATCACCGATACGACGCGCAAGGTCGTGGTACTGGAGCACACGCTGGACGGTCCGTGGCTGTTGTGTGCCTTGCCGCCGGGACGCTACGACATCCAGGCGGCGTACCGCGAGTCGGCCGGCAGCCCGGAACAGACACGCACGGGAGGGACCACCATCCACGCCGGGGACCATCACCAGATGGTGCTGTACTTCGACACGCCGGACGAGACCGATCCCGAGCGTGTGTTGCCGCCTGCAGTGTCGGGGCGCGGCGGCAAGCCATGAACCGCCGCTGATGCCAGGGGTCGAGCGCAGGCTTACGGCGCCAGACGTTCCCGTAGCCAGTGGCCGCCGCTATCCAATGTATAGCGCAATCTGTCGTGCAGACGGCTCTTGCGGCCCTGCCAGAACTCCCAACGGTCGGGCACGAGGCGGTAGCCGCCCCAGTGCGGCGGGCGCGGGGGCTGCAGCAGGAACTGCGCGCCGAACTTCGCGGCATTGGCCACCAGCACGCCCCGGTTCGCGATCACCTGGCTTTGCGGACTGGCCCAGGCGCCGATGCGCGAGTCCAGTGGACGCGTCTTGAAGTAGGCGTCGCTCTCCTCGTCGCTCACCTTGTCCACCCGACCCTCGATGCGTACCACGCGTTCGAGCTCCACCCAGTGGAACTGCAGCGCGGCGAACGGGTTGCCCGCCAGTTGCTGGCCCTTGCGGCTTTCGTAGTTGGTGAACCAGGTGATGCCGCGCGCGTCGTAGCCCTTGATCAGCACCACGCGCGTGGAGGGTCGCAGGTCGCTGCCCACCGTGGCCACCGTCATGGCGTTGGGTTCGGGTATCTCGGCGCGCATGGCTTCCGTGAGCCAGTGTTCGAATTGCTGCAGCGGATCGGCGTGCGAGGCCTCTTCACTCAGTTCGGCGCGCTCGTAGCTCTTGCGCAGTTGGGCGATGGATGTCACGGTAGGTCCTTGTGTGCGGCGAAGGGCCGCCGGTGGGCTCTCTGAGCACAATTATCGCCAGCGCCGTTGCAGCCGCAGCAAAGTGGGCGAATCGGCCCTTTCCGTCTTCACCACTTCCAACCCCAACGACTGCAAGAAGTAGCCCCGCCATGGTCTTTGGTGACCTGTTACCATACGCATGTAACTAAGTTACCAAAAAATCAGGACGACATGAAACTACACCCTCAAATCCAGGCCGTCACGCAGCGCATTGCGCAGCGCAGCGCGGCCACGCGGCGTGACTATCTGGCCCGGCTGGACGCCGCAGCCAACCGCGCGCCTGGCGCGCAGCGCATGGGTTGCGCCAACGTGGCGCATGCCTTTGCCGGCATGCCCGGCAACGACAAGTTCAAGGTGGTGGCCGAGCGCGCGCGCAACATCGGCATCGTCACCGCCTACAACGACATGCTGTCGGCGCACACGCCCATGCAGGCCTATCCGGACCTGATCAAGGCCGTGGCGCGCGAGCACGGTGCCACGGCGCAGGTGGCCGGTGGCGTGCCGGCCATGTGCGACGGCGTGACGCAGGGCACGCCCGCCATGGAGCTGAGCCTGTTCAGCCGCGACGTGATCGCCATGGCCACGGCCGTGTCCCTGAGCCACGACGTGTTCGACGCCGCCCTCATGCTCGGCGTGTGCGACAAGATCGTGCCCGGGCTGTTGATTGGTGCGCTGCAGTTTGGCCACTTGCCCACGGTGTTCGTGCCCGCCGGTCCCATGCCCTCGGGCCTGTCCAACAGCGACAAGGCCAAGGTGCGCGAGCAGGCCGCGCAGGGCCTGGTGGGGCGCGACGCCCTGCTGGATGCCGAATCCCGCGCCTACCACGCACCGGGTACCTGCACCTTCTATGGCACGGCCAACAGCAACCAGATGTTGCTCGAAGCCATGGGCCTGCACGTGCCGGGCACGGCCTTCGTGGCGCCGGGCGGCAAGCTGCGCGATGCGCTGACGGCCGAGGCCGCGCGCACGGTGTTGGGCATTACCAAGGACAAACGCTTCGCGCCGATCGGGCGCGTGGTGGACGAGCGATGCATCGTCAACGCCATGGTGGCCCTGCTGGCCACGGGCGGCTCCACCAACCACCTGATCCACTGGGTGGCCGTGGCGCGCGCGGCGGGTATCCAGATCGACTGGGACGATTTCGCGGCGCTGTCCGAGGTGGTGCCGCTGCTCACGCGTGTGTACCCGAATGGCAGCGCGGACGTGAACCAGTTCCAGGCCGCGGGCGGCCCGGGCTACGTGATTCGCGAACTGCTGGACGCCGGCTTCATGCACGAGGATGTGCTCACCGTGCGCGCCGGCGGCCTGCGCGAATACACCCGGGTACCCACGGAAACCGCGCAGGGCCTGGCCTGGAGCGACATCGGCGCCAGCAAGGACGAAGCCGTGGTGCGCCCGGCGGGCAATCCCTTCAGCGCCAGTGGCGGCCTCAAGCTGCTGCAGGGCAACCTGGGCCGCAGCGTGATCAAGGTGTCCGCCGTGCCCGAGGATCGGCACATCGTGCAGGGCCCGGTGCGCGTGTTCGACGCGCAGGAAGCCCTGCTGGAAGCCTTCAAGAGCGGCGAGCTGGAGCGCGTGTGCGAGCAAAGTCCGGACAAGAGCCTGATCTGCGTGGTGCGCTGGCAGGGGCCGCAGGCCAACGGCATGCCCGAGCTGCACAAGCTCACGCCGCCCATGGCGGTGTTGCAGGGCAAGGGCTACAAGGTGGCGCTGGTCACCGACGGGCGCATGAGCGGTGCCTCGGGCAAGGTGCCGGCGGCCATCCACGTGTCGCCCGAGGCCGCCATGGGCGGCCCGTTGGCCAAGGTGCGCGATGGCGACGTGATCCGCATGGACGCCGTTGCCGGCACCCTGGCCGTGCTGGGCGACGAGGCACAGTGGGCACAGCGCCCCGTGGCCACCTTGCCCGAAGCCTTGCGCGCGGCCAACGCGCTGGGCATGGGGCGCGAACTGTTTTCTGGAATGCGGCGCAACGCCATCACTGCTGAAGAAGGAGCCTGTTCATGGTTGTAAACAATGCCGCGGCGAAGGGCCGCCCCGAGCAAGGCGCGGCCCCCTCGGGGGGCAGCGCAGCACGCGTAGCGACCAGCGTGGGGGCCAGCCTCACCGCCCTGCAAGTGATGCAGGACGCCCCCGTCATTCCCGTGATCGTGCTCAACGACGTGGCTCACGCCGTGCCCATGGCCCGTGCCCTGGTGGCCGGCGGCGTGCGCATGCTGGAAGTCACGCTGCGCACCCCCCAGGCCCTGGCCTGCATGGAAGCCATTGCCCGCGACGTGCCCGAGGCCGTGGTCGGTGCCGGTACCGTGCGGACCAAGGCCGACGCTCAGGCCGCCGCCAACGCTGGCGCGCGTTTTGCCGTGAGCCCCGGCTACACCAGCGCGGTGGGCCAGGCCTGCCGTGACCTGGGTCTGTCGCTGTTGCCCGGTGTGGCCACCGGCAGCGAGATCATGATGGCCCAGGAAGACGGCTTCACCCAGCTCAAATTCTTCCCCGCCCTGCAGGCTGGCGGCCCGGCCATGCTCAAGGCCTGGAGCGGCCCGTTCTTTGACGTGAAGTTCTGCCCCACGGGCGGCGTCACGCTGCAAAACGCAAGGGATTTCCTGTCGCTGCCCAACGTCGTGTGCGTGGGCGGCTCCTGGCTGGTGCCCGCCGACGCTCTGGCCACGGGCGACTGGGCGCGCATCACGCAACTGGCCAGCGAGACGGCGGCGCTGCGCTGAACGCGCTGGATGCCGCCGCGCAACGCGACGGCGACCGAGGGTGTTGTGGCAAAACGTGGTGCTCGGAATGCGCTACATTGGAATCCATCGTTCACCACCCGGAGCTGGCATGTCGGAACCCCTGCTGCGCGTTGCCCACCTGCACAAGTCGTTCGGGACGCGCCGTGCCGTGGACGATGTGTCGTTCCACCTCGGCGGAGGGCAGACGTTGGGGCTGATCGGTCCCAACGGCGCGGGCAAGTCCACCACCGTCAGCATGATCTGCGGCCTGCTGCGGCCCGACCAGGGTGAGGTGCTGCTCGACGGGCAACCCGTCACGCCTGGCAACAGCGCCGCCAAGCAGATGATCGGCCTGGTGCCGCAGGACCTGGCCCTGTACGAGGACCTGTCGGCACGCGAGAACCTGAGAATTTTCGGCGCACTCTATGGCTTGGATGGCGACTTGCTCAAGCGCCGCTGCGCCGAGGTGCTGGACCTGGTGCAACTGGGCGACCGCCTGAACGACAGGCCCTCCACGTTCTCCGGCGGCATGAAGCGGCGGTTGAACATTGCCGCGGCCCTGCTGCACGATCCCAAGCTGCTGATCCTGGACGAACCCACGGTGGGGGTCGATCCGCACAGCCGCAGCGCCATCTTCGAGAGTCTGGAAGCGCTCAAGCGCCAGGGGCGTTCGCTGATCTACACCAGCCACTACATGGAAGAGGTGGAGCGTCTGGCGGACCACATCGTCATCATGGACCACGGCAAGGTGATCTCCGACGAAACGCCCGCAGCCCTGTACCAGCGGCTGCCGGCGCGGGCCGCGCTGCGCCTGACGCTGGCCGAGCCGCTGGCGGCGCACACGCTCGAACAACTGCGCCAGCACGCCAGCGTGACCGAGGTCGTGGTGACGGACACTGAACTCGACATCGCCCTGGGCACGGCCGAAGAGGCGCTGGCGGTGTCGGCCTGGCTGGCATCGCAGGGTTGCCGCGCCTCGCGCTTCTCCACGGCACGCACCAGCCTGGAAGGGGTCTTTCTCACGCTCACCGGTCGCTCGCTGCGCGACGAATAGGCCGCGGCCGCTCAAGGAGACATCGCCATGACTGCTCTGATCGCCCTGATTCGCAAGGATCTGCTGCTGTTCCTGGGCGACCGCCGCGCATTGCTGCTGAACCTGGTGATGCCCATCCTGCTGGGGGCCTTCTTCGGTTACCTGTTCGGTGGCGCTGGCGGTGGAGAAGCCTCGCGCATCGAAGTGGCCGTGGTCTCGCAGGACAGCAGCCAGACAGCGCGCAACATCGTGGCCGGACTTGCGGCCGACACGTCGTTGAAGGTGGTCGAGATGCCGCTGGACCGGGCGCGCGCGCAGGTGCTCAAGGGCAAGCTCAGCGCGGCCATCGTGATTCCCGCACGGTTTGGCGAGGCGGCGGGGGCGGCCTTCTTTGGCGGGCAGGGCAAGCCCGAGATCGCCCTGTATTTCGACCCGTCCCAATCGGCCGCGCTGGCCATGGTCAAGGGCATGCTGACCCAGCAGGTGATGCAGCACGTGAGCGCCGAGATGTTCGGTGGCGCTGGGGGGCAGCGCATGATCGACCAGAGCCTCGCCCGGCTGGAAGCCGAAGCCTCCGCCGATCCACGGCGCGCGGAACTGCGCGAATTCCTGCTCAGCGTGCGCAAATTCCAGGCGCGTGTGCCGGACAAGGCTGCGGACGGCAGCACGGCGCCGCGTGGCCTGTCGATGCCGTTTGTCACCAAGGACCTGCCCATGAGCTCCGGCCCCAAATACAACGGTTACGCCCACGCGTTCGCCGGCATGGCGGTGCAGTTCATCCTGTTCATGGGCGTCGACGCCGGCGTGGGCGTGCTGCTCGCGCGCCAACAGGGCATCTGGAGTCGGCTGCTGGCCTCGCCCATCACAACGCGCACGGTGCTGGCGGCGCGGGCCATCTCCAGCGCCATCATCGCCTATGGGCTGCTGCTGTTCATCTTTGCCACGGCCTTCCTATTGTTCCAGGTGCGGGTGTCCGGCAGTCTGCTGGGATTTCTGGGTGTGGGTCTGTGTTTTTCGCTGGTCACCGCCACGTTCGGCTTGCTGATCGCGGCGTTCGGCAGGACGCCAGAGGCCGCGCGCGGCATCGCCATCTTCTTCACGCTGATCCTGGTGATGCTCGGGGGTGCCTGGGTGCCGGCCTTCCTGTTTCCCCAGTGGCTGCAGAGCCTGACGCTGGCTGTGCCGACGCGCTGGGCCATGGATGGCATCGATGCCATGACCTGGCGCGGATTGGGGCTGGACGCCGCGTGGCCAGCCATGCTGGCACAGCTCGGCTTTGCCACCTTGTTCGGCGCGCTGGCCCTGTGGAGATTTGGTCGCGACGGTGCATCGAGCAGGTGGTGACGAATGGGCCGCGCACGCGCGTCCGGGCGGCAATCCGGGTATGCTTGACCTACCTCAATTCGATGGACACAAGGCTCCTGATAATGAACCACCATGTCGCAGGAGGACACCATGAGCACCGCCAACTCTTCCAGTCTGGCCGGATTTGACGCACTGGACGCTTGTCACCGCCAAATCCATGAACATCTGACGGCGCTGGGCGCGCTGGCGCAGCGCATTGCGACCCAGGGCCTCGATGCCCAGGCCCAGGAGCAGGCGGGTGCCATATAAGCCTTCTTCTCCGGTACCTCGCGGCAACATCACCAGGAAGAAGAGCGCAACGTGTTTCCCCCGCTGCTGGTCAATGGCGGACCCGAACTCGTCGCGACGGTGCGCTCACTGCAGCAGGACCATGGCTGGATCGAGGAGAACTGGCTGGAACTGGCGCCGCAGCTGCGTGCCATCGCGTCGGGCAACAACTGGATCGATCCCACCGAATTCCAGCATTTCGTGGAAGTGTTTCTTGCCTTGTGCGAGGGGCACATCGCGCTGGAGGAGACGCTGATCTATCCGGAATCCAAGGCGCGCTGGGAGCAAGCGGTTGCCAGGCGCGCCAGCGGAGCGCCCCAGCGTCGCCCTCCGACCTGATGCATGGATGAGCCGGTGCCCCCTGCGGCAAGCGCCGACTCATCTGCGCCAGGCGGTGTGTCGTGGCGCGAGGCGTTCTGGTTCTGGCTCAAGTTGGGCTTCATCAGCTTTGGCGGACCGGCCGGGCAAATATCGGTCATGCACCAGGAACTGGTGGAGCGCCGGCACTGGATTTCCGAGCGTCGCTTTCTGCATGCCCTGAACTACTGCATGGTATTGCCCGGCCCGGAGGCGCAGCAACTGGCCACCTACATCGGTTGGCTGATGCACCGGACCTGGGGTGGTGTCGTCGCGGGCGTGCTCTTCGTGCTGCCCTCGCTGGTCATCCTGGTCATGCTGTCGTGGATGTACATTGCGCTCGGCGAGTTGCCACTCGTGGCCGGCCTGTTCTATGGCATCAAGCCAGGCGTTACCGCCCTTGTGCTGCAGGCGGCACACCGGATGGGTGGCCGTACCCTGCACAACGGCATCTTGTGGGGTGTCGCGGCCATGGCGTTTGGGGCCATCCTTGCGTTCAACGTGCCGTTTCCGGTGATCGTGGCGGTTGCCGCCGCGTTGGGCTACGTGGGCGGACGCATCGCGCCGGACAAGTTCCGCACGGGCAATGCCCACGGGCAGCGCCAGAGGTCCTTTGGCCCAGCCCTGATCGACGACCACACGCCCACGCCGGCACACGCGCGCTTTCGCGGGCGCAACCTGGTGGGTGTGCTGCTCGTGGGGGCGGTGCTGTGGACAGCGCCGATGGGCTTGCTGACGACCGTCCTGGGTTGGGAGCACACCTTGACGCAGATGGGTTGGTTCTTCACCAAGGCCGCTCTGCTGACGTTTGGTGGTGCCTATGCCGTGCTTCCTTATGTGTACCAGGGGGCGGTGGCGCATCATGGGTGGGTGACGCCCGCGCAAATGATCGATGGTCTGGCCCTGGGTGAAACCACGCCCGGACCGCTCATCATGGTCGTTGCCTTTGTGGGCTTCGTGGGAGGCTACGTGCAGGCCCTGTTCGGACCCGGGAGCCAGTTCCTGGCCGGTGCGGCGGCGGCCTGTCTTGTGACCTGGTTCACTTTTCTTCCTTCGTTCCTGTTCATCCTCGCGGGCGGTCCCCTGGTCGAGTCCACGCACGGTGACCTGCGCCTGACCGGGCCGTTGACCGCGGTCACGGCGGCGGTGGTGGGTGTGATCCTGAACCTGGCATTGTTCTTTGGATACCACGTGCTCTGGCCGCGGGGCATCGAAGGCCCCTTCGACATGGGTGCGGCCGTGGTGGCACTGGGTGCGGCGGTGGCACTGCTGCGTTTCAAGCGCGATGCCATGGAAGTCATCGCCGGTTGCGCGGTCGCTGGTGTGGTGCTGTCCGGTCTGCGTTGAGGCCCTGAGCGGGACGCATTGGTAACATCTCCCCATGGTTTCGCAGCGTGTGTCTCATGATTCGCCGTTGAACGGCTCGGCCGCGCTGCCGCGTGACGCTCAGAGCATCCTCGAGTTGGCGGCGCGTTCGATGTTCGATCTGTTCGCCAATGCCAGCGAAGGCATGTTGCTGGTGGACCGGGACGCGCGGGTCGTGTGGATCAACGACCAGTACCGTCGCTTTCTCCCGGCCCTGGGGTTTGAGCGTGAGCAGGACTTCGTCGGGCATCCGGTCTCGTCGGTCGTGCAGAACACCCAGATGCACCAGGTGCTGCGCACCGGCAAACCCATACTGATTGACCTGTTGACCAACCGCGCGGGCACGTTCGTGGTTTCGCGCATTCCGTTGCGCGACGAGGAGGGCCAGGTCATAGGCGCATTGGGGATTGTGTTGTTTGATCACCCCGAAACGACGCTGCAGCCGTTCATGGCCAAGGTCGGCGCGTTGCAACGCGAGCTGGATGACGCGCGACGTGAATTGGCGACGCAGCGCAGCCAGAACCTGCTGGGGTTGCGCCGCGCCAAGTACACCTTCGGCAATTACGTTGGCGCGAGTCCCATGGCGGTGGAGGTCAAGCGCCAGGCGCGCCGCGCGGCGCAGTCGGGCTCGCCCGTGTTGCTGCTGGGCGAAACCGGTACTGGCAAGGAGTTGCTGGCGCATGCCATCCACACCGCGTCGGCGCGTGCTGGCGGACCCTTCGTTGGCATCAACATTGCCGCCGTGCCCGAGACGCTGCTCGAGGCCGAATTCTTTGGCGTCGCCCCGGGCGCGTACACGGGCGCGGACCGCAAGGGTCGGGAAGGCAAGTTCCGGGTGGCCGATGGGGGGACCCTGTTCCTGGACGAGATCGGCGACATGCCGCAACGCCTGCAAGTCAAGCTGCTGCGCGCCCTGCAGGAAGGGGAGATCGAGCCACTGGGTTCCAATCGTGTGCTGCCGTTCGACGCTCGCGTGATCGCGGCAACATCACGCAATCTCGCTGCCCTGGTTCGTGAAGGCAAGTTCCGCGAGGATCTGTACTACCGGCTGAGCGTGCTGCCACTGCGCGTGCCTCCCCTGCGCGAGCGTCGCGCCGACATTCCCGCTCTGGTGGAATGGTTGGGCGAGGATATGGCGGCCCGAAGTGGCGTACCCCTGCCAGAGCTGACGGCGGACGCCGTGGCACTGCTGTGCGCGCAGACATGGCGCGGCAACGTGCGGGAGTTGCGCAATGTACTGGAGCAGTTGGCCATGCGCAGCGAAGGTGTGGTCATCGACGCGCATCAGGTGGCGCAGGTGTTGCGCGAAACCGGTGTGACTCCGCAAACCGGCACGCACGCTGACGCTTCAACCGCCGCCGCTGGCATGGCCGGTCTGGTATTGCGTCCGCTGGCCGAGCAAGTGGCCGAACTCGAGCGGGCTGCCATCGCGGCCACTTTGCAGGCCTGCGATGGCAACAAGGTCCAGGCGGCACGTCAGTTGGGCATATCTCGGGCCAAGCTGTACGCCAGATTGTCTGAAAATAGTACAAATGTACACAAATCAGACAAATAAGATGTACAAATACCAGACAGTACGCAGGCGGGCATGGGCTGTCGGTCAGCAATATCAAACACTTGCGTAATGGCACGGCTTGTGCGTTGATTGCTGGGTTCTATAGACCATAACGGAGACAAACCATGCTACGTCGTCATCTGATTGCGCTCGCCGCGCTCGTGTCCATTGCCGTTGCCGCACCGGCAATGGCCCAGTCCAAGGACATCAGGATTGCCCATATCTACAGCAAGACCGGCGCGCTGGAGGCCTATGGTCGGCAGACGCAGACCGGCTTCATGATGGGCCTGGACTATGCCACCGGGGGCAGCATGATGGTGGCGGGCCGCAAGCTGGTGGTGATCGAAAAGGACGACCAGGGCAAGCCCGACCTGGGCAAGAGCCTGCTGGCCGCCGCCTACGGCGATGACAAGGTCGATCTGGCCGTGGGACCCACGGCGTCGCCCGTGGCCCTGGCGATGCTGCCCGTTGCCGAGGAGTACAAGAAGATTCTGTTGGTCGAGCCGGCCGTGGCGGACTCCATTACGGGCGACAAGTGGAACAAATACATCTTTCGAACCGGACGCAACAGCAGCCAGGACGCCATTGCGAACGCCGTGGCACTGGACAAGGCCGGCATCAGCATCGTGACCATGGCGCAGGACTCGGCCTTCGGTCGTGATGGCGTCAAGGCTTTCCGTGAGGCGCTCAAGCAGGCCAAGCTGGTGCATGAGGAGTACCTGCCGCCAGCCACCACCGACTTCACCGCCGGCGGCCAGCGCATGATCGACAAGCTCAAAGCCTTGCCGGGCCGCAAGGTGATATTCATCATCTGGGCCGGCGGCAATCCGTTCAAGATCGCCGACATGGACCTCAAGCGCCATGGCATCGAAATCGCCACCGGTGGCAACATCCTTCCGGCCATGACAGCCTACAAGCAGTTCCCTGGCATGGAGGGTGCGGCGTACTACTACTTTGGCATCCCGAAAAATCCGGTCAACGAAGCGTTGGTGTCGGCCCACTACAGGCAGTTCAAGACGCCACCGGACTTTTTCACCGCAGGTGGCTTCTCGGCCGCCATGGCGGTCGTGACCGCGTTGAAGAAGACCAACGGAGACACCCAGGCCAACACCCTGATCAAGGCCATGGAGGGCATGAGTTTCGACACGCCAAAGGGCAAGATGACGTTCCGAAAAGAAGATCATCAAGCCATGCAAAGCATGTACCACTTCAAGATCAAGGTGGATCCCGCGTTCACGTGGGGCGTGCCGGAGCTGGTGCGCGAGATCAAGGCGGAAGAGATGAATATCCCCATCCGCAACAAACGCTAATTGAATGGGTGCTCGGCTACTGCGCGGGCACGCTGCGTCGTTGGGCGGTGCTCGCCATCCTCACGTACCGCAAGTACGTTCCGGTGGCTGCGCTCCGTCCACCTAGCCGCGTACCCGCTCGCTACGCCGCTCCCCCATTCAACGGGGATCTGCTTTCATGCTTCAAACAAAAGATTTAACGATCCGTTTCGGTGGGCACGTGGCGGTCAATGCTGTGTCCTGCCGCTTTGCGCCGGGCACGCTGACGGCCATCGTCGGTCCCAACGGGGCGGGCAAGACCACCTACTTCAATCTGATCTCGGGGCAGTTGCAGGCCACGGCCGGAACGGTGTCTCTGGCTGGTCGGAACATCTCCAGTCTGCCGGCCTCGGCGCGCACGCGCGCCGGACTGGGGCGGGCCTTCCAGTTGACCAACCTGTTCCCGAACCTGAGCGTGCTGGAGAACGTGCGTCTCGCGGTACAGGCTTCGCTGGACGGGTCGCATCGCCGTGGGCTGAACCTGTGGAGCATCTGGAGCGACCACGCAGGACTGACGGAGCGGGCGCGCGCCATTCTCGAATCGGTGGCGATGGCGCCGCAACGCGATGCGCCCGTGGCCAGTCTGCCGCATGGAGACCAGCGCAAACTGGAAGTCGCGCTGCTGATGGCGCTGGATCCGCAGGTCTACATGTTCGACGAACCCACGGCTGGCATGAGCCACGACGAGGCGCCGGTGATCCTGAATCTGATTCGCACACTCAAGCAGGACAGGAGCAAGACCATCCTCCTGGTGGAGCACAAGATGGATGTGGTTCGAGAGTTGGCGGACCGCATCATCGTGCTGCACAACGGGACGCTGGTGGCCGACGGAGAGCCGGCGCAGGTGATCGCATCGCCAGTCGTCCAGGAGGCCTACCTGGGCGTGACGAGGGAGGCGTCATGAGTGATGTGCTGTTGACGCTGGAAGGCGTGCACACGCACATTGGCGCCTATCACATCCTGCATGGGGTGGACCTGCAAGTTCCACGCGGTCAGCTCACCATGTTGCTGGGGCGCAATGGTGCTGGCAAGACGACGACGCTACGCACGATCATGGGCCTGTGGCAGGCCTCGCAGGGCCGCGTGACCTTCAACGGGCAGGACATCACGCGCCTGCGCACCCCGGCCATCGCCGCGATGGACATTGCCTATGTGCCGGAGAACATGGGCATCTTTGCCGATCTGACGGTCAAGGAAAACATGCTGCTGGCGGCGCGCCAGTCCAAGCGTGCGCGCGACATGGACGAGGAACGCCTTCAGTGGATCTTCAGGATATTTCCGGCGGTACAGAAATTCTGGAACCATCCCGCAGGCAAACTCTCGGGCGGACAAAAGCAGATGCTGGCGGTGTCGCGCGCCATGGTCGAGCCGCGGAAACTGCTGATCGTGGACGAGCCCAGCAAGGGCCTGGCGCCCGTGATGATCGACAACATGATCACGGCGTTCCAGCAGCTCAAGGCCGGCGGGGTGACCATCCTGCTGGTGGAGCAGAACATCAACTTCGCCAAACGGCTGGGCGACAGCGTGGCCGTGATGGATGGCGGTCGCGTGGTACACGCCGGCACCATGCGGGCGCTGGCCGAGGACGAGGCGTTGCAGCAGACGCTGCTGGGGTTGGCGCTGTGACGATGATCATCACCCGGCGGCCTGCAGGCGCAACGATCCGGCCTGGCGCACGCGCGGCAAACGCAATGACCCGCGTGGGAGAACCATGAAGAACTTCGACTACAAGCCGTTGCTGCTCGTGCCGCTCCTGGCACTGGCCGCGGCACCGCTGATGGGCTCGGGCTCGACCTGGCTGACCCTCACGGTGGCCGGGCTGGCCATGGGTTTGATCATCTTCATCATCGCCTCTGGCCTGACACTGGTGTTCGGCCTCATGGACGTCCTCAATTTTGGGCATGGCGTCTTCATCGCGCTCGGCGCCTTTGTCGCCACCAGCGTGATGGGCGCCATGGGCGGCTGGACCAATTCGCCCGAGCTGTGGCGCAATCTGGTGGCCGTGTTCCCCGCCATGGCAGTTTCCATGGCCGTGGCCGCCGCGGCCGGTCTGGCCTTCGAGCGCTTCATCGTGCGACCGGTTTATGGCCAGCACCTCAAGCAAATCCTCATCACCATGGGCGGCATGATCATCGGTGAGGAACTGATCAAGGTCGTTTGGGGACCCCTGCAGATCCCCTTGCCCCTGCCCGAAGGCATGCGGGGCGCGATTTCACTGGGTGAGGCGTCCATTGAGAAGTACCGCCTGATCGCGGTGGTCGTCGGGCTCGTGGTGTTCGGCGCGCAGGCATGGACGCTGGCGCGCACCAAGATCGGCCTGTTGATACGCGCCGGCGTGCAGGACCGTGAGATGGTCGAGGCCATGGGCTACCGCATTCGTCGCATGTTCATAGGGGTGTTCGTCGCGGGCAGCGCCCTGGCGGGTCTGGGTGGCGTGATGTGGGGTCTGTACCAGCAGAACGTGGTGCCGCAGATGGGCGCTCAGGTCAATATCCTGATCTTCATTGTCATCATCATCGGCGGCCTGGGGTCCACCGCGGGAGCGCTGATTGGCTCCCTGCTGGTCGGTCTGATGGCCAACTACACCGGCTTCCTGCTGCCCAAGGCGGCCCTGTTTTCCAACATCGCGCTGATGGTCGCCGTCCTTCTGTGGCGGCCGCAGGGCGTTTATCCGGTCGCCAACCGTTAAGGAGGGGCAGACGTGCTTGCTCGCCTCATTTCCAACGATATGCCGCGCAGCCGCGTGCTGGCGGTCTTGCTGATCCTGCTGCTGCTGGCCTTGGCTGCAGCACCCTTCATTGCGCCCGGCGTCAAGGCGCTCAACGTGGCTGCCAAGGTCCTGATCTTCGTTGTACTGGTGGCCAGCTTTGATCTGTTGCTGGGCTACACCGGCATCGTCAGCTTCGCGCACACCATGTTCTTCGGCATCGGCGCTTATGGCATCGCCATCGCCAGCACGGCGCTGGGGCCGACCTGGGGGGCGCTGGTGTTGGGGTTGCTGGCATCGTTGGCGTTGTCGCTGCTGCTGGCGCTGACGGTTGGGCTGTTTTCGCTGCGCGTGCGCGCCATCTTCTTTGCCATGATCACGCTGGCTGTCGCCTCGGCGTTTCAGACCCTGGCGTCGCAGTTGTCCGATCTGACCGGCGGTGAGGACGGTCTGAGTTTCAAGCTGCCCGAGTGGCTGTCGCCCAGTTTCGAGCTGCTGGACGAGCCGCTGTGGGGCACGACGATCGACGGCAAGGTGGTCTGCTACTACCTGCTGTTCATGGCAGCGTTGCTGCTGTTGCTGGCGCTGCTGCGCATCGTCAACTCACCGTTCGGGCGTGTGCTGCAGGCGATCCGAGAGAACGAATTCCGCGCCGAGGCCATCGGCTACCGCGTCATCGTGTACCGCACGCTTTCCAGCGTGCTGTCGGCCTTGTTCGCCTGCCTGGCCGGGGCGATGCTGGCGCTCTGGCTGCGTTACAACGGCCCCGACACCTCGCTTTCCTTTGAGATCATGATGGACGTGCTGTTGATCGTCGTGATCGGCGGCATGGGCACGATCTATGGCTCGGCCGTCGGGGCGGCACTGTTCCTGGTGGCGCAAAGCTACTTGCAGGATCTGCTGCGCCTGGCGAGCGAACTTGCGTCCCCGCTGCCGCCGCTGTCGGCCTTGTTGTCGCCGGATCGCTGGCTGCTTTGGCTCGGCTTGCTGTTCGTGCTGTCGGTGTATTACTTCCCCACCGGCGTCGTGGGCCGCTTGCGTGCCGCCGCGGCGAAAGGAGTCACCCGATGAGCCCCGCCTCGAACTACACGGTCATCGCGGGTCGGGAGATCCACTACATGGAGTGGGGTGCCGGTCAGGACGACACGGTGATCGCCTGGCACGGCCTGGCCCGCACCGGGAGAGACATGGACGAACTGGCCGCCCACTTGAGCGCGCAAGGGTACCGGGTGATCTGTCCCGACACCTTGGGCCGGGGCCTCAGCCAATGGAGCCCGTCGCCCTTGGAGGAATACTGCCTGGCGTTCTATGCGCGTCTGGCGAACGAACTGCTCACGCAACTTGGCATCGAGTCCGCGCACTGGGTCGGCACCTCAATGGGCGGAGCCATCGGCACGGTGTGCGCCTCCGGCCTATTTCAACCGGGGATGAAGCAGCGTATCCGCAGCCTGGTGCTCAACGACAATGCCCCCGAACTCGCGCACGCTGCCATTGAGCGCATCCGCGCCTACGCCGGCAATCCACCGGCCTTCGAGACGGTGAGTGAGCTGGAGGCCTTCTTTCGTCAGGCCTACAAACCCTACGGTTGGCTGAGCGACGCGCAGTGGCGGCGCTTGACCGAAACCTCCACCCGCCGCCTGCCCGATGGCCGCGTCACGCCACACTACGACCCAGCCATGGTCCAGCAATTCGTGCATTACCCGGACGACTACCTGATCTGGGACCACTATGAGCGCCTGGAGATCCCGGTGCTGCTGCTGCGCGGCGCTGATTCCGATCTGGTGCACCCCGACACAGTGGACCGGATGCGGCAGTGTGGGCCAGGCACCAACGGCCTGCTCCAGGTATTGGAAGTGGCCGGCTGCGGCCATGCGCCAGCGCTGAATGTGCCGGCGCAATTGGATGCCGTCGCAAGGTTCCTGGCTCAGTGGCGCTGACGCCTCGCCGCTCCGCTACTGGAACAGCTTTTCCACCTTGAGCAGGGTCAGCACACCCATCAGCGCGAAGATGCCGGCCGCGATCGCGTGCACCAGCCTCATCGGGATCTTCTGTGCTAAGCGGTTGCCCACGAACACGGCTGGCACGTCCGCCACCAGCATGCCCAGCGTGGTACCCGCAATCACCAGCAGTGGCGCGCCGTAGTGCGCGGCCAGGGCCACGGTGGCCAGCTGCGTCTTGTCACCCATCTCGGCGAGAAAGAAGGTGATCAGGGTGGCGCCGAACACGCCCAGATGCTGGGCAACCTGCGTCTCCTCTTCTTCGATTTCGTCGGGGATCAGGGTCCACGCCGCCATGCCGATGAAAGACAGCCCCAATACCCAGCGCATGACGTCGGGGCTCACCACCGACGTGATCCAGGCGCCCAGCGCGCCCGCCAAGCCGTGGTTGAACAGCGTGGCGCACAGGATGCCAGCGATGATGGGTACGGGCTTTCGGAAGCGTGCGGCCAGGATGAAGGCCAGCAATTGGGTCTTGTCGCCGATTTCCGCGAGGGCAACCACGCCGGTCGAGATGTACAGGGCTTCCATGGATATGAATGGGCTGAAGGTGCAGATGGGAGGTTGGGTCCGCGATTGTCCCCGAAGTGGCAGGCATCGCCAGAGACATGGCCTTCCGAAAGCGATATTGAGGACCGGCGGCCACGGGGCGGTCTAAGGCTGGCTTAAGCAGAGGCGGATACAAGGGGCTTCGAGCGGGTTACGATCCGCCCAAGTTCCTTACGATCAACACCCGACGTGACGCCCTTTCCATGAAGTTCACTGACCTTGCGACCGACACCGACGACGAATTCACACCGGCTGAGCGTACCGCCGCCGCCACCCGCAGTACCTGGGTCAGCGTCGTCGTCAACCTGGCGCTGACGGCCACGCAGATCGTGGTGGGCGTGCTGGCCAAATCGCAGGGCCTGGTGGCCGATGGTTTGCACTCCCTGTCCGACCTGATCGCGGATTTCGTGGTGCTGCTGGCCAGCCACCATGCCAAGAAGGATGCGGACGAGGACCATCCTTACGGGCATCAGCGTTTCGAGACCGCGGCCTCGCTCGTGCTGGGCACCCTGCTGCTCGTGGTGGGCCTGGGGATGCTGTGGTCCGCGGCCAAGAAACTGGAAGAGCCGGATACCGTGCAGAAGGTCCACGTCCTGGCTCTGTGGGTGGCCGGTGGGGCATTGATTGCCAAGGAACTGCTGTTTCGCTACATGCTGTCCGTGGCCAAGCGCGTCAAGTCCAGCATGCTGGTGGCCAACGCCTGGCACGCGCGCTCAGACGCCGCATCGTCCCTGGTGGTGGGCGTCGGCATTATCGGCAACCTGGCGGGCTATCCCATCCTGGACCCCGTGGCCGCGCTCATTGTGGGCTTCATGGTCACGAAGATGGGCTGGGAATTCAGCTGGGACGCCCTGCACGACCTGATGGACCGCGCGGTGGACGACCAGGAGGTCCAGGCCATCCGTGCCACCCTGCTGGAGACGCCGGGCGTGAGCGGCGTGCACGACGTGCGCACGCGCAAGATGGGCGACATGATCGTGGTCGACGCCCACATCGAGGTCGATGCCGACATCACGGTCGAAGCAGGGCACGATATCGCCGTGCAAGCGCGCCACCGGGTCATGCAGCGCCATCGTGTGCTCAACCTGATGACGCACGTGGACCCCTGGCGGCGGCCGGACCGGGACCACGACGCCGTGCCTTCCTAATGCCATCCTGATGCGGGCAGTGTTACCCTGCCCGCGTCATGAATCCTCACCAACCCAGATTGTCGGACGCCCGGCCCGCGCGCAGCGGGCTGGTGGTGGCTGCGTTGCTGGCGGGCGTCACCGTTATCGGGCTGCTGCTGGAGCGCTATGTCTCCCTGACCAGTGTGGCCATGCTGTATGTGCTGGCGGTGGTGATCGCGTCGTACAAGCTGGAATGGCTGCCGTCGGCCCTCTGTGCCGTCGGGGCCGTGACGGCACTGAACTTTTTCTTCGTGCCGCCGCGCTGGACTTTTCAGGTCGAAAGCCAGGAGCATTTGATCGCGCTGACCGTGATGCTGGTGGTGGCGCTGGTGATCAGTCGACTGGCCCGTGGAGTGCGGCGCGAAGCCGAGCATGCGCGCCTGAACGAGGCCCGTGCGCGGCAGCTGCAGGAACTGGCTGCGGCTTTGGCCGACGCGCGTTCGCCGCAGGACGTGCTGTCCTTTGGGTTTTCGGCCATGCAGTCGGCATTTGCCGGCCCGTGCGCCTTGGCGCTGTCGGGCGACGGCAGGACGCTGATGCAGGCCGACGCCATCGCGCCCGAAGTGCAGGACGGATTGCGCTGCTGCATGAAGGAGTGCGCCGTGTTGGGGCCTGGCACGGGCCGCTGGCCAGGTCTGGACGCCTGGTATTTGCCGCTGGGGGACAAGGACCATGTTGAGGGGGCAGCCTGCGTGCAGCCCGCCGACGCACGCGACGAAGGGGGGCGCGAACACGCCCGCGCCCTGTGCACCCTGCTGGCGCAGGCCTTGTGGCGCTTGCGGCTGAACGCGTCCATGCTGGCCGCCCAGGGAGAAGTCCAGCGCCAGCAACTGCAAAGCACGTTTCTGGCGGCCATTTCGCACGATCTGCGCACGCCGCTGGCGGCCATCGTCGGGGCAGCCTCCTCGTTGCAGACGCAGCATGACAAGCTGGCTGCCACCGAACAGGAGCGGTTGCTGGGCAGCATCGTGAGCGAGGCCGCCTACCTGTCGACGATCACGGAGAACACGCTGCAACTGGTGCAACTGACCGGGCCGGCGCAGGAGTTGCACCGTGACTGGGAATCGATGGAGGAAATCGTCGGTGCGGTGCTGGCGCGGGTGCGCCAGCGCGATCCTCAGCGGCGCATCAAGTCCCACGTACCGGAGGGCCTGCCCTTGGTGAAGGCCGACCCGGTGCTGCTGGCGCAACTGATCGGCAATCTGCTGGACAACGCGCTCACGTACAGCGATGGACCGATTGATCTGGTCGTGACCGCCCACACGGACGAACTGGCCGTGTCGGTCAAGGATCGTGGACCTGGCATACCGCCTGAGCAACGCGAACGCATGTTCCAGCCCTACGCACGCAGTGACCGTTCCGGGCGCCGTGGCGCAGGGCTAGGCCTGGCGGTATGCCGCGCCATCGCGCAGGCGCACAACGGGCAACTGGCGGTGCGCTCGCGCCAGGGCGGCGGGAGCTGCGTTGCGCTGACCCTGCCCGTGCAGTCGCAGCCCGGGGAAGGAGCCACGCCATGAGCCTGCGCGTGCTCGTGGTGGAGGACGACCGCGAGATTCGTGCACTCATTCAGTCCTCTTTGTCGGTGGAAGGCTTCGAGGTGCGCACGGCGGTGTCTCTGAGCGAGGCCAGCGCCCTGCTGCGCCACGACTCTCCGGATGTGGTTCTGCTGGACCTGGGCTTGCCCGATGGCGATGGCGTTGAGCTCGTGCGGGAGGTGCGCAAACAGCACGCCGTGCCCATCCTGGTGGTGTCGGCTCGGCACCAGGAGGCGCAAAAGATCCGCCTGCTGGACGAAGGGGCGGACGACTACCTGACCAAGCCGTTCAGCGTGGCCGAGTTGCTGGCGCGCATCCGCGTTGCCCTGCGCCATCGCGGCACCGCGCTGGCGGCCGCCGTGACGGAGCACGTGCTGGACGATCTGCACGTGGACTTGGTGGCGCGCACGGTGCGACGCAACGGCGAGGCCCTGCACCTTACACCCACGGAATTCAAGCTGCTGGCCCGGTTGGTGCGAAGCGCCGGCAGGGTGGTGACGCACCGGCAATTGCTGGCTGACGTGTGGGGGCCGGAGTTCACCGAGCACACCCACTACCTGCGCCTGTACATGGCGCAACTGCGTGCCAAGATCGAGCGCGACCCCGCCGAGCCACGCCACCTGCAGACGGAGACCGGCGTAGGCTACCGGCTCGCCACGGCCTGACCGCTTGGCGCTCCTTATGCGTTCCTGATGCCCCGGCAGGGATAGTGACACGGTGTTCAATTTCCTGGGATTCCAATGAGCAAGACGACGGGCCGTGAAGGCCTGGCACCGCTGATGCTGGGTGCCATGGGCGTGGTGTACGGCGACATCGGCACCAGCCCGCTGTACACGATGAAGGAGGTTTTTGGTCCGGCCACCGGCGTCCCGCTGGATGCGCCGCACATCGTGGGTGCCGTGTCGGTGATTTTCTGGGGCCTGATGATGGTCGTCACCCTGAAGTACGTGCTGCTGATCCTGCGCGCCGACAACCGGGGCGAGGGCGGCATCATGGCCCTGACCGCGTTGGCCGCGACCGCGGCCGGCCGAAACTCCCGCTGGCGCACGGGGCTGCTGCTGACCGGGGTCCTGGGCGCGGCGCTGTTCTATGGCGACAGCGTCATCACGCCCGCCATCTCGGTGCTCAGCGCGGTGGAGGGGCTGGAGGTGGTGACGCCCGCCTTCAAGCCCTACGTGCTACCGATTTCCGTGGCCGTGCTCGTGGGCCTGTTCGCCGTGCAGCGCTTTGGCACCAGTCTGGTGGGCCGGATGTTTGGCCCGGTGATCCTGCTGTGGTTTGGCGTGTTGACCCTGACCGGCGTCATGGCCATTGCCCGGCAGCCGGCGATTCTGGCGGCGCTCAATCCCTGGCACGCGCTGGCGTTCCTGCAGACCCAGGGCTGGCACATGTTCGTGGCCATCGGTGCCATCGTGCTGGCCTTTACCGGCGCGGAGGCGCTGTATGCCGACATGGGGCACTTTGGCAAGCGGCCCATCCAGTTCGCCTGGTGCGGCCTGGTGCTGCCCGCGCTGGCCATCAACTACATGGGGCAGGGTGCGCTGCTGATGGGCGATGCGTCGGCGCTGGAAAATCCCTTCTACCGCATGTTCCCCGCCACCTGGCTCATCCCCGCCGTGGTGCTGGCCACGATCGCCACGGTGATTGCCTCCCAGGCGGTGATCTCGGGCGCCTATTCCATGACACGCCAGGCCGTGCAACTCGGGTTGCTGCCACGCATGCAGGTGCAGCACACTTCGGCCCGCGAGTCCGGTCAGATCTATATGCCCGAGGTGAACTGGCTACTGCTGGCGGCCGTGCTGCTTGCGGTGTTGGGCTTTGGCAGTTCCTCCGCCTTGGCTGCGGCCTATGGCATTGCCGTGACTGTGACCATGCTGATCACCACGGCGCTGACGTTCTTCGTCGTGCGCCACGGCTGGGGCTACCCCTTGCCGCTGGCGGTGGCGGCCACGGGCGTGCTGCTGGCGCTGGACACGCTGCTGGTCGTGTCCTGCTCACTCAAATTCTGGCAGGGTGGCTGGTTTCCGCTGGTGCTGGGCGCGGGCATTTTCACCGTCATGGCCACCTGGCGGCGCGGGCGCGAACTGCTGATCGACACCATCCGCAGCAACGACCCGGAGCTGCTGCCGTTTGTCACCGCGCTGGCGGCGGACGCGGGGCGCCGTGTGACGCGCACGGCCGTGTATGCCGTGGCCAATCCGGATACGGTGCCGCAGGCGCTGATGCACAACCTCAAGCACAACCAGGTGCTGCACGAGCGCAATGTAATCCTCACGGTGGTGTTCCATGATGTGCCCTGGATTCCGTTTGGCGAGCGGGTACAGGTCAAACCCCTGGTTCCCAGCTTCTGGAAGGTGCAGGTCAACTACGGTTTCAAGAACACGCCGGACATACCGAAGGCGCTGGAACTGTGTCGCGCGCAGGGGTTGCCCATCAACCTGTTTGAAACTTCGTACTTTCTCAGTCGCGAAATCGTGGTGCCCACGAAAGGTGCCGGCATGGCGCACTGGCGCGAGGCGCTGTTTGCCCTCATGTCGCGCAATGCCGGCAGCGTGGCTGGTTTCTTTCACCTGCCCAACAAGTGCGTGATCGAACTGGGGACGCGCGTGCAGATCTGAGCCATCGAGGTCACGGGGCGCCGGATTTCGTGGCACGATTGCCCCTTGCGCAACCCATGTGAGACGAGGGCATTCACCATGACATCCATACTTTCCCGAGCCATCCGCATCGACCAGCCGGGCGGTCCCGAACAGCTCAAGCTGGTTGAAGTCGCCGTGGGCGAACCCGGCCCCGGGCAAATCCGCATCCGGCACAAGGCGGTGGGCCTGAACTTCATCGACGTGTACCAGCGCAGCGGCCTGTACCCGCTGCCCATGCCCTTGCAACTGGGCATGGAGGCGTCTGGGGTGGTGGAGGCGGTGGGCGAGGGCGTGACGCACCTCCAGGTGGGCGATCGCGCCGCCTACGCCAGCCAGCCTCCGGGCAGCTACTGCGAGCTGCGCGTGATGCCTGCCACCTGCGTGTGCAGGCTGCCAGACGACATCTCTTTCGACACGGGTGCGGCCATGATGCTCAAGGGCCTGACCGCCCAGTACCTCCTGCGCAAGACGCTCCCGCAGGGCGGGCTGCAGCCCGGCGACTTCGTGCTCTTCCATGCCGCGGCCGGTGGCGTGGGCCTGATCGCCTGCCAGTGGGCCAAGGCGTTGGGGCTGCGCCTCATCGGCACGGCCGGATCGGACGCCAAGTGTGCACTGGCGCGGGAGCACGGCGCGGCGTACACCATCAACTACGCCACGGAAGACTTCCTGGCGCGGGTGAAGGAGATCACCGGAGGCAAGGGCGTGAAGGTGGTGTACGACTCGGTGGGCAAGGACACCTGGGACAAGTCACTGGACTGCCTGGCGCCGTTTGGTCTGATGGCCAGCTTCGGCAATGCCTCAGGCCCGGCGCCGGCGTTCGCGCCCGGCATTCTGGGCGCGAAGGGCTCGCTGTACGTCACGCGTCAGACACTGTTCACCCACATCGCCACGCGCGAGAGCACGCAGGCCATGGCCGACGAACTGTTTGCCGTGGTGCAAAGCGGCGCGGTGAAGATCCGCATCGACCAGCGCTACCCGCTGGAGCAGGTGCAGCAGGCGCACCGCGACCTGGAAGCGCGCCAGACCACGGGCTGCACGATCCTGACGCTGTAGGCCGGGGCTACTCCGCTGGCGAGCGCAGTCGGCTGGGTGCCAGTGCGCCGGCCGAATCGAGGATGGGGTAGGCGATGGAGCAGATGTGCGAGTTGATGCGCTTGAGCTCGCTGATCAGGTCGATGTGCAGCGAGCTGGTCTCGATGCTCTGCATGGTGTTGTCGGACAGGCGCTGCAGATGCGCCGTGGCGTAGGCGTGCTCCAGGTCGCGAAAGCGCGCTTTTTCCTCCAGCAGCTTCTGCGCGTCGCGCACATTGCCGTTGAGAAAGACGCTCATGGACAGGCGCAGGTTGTCCAGCAGCCGGGCGTGCAGTTCGCAGATTTCCGCCATCCCGGCTTCCGAAAACTGGCGGCCTCGCTTGATCTTCTTGTCCTCGATGTCGAGCAGCACGCGCTCGATGATGTCGCCGATGTGCTCCATGTTGATGGTGAAGCCGATGATGTCGGCCCAGCGGCGGCTCTCTTCCTCGCCCAGCGCCTCGCGCGAGATCTTGGTGAGGTAGTACTTGATGGCCGAATACATGCGGTCGACCTGATCATCCAGCGCGCGCAATTCGTGCGAAAGCTGAAGGTTGTCTTCGCGGATCACGGTCAAGGTGCCGCGCAGCATGGTCTCCACCACGTCGGCCTGGTGCAGGGCCTCGCGTGCCGCGCACGAGATGGCCAGCGAGGGCGTGGTCAGGGCCGAGGCGTCCAGATGGTTGGGGCGTCCGTCCACGCTGCCGCCCGCCTCTTGTTTGGGCAGGGGCAGCAGCTTGCCGGCCCAGCGCGCCACCTGCGACGTGAAACCGATGAACACCACGCACATGGCCAGGTTGAGGCACAGGTGGAACAGCACGACCAGCGAGGCCGGCTGGGCCACGTAGGGTTGCATGTGGCGCAGCCAGAGCCCCGAGAATGGCGCCACCGCCGCGACCCCGAGTACCTTGAAGAGGAAGTTGCCCAGTGGAACATGGCGCACGGCGAGCTCGGATCTCGCCGTGGTCAGCATGGCCAGCAGACCACTGCCCAGATTGGCGCCCAGCACGAGACCCAGTGCCACTTCCAGTGGAATGACGCCCGAGGCGGCCAGCGTGGCCGTGAGCAGCACGATGGCCAGGCTGGAGTACGACACCACGACCAGCACGGCGCCGACCGTCAACTCCAGCAGCAGATCGCTGTTGAGCGTGGTCAGGAGGGTCTTGACGGTGGCCGACTGGATCAGCACGGCAGTGGAGGCACTGACCAGATGCAGTGCCAGCAGCATCAGACCCAGCCCGATCAGGATGCGTCCCACGCGCCCCAGGTTGTTGGTTTGATGAGATACGAAGAGCACGACACCCACGAAAATCAACAGCGGCGACAACCATGACAGATCAAACGAGAACACCACGGCCATGAGGCTGGTGCCGATGTCCGCTCCCAGCATCACGGCCAATGCCGCGGGCAGGGCCACCAGACCCTGGCTCACGAAAGCCGCAACGATCAGCGCGGTGGCCGTGCTGGACTGAACCACCGCCGTCACCCCCAGACCGGCGAGCGCGGCGGTAAAACGGTTGCTGATACTGCTGGACAGCACTTGCCGCAGGTTGGCGCCGAGCACGCGCAGGATGCCCGTGCGCACCAGGTGCGTGCCCCACACCAGAAGGGCAATGGCCGCCAGCAGGTCCAGCAGGTGCTTCATCGGGCTCGCCGCACGCGCAGCAGTTCGTCCAGGATCAGGCAGGCGGCGCCCAGGGTGATGGCGCTGTCGGCCACGTTGAAGGCCGGAAAGGACCAGGTTCCGTAGTGGAAGTGCAGGAAGTCCACCACGTAGCCCAGGCGCGCGCGATCCAGCACATTGCCCACGGCGCCGCCCACGATGCTGGCCAGCGCGAAGGCAAACAGCTTTTGACCCGCGTGCTTGCGCAGCATCCACAGAAGCACCACGGCGGCGATCACGCCGATGCCGATGAACAGCCAGCGTTGCCAGCCCGAGGCGGTCGCCAGGAAGTTGAACGCCGCGCCCGTGTTGTGGGCGCGCACAACATCGAAAAAGCTCGTCACAACGTGACTTTCACCCAACTGGTAATACCCCAGGATCAGCACCTTGGTGAATTGGTCCACCAGGACCACGATCAAGGCCCATCCCAACCAAGGAAGAGGACTTGCAGAAGCGTTTTTTGACATGAATCAGGAGATCTCGAAGACAGAAACGAATCGGGTCGGGAAAATGAAAAGGGAGGAAATGTAACAGGACGCAATGCCCCCCACTGACCGACGTCGCGCTTGCATCATATTTGAAGACTGGGAACGGGTTCAGACGCGTGAAAGCGCCGGTTACGGCCTGTAACTTGATGCGTCCAGGGGCATGCGACATTTGGGCACTTTGACAAGTGACCAAGTGAGCTTCACATGATGGAACGATTTCGGACCTGGATGGTCCGGCGCTTTTTGCGGCGCTTGCAGACGCCACGCGATGTGGCACGGTTTGCCTGTCGGCGCTATGCAACGCGCATGGCGGTGGCCGACGCCCAGCGCAGCGTCACCTATGCGGTGCTGGGACAGCGCACCTTCCGCATCGCCGCAGCTTGGCGTGGCATGGGCGTGAAGGCGGGCGACGTGGTGGCCGTGCGCCTGCCCGACGGCATTTGCCAGGTGGAGGCGCGATTGGCTGCTGCCGAATGCGGCGCGATCCTGACCCTTCTGGCACCATGGACGACGCGTGAGCAGCTGCTGGCCTCGCTGCCTCTGGTGGAGCCCAAACTGTTCGTGCACGATGGGCGCGACGCCGGCCTGAGCCGCGAACTGGCGGATCGTTTTCCCGAGGTGAGGCAGTTGGTGTTGCACGGCGGAGACCCCGACTGGCTGCCCAAAGGGCCCGTCGCCCCCTGTCCAGGGAAGATCGATCCCAGGGAAACCCTGACCCTGGGCTTTACCTCGGGAACCACGGGCACGCCCAAGGTCATGACGGCGACCTATGGCGTGTACCTGACGGCCATTCGCATGATGGTGGACAACGTGGGGGTGGGCAAACCAGGCGCCCGCCCCGATACGACCCTTGTGGGGATTCCGCTCACCGGAGCGGGCAGTGGCGTGCTGCTGCCCAGTCTGCTCGGTGGGGGGATGCTGGTCATTCCAGCGCGCTACGACGCGCCCGCGCTGATCGAGAGCATCGAGCGCTATGGCGCAACGCGGCTGTTCACCACCCCGAGCCTGTTGATCGATATGCTGGATCATCCGCTGCTGGACCAGGTCGATACGAGTTCGCTGACAAGCCTTCTCTACGGTACCGAGATGACGCCTGTGGCCAAGCTGGAGGAGGCGCTGCGTCGCTTTGGCCCCGTTCTGCAGCAGGGCTACGGCAGCGCCGAGGTGCTGCCCCCGGTGAGCATGTTGCAGCCGCACGAGCACTGGGTCGATGGCCAGCCCGCGCCGCGCACCGTGCTGATGTCTTGCGGTCGCGTCGTGCCCCAGGTGACGGTGCGCATCGTGGATGACGAGGGTAGGGACGTGCCTGTCGGAACACCTGGTGAGGTGCTGGTCAAGAGCCCCACATTGTTTCGTGGGTACTGGAAGCGTCCGGAACTGAGCGCGCAGAGTTTTGTGGACGGATTCTTGCGCATCGGTGACATGGGGATGCTCAGCCCGGACGGTTATCTGACGACCCTGGGGCGCAAGCCCGATCTCCTGCACCGCGACGGCCGGGTGATCTTTCCACGGCTGGTGGAAGAGGCGCTGCACGACTACCCGGCGATCAAGGAGGCGTCCTACGTGCAGGGGCCCCAGGGTACCGTGATGGCGTTCTCGCTGCGGCGAGCCTGGCGCGGCACGCAGCCGCGTGAGTACTGGTCCACCGAGCTTTCCCGGCATTTGCAGTCCAGAGTGCCGGCGTGGCAATTGCCGGACGACTATCAACTGTTCGAGGAACTGCCGCGCAGTCCGCTGGGCAAGGTGCTGCGCCGCGAGGTGCGTGAGCGCCTTGCCGCGCTGGCCACGCCACGCGTTGTCGAGCCGGTTCTGTTGGCCGTCGAGGAGGAGCTTGCCGCATGAGCATCAAGACCTGGTTGATCGGATCCCTGATACGGCGTTTCGTCACCGCGCGCGACATCGTGCGCTTCGCCTTTCGCTTCTATGGCAAGCGGATCGCGATCATCGACCGGCGTGGGGCCTTCACCTACCGGCAGGTGGCCGAGCGGTCGCTGCGTCTGAGCGCGGCCATGGAGGCCAGCGGCATCAGAAAGGGAGACATCGTGTTCACTTGGTTGCCGGAGACGGGGGAGCAGTTTGAGCTGCGCCTGGCAACTTTCGAGAATGGCACCGTCGCAGCCATGTTCCATCAGGCCCTGTCGGCCGAGGCTGCGCTGCAATCCATCCGCACGCTCAAGCCCAAGCTGTTCGTCTACGACTGCGGCATGGCTCGCGACATGATCGACCAGGTCAGGGCGGAGTTCCCGGGGCTTCTCTGCCTTGCGCTGGGCGTGGAGTACGAGAACTTCCTGGCAGCCCATGCGCCACGGCGCAGTCAGACCGAGTTGGAGGAGGGGGATTACGCATCGTTGCACCTCACTTCCGGAACCACGGGGCAGCCCAAGGCCATCGGCGTGACACACGGCAAGTACCTGGCTCAGTTGCGCATGATGGCGCAGGATCTCAGCACGGGCAACACGGCGTCCAAAGCCAACGGCCCCGACGTCAATCTCGTGGGCCTTCCGTTGACCGGTCCGGGTGGCGGATTGGTGCTGCCCTCCGTATTGTCCGGCGCGGCGCTGGTGGTGCCCACGGACTACTCCATCCCGACGCTGACCAGCTTGATCCGCCGCTGGCGCGTGACACGGGCGTTCTTCTCGCCGTCCACCGTGATCGACCTGCTGGACGATCCGCAGCGTGAGCTGTACGACCTGAGCTCGCTGCGCAATGTGATCTATGGCTCGGAAATGATGTCCGCCGCCAAGCTGGCCGAGGCCGTGCGCTGGCTGGGTCCGATCTTCCAGCAGGGCTATGGCAGCTTCGAGGCCATGCCACCGCTGACCTGGCTTCGCCCTGCCGATCACGTGGATGCCAACGGTCAGCCCGTCTCGATCGAGGTTCTGGGCTCGGTGGGCTACGTGGCCAAGGGAGTCGGCATACGGGTGGTGAACGACGCCAAGCGCAAGCTGCGCGACGGCTCTATCGGGCACATCGTGGTCAACACGCCGCTGGCCTTCTCAGGCTACTGGGGACGCCCCGAACTGGATGACGCGACCCTGTATCGGGGCTGGGTGTTCACGGGGGACATGGGCTATTTTGATTCCGGCCATCGCCTGCATGTGCTGGGGCGGCGGGCGGACACGGTGCGCCGCGGCGACCAGGAGATCTATCCGCGGCAAGTGGAGGAGGTGGCCCACGCCCACCCGGCCGTGCGCGACGCCTGTCTGGTGCAGGTGCGAGAGCAGGCCTACCTGGTGGTGACGCTGCGCCATGCCTACCGCAAGACGCTGGACGCGGAGGAGTTGCGCACCGACATCGGGGCCTATTTGCGAGACCATCTGGCGTCCAATCTGCAACCCGACTGCGTTCACATTGTCGATGCGATTCCCCGCAGCTTTCTCAACAAGGTGCTGCGTAGGGAGGTGCGCGAGCAGATGCTCGCCAGAACTCCGGAACACCCTGTGACAGGCACGACGACGGCATCCGCGGAAATCCCGCCCGAGCGCATGCTGGAAGCGGCTTGACTTTCAATACCCCTTTCCTTCTTTACCAAGTGCACAACGCATGTCATCCTCAGACCAATACTACCGCGTCGCCACCAAGCGCAACATCGGCATCGTGAGTCCCGAAGAGCAGGAGCGGTTGCGCCGCTCGCGCGTGGCCATCGTGGGCATGGGCGGGGGAGGCGGCATCTATCTGACCACGCTGGTACGCATGGGGGTGGGGCACTTTCACATCGCCGACTTCGATACCTTCAGCGTGGCCAACGTGAACCGGCAGGCCGGCGCCATGCGCAGCACCATTGACCGATCCAAGACGCAGGTCATGGCGGAAATCGCGCAGGACATCCACCCGGGCGTGGAAGTCCGCCAGTTCGACACCGGCATCGGCGCGCACAACGTGGAGGAGTTCCTACGCGGTGTGGACGTGGTGGTGGACGCCATTGACGTCTTCGCCCAGCCCGCCCGACTGGTGCTGTATCAGGCGGCGCGCCGCATGGGTTTGACGGTGTTGTTCGGCGCGCCCTTGGGGTTGTCGGCGACGCTGGGCGGATTCGCACCGGATGGCATGAGTTTCGAGGACTACTTCGACATTCGCGAAGGCATGACACCCTTCGAGATCATGATGCGTTTCGTGGTGGGCATAGCGCCCAGGGGACGGCACTGGACCTACATGGACAGCAGCCATGTCGCGCCAGAGGATCAAACAGGCCCCTCGTCCGCGGCGGCCGTCAGCCTGTTGGCCGGACTGGTGTGCACCGAGGTGTTGGTGGCCCTGCTGCAGCGCCGTGCGCCCAGGGTGGCGCCGCAGTATTCGCAGTTCGACCCCTATCTGGGCAAGTACTGGAGCGGCCGATTGCGCTGGGGCAATCGCGGACCCGTGCAACGTCTGAAGATGTGGTTGGTCGGAAGAAAGTTCGCATCCATGGCGGACGATTTCAACCGGATAGGCTTTCAGCACATGCCTACGGCGACACCGACCACCTGACCCTGATGCCACGGATGGCGGCCCACATTCGGTGCTGCCGCCCTCAGAGGAATTGCATGGATGCGAACACCTACTACCAGACAGCGACGAAGCGCAACATCGGCGTCGTCAGCCGCGAAGAGCAGGAGCGGCTGCGCCGCTCGCGGGTGGCCATTGTGGGCATGGGTGGAGGTGGCGGCATCGACCTGATCACGCTGGTGCGCATGGGCATCGGGCGTTTTCACATCGCCGACTTCGATACCTTTGATGTGGTCAACATCAACCGCCAGGCGGGTGCCATGCAAAGCACCATCGGTCGCCCCAAGGTGGAGGTGATGGCCGAGATGGCGCAGGACATCCACCCCGGCGTGGAGATCGGCAAGTTCCCCGGTGGTATCGGTGAGCACAACATCGACGAGTTCCTGCAGGATGTGGACCTGGTGATCGATGCCCTGGACGTGTTTGCCCTGCCGGCGCGGATGCTGCTGTACGGGGCCGCGCGACGCAAGGGCATTCCGGTGCTGTTCGGCGTGCCGCCCGGGCTGTCGGCCACGCTTTGCGTGTTCATGCCCGATGGTCCCAGCTTCGAGGAGTATTTCGACATCCGTCCCGGCATGACGCCGTTTCAGATCATGGCAGCCTTCATCGTGGGGCTCACGCCGGCTGGCACGCATTGGAGCTATACCGATCTGTCTCGGGTGGAGCCGTCCTCCCAAGCCGCACCCTCCTGCGCCGCCGCCATGGCGATGCTGGCGGGCTTGCTGGCCACGGAGGCGCTCGTCATCCTGCTCCAGCGGCGCGCGCCCATGGCCATTCCTGCCTTTGCTCAGTTCGACGCCTACAAGGGCGTGTACAAACGGGGGCGCTTGCGCTGGGGCAATCGCGGGCCGCTGCAGAGGCTCAAGCGCTGGCTGGTGGCGCGAAAATTCCGCAGCCAGGCGGGGGAGTTCAACCACGCCGGCTTTGAGCCGCTGCCGACACAGGACCAGGCACATGCTTGAAGGCAAGCTCTCCCTGAGCACCAAGCTCAACTATGCCGTCGGCCAGATCGGTATTCAAATGCTGGTCGCCGGCGTCAGTTTTTTCCTCATGATCTTCTATACGGACGTGGCGCTGGTCCCACCGGCCGTGGCCAGCGGCGCGCTATTGCTGGGCAAGATCTGGTACACGATCAGCGATCCGCTGTTCGGCTTCGTCATCGACCGCACGCGTTCCAGACACGGACGGCGACGTGTCTACCTCATCTACTTCGGGCTGCCGCTGGCCGTGTTGGCCGCAGCCATCTGGATGGTGCCGCCAGGTCTGTCGCCGGTGATGGCCTTCATCTGGATTGCCACGACCTACATCCTGTACGAGACGGTGCACACCCTGGTGCACCTGCCGTACTACGCCATGGCCGCCGAGATGACGGACAACTACGACGAGCGCACGAGTCTCATGGCTTTCAGCTCCATTGGCGCGCTGGTGGGCTACGTCATTGGCAGTGTGGTCATGCCTGTGATCGTGCGTGCCGCACCCAGCACGCAGATCGGCTACACCCTGGCCGGGGGGGTGTTCGGCCTGGTGGCCGGCGCTTGCGTGGCCTGGGTGGCCTGGCGCGTGCGCGAGCCGGATCTCAAGCACATTCCCCAGCCCAAGGACGCTCCCTGGAAGTCCATGCGCGCGGCGTTTCGCAGCCGACCGTTTGTGTTGATGGCCTTTGGCTGTGGCATGGGGCGGATCGGACTCACTCTGGCGCAGGGTGGTCTGGCCTATTTTGTCGTGTACCAGTTGCAGGGCAGTAAATCGGATTTGCCCAAGATGCTGGGCCAGATGCTGCTGGTGGTGGCGTTGTCCATTCCGGCCTGGAAAGCGGTGGTGGACCGCTGGGAGAAGAACTACGTGTACATCACGGGCCTGTGTCTGGCGGCCGTGGGTTTTGGCATCATGTTCTGGTTGCAGCCGGGGCAGCAGGCGGGCATCCTGGTGGGGCTGGGCCTGATCGGCCTGGGCATGGGCGCCCACTGGGTGGTGCCGTTCTCCATGCTGCCCGATACCATCGACTTCGCCCACGCGCAAACCGGCGAACACCGCACGGGCATGTACTACGGACTGTTCGGTCTGATCGACAAGCTGGCGCGCACCGTGGGCACGGTGGCCATTGGCTGGATACTGCAGTGGTTCCACTACGTGCCCAACGTGGCGCAAAGCACCGAGTCCCTGCTGGGCATACGGCTCACCGTGGGGCTGCTGCCAGCGTTCTTCGTGTTGGCGGCCGTGCCGCTGTTCCTGGCCTATCCGATCTCGCGCGCGCGGCATGTGGCCTTGCGTGCGAAGATGACACGCGTCGACACATGAACTGAAAACACCATGACGAAGAACTGCTCTTTCCGAGCTTTCGTGCTCATCACGACCGGCGTGTCTGGCCTGCTGTTGGCCGGATGTGGTCCGGAACCGACCGAAAAGCCCGCCGTCGTTCTGCCCGTCCACGTGCTCAAGGTCGGGTTGTCCGAGGATGTGAGTACGCTGAGCCTGACCGGGGACGTGCGCCCGCGCATCGAGACCGTGATCGGCTTTCGCGTGGCGGGCAAGATCGTGGAGCGCAAGGTGGAGGTCGGCACTCAGGTCAAGCGTGGCGATGTTCTGGCGCGCCTGGACCCGCAGGATCTGTCGCTGCAGACCCAGGCCGTGGGGGCGCAGAGCGCGGCCGCGCAGACCGAGCTGGCGCAACAACTGGCCGACCTGGAGCGTTTTCAGTCGCTGCTCAGGCAGGGCTTCATCAGCCAGGCCGAGTTCGACCGGCGCAAGAACGCCGTGGACGTGGCACGTTCGCGCGTGACCGAGGTGGGCAGTGCGCAGCGCTCCAGCCGCAACCAGCTAGATTACACGGTGATCCGCGCCGACGAAGCCGGGGTCATCACTTCCGTGGAGGCCGAGCGCGGTCAGGTCGTGGCCGCCGGCCAGCCCGTGGTGCGCATCGCCCAGGCCGGACCCAAGGAGATCGCCGTGACCGTGGCTGAGAGCCGTCTGTCCACCCTGCAATCCGCCAAGGATCTGAGCATCACCCTGTCTGCAGTGCCGGGCAAGGTCTACAAGGGCAGCCTGCGCGAGGTCTCGCCCGTGGCCGACCCGGCCACCCGCACCTATGGCGCGCGCGTCACGGTGCTGGACGCGGACGACGCCATGCGGCTGGGCATGACGGCGCGCGTGGCCGTGCGTGGTGACGCCAAGCCGGCGCTGGTGCTTCCGCTGTCGGCGCTGTACCGCCAGGGTGACAAGACGGCGGTGTGGGTCGTCGACCTGGCCAGCGCCGCGGTGCAATTGGTGAACGTGCAGGTGGCCTCGGTGCAGGATGACCGGGTGGTGATCGCCCAGGGGCTCAGAGGCGGCGAGACCGTGGTCACCGCCGGCGTGCAAAAGCTCCAGACCGGGCAGAAGGTGCGCGTGGTCGCGCCATGAAGACGCGTTTCAATCTGTCCACCTGGAGCCTCATGCAGCACCAACTGGTGCGCTACATCCTGGTGGTGCTGGTGCTGCTGGGGGGCTGGGCCTACGTCAAGCTCGGTCAGGCGGAAGACCCGGCGTTCACGTGGCGCATGATGGTGGTTCGCGCCTACTGGCCCGGTGCCACGGCGCGCGACGTTGAGCAACTGGTCTCCAAGGTCATCGAGAAGAAGCTGCAGGAAACGCCCTACCTGGACTTCGTCAACGGCGAGTCCAAGCCAGGCGAGGCGTTGCTGTTCGTCATGGTGCGCGAGGGCACGCCCTCGGCCGAGGCGACCAAGACCTTCTATCAGGTGCGCAAGAAGGTCGCCGACATCAAGGACCAGTTGCCGCCCGGCGTGCTGGGGCCTTACTTCGACGATGAACTCAGCGATGTGTTCGGCTCGGTGTATGCCTTGACCGGCGACGGCTACACGCCCGCCCAGCTCAAGCAGTACGCCGACATGGCGCGCGGCGAGTTGCTGCGACTGAGTCAGGTGTCCAAGGTGAACATCGTCGGCGCCCAGCCGGAACGCATCTACATCGAGTTCGACAATGAAAAACTGCTGGGTGCGGGTCTGGATGCGCTGATCGTGGTCGATGCCCTGCGCAAGCAGAACGCTATCGCCGCACCCGGCTCGATCGAAACCTCCAGTAGCAGCCTGCGCACGCGCGTGTCGGGTGAGTTCCGATCCGTCGAGGCCATTCGCGAACTGAGCGTGAGCTATCAGGGGCGCAATTTCCGCCTGGGCGATGTCGCCCGTGTGGTGCGTGGTTACCAGGAGCCCAGCCAGTTCAAGATGCGCGCCTTTGGCCAGACGGCGGTGGGTTTGGAGGTGTCCATGCGCACGGGTGGAGACATTCTGGAGCTGGGTCGTGAGCTGGGCACGACCATCGAGGCCGTGCGCGGCCGCCTGCCGGTGGGCATGGAAATCCGCCAGATCGCCGACCAGCCCAAGGTGGTGCGCGACGCCGTGCAGGTGTTCATGCGTTCCCTGCTGGAGGCATTGTTGATCGTGATGGCAGTGAGCTTTGTCAGCCTGGGCAAGCGCGCCGGGCTGGTGGTGTCGCTGAGCATCCCTTTGGTGCTGGCCATGACCTTCACCGGCATGGTGATTTTCGGGATCGATCTGCAGCGCGTGTCGCTGGGCGCGCTCATCATCGCGCTGGGGCTGCTGGTGGACGACGCCATGATCATCGTGGAGTCCATGGCGGTGCGCATGGAGCGTGGCCTCAACGGGCTGCAAGCGGCGGGGCGTGCCTACCTGTCCACGGCCTCGCCCATGCTCACGGGCACGCTCATCACGGCCGCGGGCTTCATTCCGGTGGGGCTCGCCAAGTCCGATGCCGGGGATTACACGTTCTCGCTGTTCGCGGTCATCACCATGGCGCTGCTGTCGTCCTGGGTGGTGGCCGTGTTCTTCACACCCTACATCGCCTTCCTGCTGCTCAGACCGGCGCCACGCGATGACCGGCGCGACCTGTATCTCACGCCGTTGTACCGGTCGTTTCGCAAGCTCGTCGCCTGGTGCGTGGATTACCGCAAGACGGTGATCGTGGCCACACTGGCGTTGTTTCTGGTGTCCATCGCCGGCCTGCGCCTGGTCAAACAGCAGTTCTTCCCCTTGTCCGAACGCGCCGAGATCGTGGTCGACCTGTGGCTGCCTGCCGGCTCCAGTCTGGCTGCCGTGGAGAGCGAGGTGGTGCGACTGGAGCAGCGGATCAAGGCCGATCCTGGCGTCAAGGTCGCGGCGTCCTACATCGGGGGCGGGCCACCGCACTTTTTCCTGGCGATGATGCCGGAGCAACGCAACGGCAACTATGCCGCCATGGTCGTCTCTGCTGTGGATGTGCCCAACCGCGACCGCCTGTACGACCTCATTCGCACCGCGCTGCGCGAGGAGTTCCCGGCCGTGCGCTCACGTACCTACCGCTTTGACAGCGGTCCCCCCGTGGGCCTGCCGGTGCAGTTCCGTGTGATCGGCGAGGACCCGGCCGTATTGCGCGGCATCGCCGATCGCATGGCCGACATCCTGCGTCAGCACCGCGACACGCGCGATGTCTACAACGACTGGAATGAGGTCGTCAAGACGCTACAGCTCAACGTCGACCAGGACAAGGCACGTGCCCTGGGCGTGTCGTCGCAGGACATCGGCAATACCGTCAGCGGCATGATGAATGGTCTACCCGTGACGCAGTACCGCGAGGGCGACAAGCTCATCGACGTGGTGACGCGCTCGCGCGCCGGTGCCGACCATTCGCTGGCCGCGCTGGGCGATCTGGCCGTGCGCACCGGCAGCGGGCGCTACGTGCCGCTGGACCAGTTCGTCACCATCAGCTACGGCTTCGAGGAGGCTGTGTTGGGTCGGCGCAATGGCATGGGCGCCATCACCGTGCGCGCCGACATTGCCGACGACGCCGAGGGCCCCGACGTGGGCAAGCAGATCGAGCCGGCCATGATGGCGCTGAACAAGACCCTGCCGCCTGGCTACCACATCGAGACGGGCGGCACGCTGGAGGCGGTGACCAATTCGCAGGCCTCGCTGGGCGTGGTGGTGCCGCTGATGGTGCTGGTGATCGTGACCCTGCTCATGCTGCAAATGCGCTCCTTCAAGAGCGCGGCGCGCGTGCTCATCAGCGCGCCGTTGGGGCTGGTGGGCGTGGTGGCCTCGCTGCTGCTGTTTCGCCAGCCGTTCGGCTTTGTGGCCATCCTGGGCGTGACGGCGCTGGCCGGCATCATCATGCGCAACTCGGTGATCCTGGTGGAACTGATCGAACGCTTCATTGAAACCACCAACGACCCGCGTCGCGCCATCATCGAGGCCGCCGTGCGTCGCCTGCGCCCCATCGTGCTCACGGCCGCGGCCACCATCCTGGCCATGGTGCCGCTCACCCAGGCCGTGTTCTGGCGCCCGATGGCCGTCGCCATGATGGGCGGCGTGGCTATCGCCACCTTGCTCACGTTGGTGTTCGAGCCCGCCATCTACGCCGCCTGGTTCGGCGTGTCGCGCTCGCGTTCCGCCAAGCCACTCAAGCGCAAGAAGCCCCGGCGCGACCCGGTGGAGTTTGCCAAGACGCAGTTCGCGCAGGAGTAGGCGCCCGACAACTCAGGGTTGGTTGGGCAGCTCGTACTCGAACAACCAGAAATTTTCGAGGCACTGAAAGCGGCTGTTTCGCGCATCGAACCGGGCCACGCAGTTGCGCAATTCCGCCTCCGAAGGAAAGTTCTTGAGCACGCGGTGGACCGAACCATCGCGCAGTGGGCGGTGTTGGTAGGTGTTGCCGCTGGCATCGGATTCCGCGATGGGCAACTCCTGGCATTGCACTGGCGAGTTGTCGATCAGGACGATGCGGGCCCCCGGTTCGAGCAGACCATGCAGGCTCGCAAAAAACTCGGTTCTTCGCTCGATGGGGACGTGTGAAAACCACAGGCCGGCGAAAGCGCCGTCAAAGCGTCCGAGCTCGGGGGGTAAGGCGTAGGCGTCGGCAACGATGCATTGCGACGGGGCAAGACCTGGCCGTTGCCGGGCGAATTCCAGTGGCTGCGCAACGCCGTCCGTGGCAAGGTAGGTCGAGCAGACCGGGGCGATGAACTGTGACCAATATCCGGTTCCGCAGGCCACCTCGATGACGGAACGCCGGGCGAAACGCGCCGGCAGATGGTCGCGCAAGAAGGCGATGTCGCGCTGACGTTCGGGCTTTTCGTACACCGCGTCGTAGTACGGGGCGCGCGAGGCGTAGTAGGTCTTCATGGCACCTCCATAATGAGCCAGGGCATGGTATCACGGTGGCAACATCATCCGCGTATACTGTACAGCCTGTACAGAAATATCGGAGTACATCATGCAGCGCAATGTCAGCTATGGCCTGGAGCAGGCCCGCATGCAACTGCCGTCCATCGTGGCCAACGCCCACGCGGGTGAGACGAGCGTCATCACCCGGCATGGCAAGCCGTATGCGGCGGTTGTTCCACTGGAGCAAGCCAGACGGTCACGGCCCAGTGTCGGCGTTCTGGCCCTGCGTGGTTCCGGGCGGGGTCTGTGGGGGCCGTCGCCGGCCCACACGGTGGCCGAGCTGCGTGACGAATGGGGCGGGGCATGACGCGCAAACGCGAATCCAAGCCGGCCACGCGTACCTGGGGTGGCTTGCCGTTGGGGGCGACGGTGTTGGTGGATACGGCGCCCTTCATCTATTTGCTGGATGGCAGCACCCCGTTTGCCGACCGGTTTGTCGGGCTGTTCGAGGCCGCGCAAAAGGGCGAGCTGGACATTGCCTTGTCCACGGTGACCCTGGCGGAAGTCTTGACCGGACCTTTCAAGGGCGGTCAATCGGCCTTGGCCAAGCGCTATGAGAAGGCGCTGAGCCAGTACACCGTGGTGGCGGTGTCGGCGTCCATTGCCGTGCTGGCCGCCCAATTGCGGGCCAGCTACCGGTTACGTCTGCCCGACGCCATTCAATTGGCCACGGCCCTGGACATCGGAGCAGCGGCCCTGGTCACCCATGATCGGGATTTCTCACGGGTCACGGGCATCGACATCCTTACGGGCGACGCCTGATCCCTCAGGCAAACGCCCGCGCCTCGCCCATTCCGTACAGATTGCTGGCGCAGCGCCCGCAGATCGTGGGATGTGCGGGGTCAGCGCCCAAGTCGTCGCGGTAGTGCCAGCAGCGCTCGCACTTTGTGGCGGTTGCCGGCGTCACCGTGATCTGCAGCTCGGCGCCGTCGAGCACGGTCACCGCCGAGGTGATGGTGATGAACTTCAGCTCCTCGCCCAGCGAGCGCAGCAGCGCGGCATCGTCGGCGCCAGCGGTGATGGACAGCGTGGCCTGCAGCGAGGCGCCCACCTGGCCGGCCGCGCGCAGGGCCTCGATCTCCTTGTTGGCGGCGTCGCGGATCGCGCGGATGCGCGCCCACTTGGCCAGCAGGGCCTCGTCCGGCGTGACGAAGGGCCAGAAGGTCTCGAAGAAGATCGAGCCCTGGCTCTTCGCGCCGGCCAGCACGCTCCAGGCTTCCTCGGCGGTGAAGCTCAGGAACGGCGCCATCCAGCGCAGCATGGCCTGGCTGATCTGCCACAGCGTCGTTTGCGCCGAGCGGCGCGCCAGGCTCTTGGGCGCGGTGGTGTAGAGCCGGTCCTTGAGCACGTCGAGGTAGAACGCGCCCAGGTCTTCCGAACAATACACCTGCAGCTTGGCCACCACCGGGTGGAACTCGTAGGCGTCGAAGTGCTTCAGTACCTCGGCCTGCAGTTCGGCGGCACGGGCCAGGGCCCAGCGGTCGATCTCCAGCAACTGGTCCGCCGGCACGGCATCGGTGACAGGGTCGAAGTCGGAGACGTTGGCGAGCAGGAAGCGCAGCGTGTTGCGGATGCGCCGATAGCCGTCGACCACGCGCGCCAGGATCTTGTCGTCGCCGGCGATGTCACCTGAGTAGTCGCTGGCGGCCACCCACATGCGGATGATCTCGGCGCCCAGCTTTTTGGACACGTCCTGCGGGTCCAGGCCGTTGCCCAGCGATTTGCTCATCTTGCGGCCCTGGCTGTCGATCGTGAAGCCGTGGGTCAGCAAGCCCTTGTAGGGCGCGCGGCCTTCCAGAGCGCAGCCCAGCAGCAGCGAGCTGTGGACCCAGCCGCGGTGTTGGTCGTGGCCTTCCAGGTAGAGGTCGGCCTCGGGGCCTTCGGCATGGAAGCAGCCGTTCGGGTAGGCCTGGGCATGGCTGCCGCGCAGCACGTGACGAAAGGTGGAGCCGGAGTCGAACCACACCTCGAGGATGTCGCTGCTCTTGGTGTAGTGCGGCGCGTCGGCGGTACCCAGGATCTCCTCGGCCGTGACGCGGCTCCATGCCTCAATGCCGCCCTGTTCGACGATATGGGCCGCCTGGCCGAGGATCTCCATGGTGCGCGGGTGTAGCTCGCCCGTGTCCTTGTGCAGGAAGAAGGGCAGCGGCACACCCCAGCTGCGCTGGCGCGAGATGCACCAGTCGGGCCGGTTGGCGATCATGTCGCGCAGCCGCGCCTTGCCGTTGCCGGGATAGAAGGAGGTGTGGTCGATCGCCTCCAGCGCCATCTGGCGCAGGGTCTTGGGCGCCTTGTCCTTGGTGAACACCCCTTCGCCTTCGTCCATGCGCACGAACCATTGCGCCGCGGCGCGGTAGATGACTGGCGTCTTGTGGCGCCAGCAGTGCGGGTAGCTGTGGGTGATGCGCTCGGTGGCCAGCAGACGGTGGGCGCTCCTCAGCGTGTCGAGGATGACCGGCACGGCCTTCCAGATGTGCAGGCCGCCGAACAGCGGGAAGTCGGCCGCGTAGCAGCCGTTGCCCTGCACCGGGTTCAGGATGTCGTCATAGGCCAGGCCGTGGGCGACGCAGCTTTGGAAGTCGTCCAGGCCATAGGCTGGCGCCGAGTGCACGATCCCGGTGCCGTCGGCGTCGCTCACGTAGTCAGCCAGGTAGACCGGCGAGAGGCGGCGGTAGCCGGCATCGGTGTCGTACAGCGGATGCCGGAAGGCCAGGCCGCCGAGCTTCTCGCCCTGGGCCGTGGCAACGACCTGGCCCTGCAGCCCGAAGCGCGCCAGGCACTTCTCGACCAGGGTTTCAGCCAGCACCAGGCAGCCGATCGGTGTGTCGACCAGCGCGTAGTTCAGCTCGGGGTGGGCGTTGAGCGCCTGGTTGGCCGGGATGGTCCAGGCGGTGGTGGTCCAGATGACCGCGAACGCGGACTTGCCGGCCGGCAACGCCGCCAGGCCGAAGGCCGCGGCCAGCCGGGCACCGTCGTCCGTCTCGAAGGCCACGTCCAGCGTGTCGCTCTGCTTGTCGGCGTATTCGATCTCGAACTCGGCCAGCGAGGAGCCGCAGTCGAAACACCAGTACACGGGCTTGAGGCCCCGGTACACAAAGCCGCGTTCGATCACGCGCTTGAAGGCGCGGATCTCGCCCGCCTCGTTGGCCGGGTCCATGGTGCGGTAGGGGCGCTCCCAGTCGCCCAGCACGCCCAGACGCTTGAAGTCCTCGCGCTGCTGGCCGATCTGCTCGGTGGCATAGGCGCGGCTCTTGGCCTGCATGTCGTCGCGGCTCAGGTGGCGGCCGTGGGCCTTCTCGATCGCGTTTTCGATGGGCAGGCCATGGCAGTCCCAGCCCGGGATGTACTGGGCGTCGAAGCCGGCGAGCTGGCGCGACTTGACGATCATGTCCTTGAGCACCTTGTTCACGGCGTGGCCCATGTGGATCTGGCCGTTGGCGTAAGGGGGGCCGTCGTGCAGCACGAACAGTGGCGCGCCTTGACGGGCATCGCGCAGCTTTTTGTACAGGCCGTGCTCGTTCCAGTCCTTGACCCAGGCCGGCTCGCGCTTGGGCAGGTCGCCGCGCATGGGGAAGGGCGTGTCGGGCAGGTTCAGGGTGCTGCGGTAATCGGGCTTGGTGTCGGACATGGGGACCTCGAAGGGGCTTCGACAGGCTCAGCCCGAAGGGGCTGAATCGGAAGAGAGGGGCAGCGCCGGCAACCGGGTTGCCAGGCAAGGCCTGTCCGCGGCGTCTCACCCGTTCGCCCTGAGCCTGTCGAAGGGCGGCGACCGGGTGGGCGTGACGGTCAAATTCGGTCGCGTGTGGTCTGGCGGTGTGTTTCGGCGTGCATGGAATTGAAGTAGCTGCGCGCGTCGTCGCAGTCACGGGCGATGCCCGCCATCAGCGCATCGAGGCTGTCGTACTTCAGTTCGTCGTGCAATTTGTGCAGCAGTTCCACGCGGACGATTTTACCGTAGGCCCCTTCGGCCCCCAGGTGGGCAGGCCAGTCCAGGCAATGCGTCTCCAGCAGCACGCGTCCGCCGTTGACGTCACCGGGGTCCAGCGAGGGGCGCACGCCCAGGTTGGCCACGCCTCGCAGCGGCTCGGAATCCAGCCCGTGCACGAGCACGGCAAAGATGCCGCTGGCGGCCGGTTTCCAGTGGGCAAAGCGCATATTCAGGGTCTTGAAGCCGAGCTGGCGTCCCAGCTTGCGCCCGTGCACCACGTGGCCGCTGATGCAGTAAGGCCTGCCCAGCAGGCGCGCCGCGTCCGCCATGCGCCCTTCGTTCAGCGCATCGCGCACGGCGGAGCTGGACACACGCAGGTTGTGCACCTCGTAACTGTTCATGCGCGCCACGTCGAAGCCCTGGGTCTGACCGGCGGCGTCCAGCGTGGCGTAGTCGCCAGCGCGACGTGCGCCAAAGCGGAAGTCGTCGCCCACCAGCACATAGCGTGCCCCCACGCCGCGCAGCAGTACGTCGTCGATGAAGGCTTGGGGCGAGAGCGCGCTCAGGCGGGCGTCAAAGGGCAGCACCACGCACTGGTCCACGTCGCAGCGCCGCAGTTCCGTGAGTTTGTCGCGCAGCGTGGCGATGCGCGCCGGGGCCAGCTCGGGCTTGCCGGTGACACCCGCGAAGTAGTCGCGTGGGTGCGGCTCGAAGGTCATCACGCAACTGGGCACGCCACGGTGGCGGGCTTCGCTGTTGAGCAGCGCCAGCATGGCCTGGTGACCACGGTGCACACCGTCAAAGTTGCCAATGGTCAAGGCACAGGCTGGGGCAATGCCTGGATGGTGAAAGCCGCGAAAAATCTGCATGGCGTGGTATGTTTTTTGTAGCAGATGACGGGCGTGGCGCAAGCGCTTCCGGTCAAAGTGACACACAAAGAGCGTATATTGTGCCCTGTGACACCCGCCACCGGCACCGGTTGGCCCCGAGCAAGTGACGTTTGTTGTTTATCGGAGGTTGCATTGAAAGTCCTCAAGCTGTCGGCCCAAGGTTTGCCCCAGTCCTGGATCTCGCTGGAGCAGGCGGTGATTCACTACGCCGCCGAGGAGGTGCGCTGGGAGATGGGCGCGGAGGTGGCGGTGTTTCACGGGGGCCACAACGCCATCACCGGCGCGCAGTCCATCATTACCGTGAACAGCATCATCGGCACCCGTGGCGTGCCCAACATCAATCCGTACACCCTGCGCCCGAGCCTGACCAACAGCAAGCTGTTTGCCCGCGACCGCAACGTCTGCGCCTATTGCGGCGACCAGTTCGACGAGGGCGAGCTGACGCGCGAACACATCATTCCGTTCGCGCAGAACGGCGTGGACAACTGGATGAACGTGGTCACCGCCTGCCGCCCCTGCAACCACCGCAAGAGCCACCGCACGCCCGAGCAGGCGCACATGCCCTTGCTGTACGCCCCGTACGTGCCCAGCCTGTGGGAAGACTTCATCCTGCGCAACCGGCGCATCCTGGCCGACCAGATGGAATTCCTGCTGGCGCACGTGCCCCGCACGTCACGGCTGGTAGCTTGACTGATACCGCCCACTCCGGTCTGAGCAGCGGCAATGCCGCCGCGCGGCTCGCGCAGTTTGGCGCGAACCGCCTCCACCCGGCCAAGACGCGCGCCGTCTGGGTGCAGTTCCTGCTGCGTTTTCGCAGCCCGCTGGTGCTGGTGCTGTTGGTGGCGGCCGGCATCTCGGCCCTGACGGCGGACGTGACCGGCGCCCTCATCATCGGCGTGATCGTGCTCATGAGCGTGACGCTGGATTTCGTGCAGGAGTACCGGGCCGAGCGTGTGGCCCAGGCACTGGCGGCCCAGGTGGCGGTGATGGCCACGGCCTTGCGCGACGGCCGTGCCACCCAGGTGCGCGTGGCGGACCTGGTGCCGGGTGACGTGGTGCTGCTGTCGGCGGGCGACCTGATTCCCGCGGACGGCCGGGTGGTCGAGGCGGACGACTTTTTCGTGAACCAGGCGCAACTGACGGGCGAGCCCTACCCGGTGGAGAAGCGTGCGGCCGGCGGCGGTGCACGCGCCGCATCGGACAGCTGGGAGCTCGACAGCGAGGACACGGTGTTCATGGGCAGCACCGTGGTCAGCGGCTCGGCCCGGGTGCAGCTCGGGCGCACCGGGGGCATCACCTCCCTGGGGCAGATCGCCGACAGCCTGGCATTGGAGGCGCCGCCCACGGCGTTCGAGCTGGGCACGCGCCGCTTTGGCATGCTGATCCTGCGCCTCACCGTGCTGCTGGTGCTGTTCACGCTGATCGTCAACCTGGCGTTCCACCGCGCCCTGATTGAATCCTTCCTGTTCGCGGTGGCGCTGGCCGTGGGGCTGACGCCGGAGTTGCTGCCCATGGTGGTGTCGGTGACGCTGGCGCGCGGCGCGCTGCGCATGTCGGCGCTCAAGGTCATCGTCAAGCGGCCTTCGGCGATCCAGGACATGGGCGCCATGGATGTGCTGTGCACGGACAAGACCGGCACCCTGACCGAGGCGCGCATCCGGCTGGAGCGGCACGTGGACGCGCAGGGCCGCGACAGCGCGCGCGTGCTGGAGCTGGCCTACCTCAACAGCTACTTCGAAACCGGTCTGAAAAGCCCGCTGGACGACGCCATCCTCAAGCACGAGGAGATCGACGTCTCGGATTGGCGCAAGATCGACGAGGTACCGTTCGATTTCGAGCGGCGGCGTGTGTCGGTGTTGGTGGAACGCATGCACTCTGACGCAGCCACGCGGACCCTGGCTGTCAAGGGCGCACCCGAGGACGTGCTGCGCCTGTGTACCCACTACGAAAGCGAGGCCGGCGAGCTCCTGCCCCTGGACGACGCGGCGCGCGCGCGCATCGATGCGCTGTTCATCAGTCTGGGCGAGGACGGCTTTCGCGTGCTGGGCATTGCCTGGCGCGAGGTGGCGGCGGACCACCCGCACGCGGTGCTGTCCGACGAGAGCGCGCTCGTGTTCGCGGGCTTCGCGGGCTTTCTGGACCCGCCCAAGGCCAGCGCGGCCCAGGCCCTGGCGGCGCTGCGTGACAGTGGCGTGGCGGTCAAAATCGTCACCGGCGACAACGAGCAGGTGACGCGCCACGTCTGCGCGCAACTGGGCGTGCCCGTGACGGGTGTGCTGCTGGGGCACGAGATCGGTGCTATGAACGACGAAGCCTTGCGCGTGCGGGTGGAGCCGGTCAACCTGTTCTGCCGCGTCACGCCGGAGCAGAAGAACCGCGTCATTCTTGCGCTCAAGGCGCGCGGTCATGTGGTGGGCTACCTGGGCGACGGCATCAACGACGCACCTTCTTTGCACACGGCCGACGTGGGTATCTCCGTGGCGGACGCGGTGGACGTGGCCAAGCAGGCCGCGGCCATGATCCTGCTGGAGCCCGACCTGGGCGTGCTGCATGCGGGCATCGTCGAGGGAAGGCGGACTTTCGGCAATGTCATGAAGTACATCATGATGGCCACCAGCTCCAACTTTGGCAACATGTTCAGCATGGCAGCGGCCACGCTGTTCCTCCCCTTTTTGCCCATGCTGCCGCTGCAGATCTTGCTGAACAACCTGCTCTACGACGTATCGGAAATCCCGCTGCCACTGGACCACGTGGACGACGAGGATCTGGCGCATCCGGCGCGTTGGGACATGGGTTTCATCCGCAACTTCATGCTGACCATCGGGCCCATCAGTTCGCTGTTCGACTTTCTCACCTTCTATCTGTTGATCCACCTGTTCAACGCGCACGAGGGCCTGTTCCGCACGGGTTGGTTCGTGGAATCTCTGGCCACGCAGGTGCTGGTGATCTTCGTCATCCGCACTCGGCGCGCGCCCTGGCGCAGTCGGGCGCACGTGGGGCTGGTGGTCACGTCCTTGTCGGCCGTGGTGCTGGCCATGCTGCTGCCGTTCACGCCACTGGCGCCCTACCTGGGATTCGCGCCCTTGCCGGCCATGTTCTTCGGGCTGCTCGCGGCGCTGCTGGTGGCCTATCTGGTGATGGTGCAGGAAGCCAAGCAATGGTTCTACCGACATCAGGCGAGGCATTGACCGCCGCCGAGGGTTTGAGTTCGGCACAGGCGGCGCAGCGCCTGGCGCAGGACGGTCCGAACGAGCTGCCCGGGGGCGCGCAGCGCACCTGGGTCACGATCGTGTGGGAGACGGGGCAGGATCCGATGTTCCTGCTGCTGCTGGCCGCTGCCTGCCTGTACCTGTTACTGGGGGACTGGCGCGAAGGTCTGGCGCTGCTGTTCTTCGTGCTGATGGTGCTGGGACTGACCCTGTTTCAGGAGGGGCGGACCGAACATGCCATCCAGGCACTGCGCGAACTCAGCAGTCCACGGGCCCGGGTGGTGCGCGACGGCCAGGCACAGCGCATCGCCGGACGCGACGTGGTGGTGGGCGACATCCTGCTGCTGGCCGAGGGCGACCGGGTGGCGGCGGACGCGGTGCTGCTCAGCGCTACCGGCATGCAGGTGGACGAGTCGCTGCTGACGGGTGAATCAGTGCCGGTGCGCAAACGGGCTGTCGCCACGGGCGAAGGCCTGGCGCGCCCCGGCGGCGACGACCTGCCGTTCGTGTACTCGGGCACGCTGGTGAACCAGGGGCAGGGCATGGCGTGCATCACCGCCACGGGCGCGCGCACCGAGATCGGGCGCATCGGCGCGGCGCTGCAGACGCTGCACGGCGAGAAGTCTCCGCTTCGGGCGTCGACCGCGCAACTCGTGGGGCGTCTGGCGTGGATCGCGCTGTGCACCAGCCTGTTTCTGGTGCTGGCGTACGGCTGGCTGCGCGGTGACTGGACGCAGGCCTGGCTGGCAGGCATTGCGCTGACCATGTCCATGCTGCCGCAGGAATTTTCAGTAGTGCTGACCGTGCTGCCCGCGCTGGGGGCCCTGCGTCTGTCGCGCGAGAAGGTGTTGACCCGGCGCATGGCGGCCATCGAGACGCTGGGCGCCACCTCGGTGCTGTGCGTGGACAAGACGGGCACGCTGACACAAAACCGCATGACCGTCACGCAGTTGTACGCCGACGGCGCTCTCTGGCCGGTGAACTACGAGCTGGCCGACCCCTTGCCCGAGGACTTCCACACCCTGGTGGAGTTCTCCATCCTGGCCAGCGAGACCGATCCGTTCGACCCGATGGAGGAGGCGTTCCACCGCCTGGGTCAGCATTTCCTGGCGGACACCGAACACTTGCACCGCGACTGGGAACTGGTGCACGAATACGGGCTGACGCCGCAATTGCGGGCCATGTCACACGTTTGGCGCGCCATGCGTGGCGATGAACACGAGGTGGCCGCCAAGGGCGCGCCCGAAGCCATCATGGACTTGTGCCATCTGGACGCGGCGACGCAGGCACGGGTGGCCACGGCGGCTGATGCCATGGCGGGGCAGGGGCTGCGCGTGCTGGGCGTGGCCAAGGCACGTTTTGCCGGCGAGGACTGGCCCGCCATTGCGCATGATTTCGAATTCGAGTTCGTCGGTCTGCTTGGGCTGGCGGACCCGTTGCGAGCGCAGATCGCCGCATCCGTGCACGAATGCCACGGCGCCGGCATACGGGTGGTGATGATCACGGGGGACTATCCGGTCACGGCGCAGGCGATTGCGCGGCAAGCGGGGCTGGACTCCGCGCACATCCTGTCCGGCGATGAACTGGATGCACTGGACGACGCTGACCTGCGTGCGCGCATGCGGCACGTGAACGTGTGCGCGCGCATTGCACCCGAGCAGAAGCTGCGCATCGTGCAGGCCCTGCAGGCCAGCGGCGAGATCGTGGCCATGACCGGCGACGGCGTGAATGACGCCCCGGCATTGAAGGCTGCACATGTTGGCGTGGCCATGGGCCAGCGCGGCACCGATGTGGCGCGCGAAGCCGCCTCGCTCGTGCTGCTGGACGACAACTTCGCCTCCATTGTCGGGGCGGTGCGGCTGGGGCGGCGCATCTACGACAACCTGCGCAAGTCCATGTCCTACATCCTGGCCGTGCACTTGCCCATCGCGGGCGCGGCGCTGGTCCCGGTGTTGCTGGGCTGGCCCGTGCTGCTGTCGCCGATTCACATCGCCTTTCTTGAGCTCATCATCGACCCGGCCTGCTCGATGGTGTTTGAAGGTGAGCCGGCCGAAAGCGACCTGATGCAGCGAGCGCCACGCGACCCCAAGGCGCCCCTGTTTGGCGGCTGGTCCCTGTGGCTGGCCTTGCTGCAAGGTGTGGCCGTGCTTCTCGTGATGCTCGCGGGCACGGCCTGGGCGGCCACGCGTCTGGGCGAGGATGAAGTGCGCGCCTTTGCCTTCACGACCCTGGTGCTGGGCAACCTGGGGCTGATGTTCGGCACCCGCGCAAGGCGCGGTGCGCTGCTGTCGGCGGTGCGTGCGCGCAATCCCGCGCTGTGGTGGGTGTCCGCGGGGGCGCTGGGCTTCCTGCTGCTCGCCCTGTATTTGCCGGCTCTGGCGGGTCTGTTCCGCTTTGCGCCCCTGCCGGCGCCGGAGTTGGCTTGGGCGGCGCTGCTGGGCTGGACCAGTGGGCTGCTGGTGCAGGGGCTCAGGTCAATTCGGCCACGCGCCGGCCAAACGCCTCCACCTGCTGCCAGTCGGTGAATTCGACGACGGCCGTGGGATCCGTGGGGCCGCGCGTGATGAGCATGATGAAGCGGATCATCTGGCGGTCAACGAAGCGGTAGCGCGGATAGTCCAGCTTGCCGGCAAACACGCCCAGCAGCCGCGGCTTCCAGGTGATCTGGCGCAGGAACTTGAGCAGGTACGGGTTGGTGTGCGGCTGGTTCTTCTCCGGCTTGCGCGCCACGATGTTCACGGTGAAGAAGGCGCTGGGTTTGCGCTCGAGCAACGCCTGGTGCTGCGCAATGAACTGGGCCACCTGTGGCTGGTGCTTGCCGTAGCGGATGCTGGCGCCGATGACGATCCGGTCGAACGTCGACAGGTCCAGCGCTGCTCCCTGCGCCAGGGGGGCCACCGTGACCTGCTGCCCCTGCTGTTCGATCACCTGCGCCAGCCGCGCGCAGATGCGCGGCGTGTGGCCGTCGGTGGTGGAAAAGAGGATGAGGGTGTGGTTCATGTCACGGCGCCTGCTCAATCCACCCGCGCGCCAGAGGCCTTGACGACCTTCTCGTACTTGGCGAGCTCGCTTTTCATGAGTGCGCCGAACTGCTCGGGCGTGGTGGGCACCGGCTCGGCCATCAGGCTGGAGAAGCGGGTCTTCGTCTCGGGCGCTTCAAGCGCGGCCACGAAGGCTTGATTGAGTTTTTGCACCACGGCCTTGGGCGTAGCCGCGGGGACGACCAGGCCCCACCAGGTGTCCACCTCAAACCCCTTGAGAGTTTCCGCGACGGTGGGCACGTCGGGCAGCACGGCGCTGCGTTGGGCGGTGGTCACGGCCAGGGCCTTGAGCTTGCCGGACTTGATGTTGGCTGAGGCCGTGGCGAGGTTGTCGAAGTTGAAGTCCACCTGGCCGCTGAGCAGGGCCAACTGCGCCGGGTTGCCGCCGTTGTAGGGAATGTGCAGCGCAAAGATGCCGGCGCGGGCCTTGAACATCTCTCCGGCAAGGTGCCCGGCGCTGCCGTTGCCACCACTGCCGTAGTTGAGCTTGGCGGGGTTGGCCTTGGCGTACTGGATCAGATCGGCCAGCGAGTTGATCTTGAGCCTGCGCGCAGTGTCAGTGTTCATCACCAGCACATTGGGCACGCGCACCATCTGTGTCACCGGGGCGAAGTCGGTGGCCGCATTGAACGGCATTTTGGAAAACAGCCAGGGGTTGATGGCGTGCGTGGCTACGGCGGCAATGCCGATCGTGCTGCCGTCCGGCGTGGACTTGGCCACCAGGTCCACGCCGATGTTGCCGCCGCCACCGGGTTTGTTCTCGATGATGACCGTGCCCAACGAGTCTTTCACGCGCTCGGCGAGGATGCGCGCCGTGACGTCGATCGGGCCGCCCGGGCCATAGGGTACGACGATGCGTATGGGTTTGCCTGAGGTGGCGGGCTGCGCCAGCGCCAGTGTGGCACTCAGGGCCAAGAGGGGCAAGAGGAAGAAGTGGCTGCGTTTCATGGCTCCATTGTGCAAAAAATCCGGGGGCGCTCCTACCGCACATTCCCGGATGAGCATTTCTTCACACATCTTTGCACAGGCGCTGTCATCGACAGGTACGGCATCAGCCGTTACGGGCACATGGAGATGTTTCCATGCCCAAGTCGAACAGGAGTCCCAGATGAAAGTCCAGTCCTTGATTGCCGCGTTGGTATTGTCCCTGGGGGGTGTGGCGTTTGCGCAGACCGCACCGGCACCGAAGGACCCGGCGTCCACGCCGCGTGTGGACCAGCGCCAGGTCAACCAGCAAAAGCGCATTGATCAGGGTGTGGCTTCCGGCAGCCTGACCACGACCGAGGCACAACGGCTCGAGGCCCAGCAGGCCCGCATCGCGGCGGGCGAAGACAAGGCCAAGGCCGATGGCAAGGTTACGAAGAAGGAGCGCGCGAAGCTGCATGCGCGGCAAGACAAGGCCAGCCGAAAAATTGCGCGGCAGAAGCACGACGCGCAGACGCAGAACGCGCCGGCGCAGCAATGAGCCTCGGGACGGCCTATGAGGTACGCGGGCCGCGTCCGGCATCGCGCCGAGCACAGCCCGACGCCCCGTGGCACGGACAGTGATCTTCAGCAGCGTACCTTGTCGGCCTCGGACGTGAACGAATCCGCGAAGAACTCTTCTTCCGGCAGTCCGTGCTGCAGATAGTCGCGGCGCGCGGATTCAACCACGATGGGCGCGCCGCAGGCGTAGACCTGGTGGCCCGACAGGTCGGGCAGGTCTTGCAGCACGGCGGCGTGGACGAAGCCGGTGCGCCCGGTCCACTGGTCTTCGGACAGGGCGTCCGAGATCACAGGTATGTAGCGCAGATTCGGCATCTCGGCCAGCTTGGCCCGGACCCACGCGTCCAGGTACAGGTCCTGCGGGCGGCGGCCACCCCAGTACAGCGTGGCCGAACGCCCAATGCTCTTGGCCTGCATCTGTTCGATCAGCGCCTTGATGGGCGCAAAGCCCGTGCCGGAGGCCAGCAGCACCATGGGCTTGGTGGAATCCTCGCGCAGGTAGAAGCTGCCAAAGGGACCTTCCAGACGGAAGATGTCCCTTTCCTTCACTGTGCTGAAGACCTGATCCGTGAACACGCCACCGGGCATGTGCCGCAGGTGCAGTTCGATTGCCGGGCCCGCGCCGTCCTGCGGCGCATTGGCCATGGAGTAGCTGCGCCGCAGTCCGTCGCGCAGCAGGAACTCGATGTACTGTCCGGCGTGGTAGGGGAAGGCATCGTTGGCGGGCAACTGCAGTCGCATTCGCATCACGTCGGGCGACAGGCGTTCCAGCTGCAGCACGCGTGAGGGAATGCGCTTGATCGGAAAGGCGCCGACTTCCGTGACCTGGCGCGATTCGAGCACCACGTCGCTGTGCGCCACGCCGCAGCAGGTCAGGACGTAGCCGTCGGCCTCTTCCTGCGCGGACAGTGCCTTGTCCTGGTGCGGTCCGTGCACCACGTGACCCTGAAGTTTCTTGCACTTGCACGAGCCGCAGGCACCGTCCTTGCAGCCATAGGGCAGGCCCACACCGGCTCGGATGCCTGCGGCCAGCAGGGTTTCATCGGCGTTGGTCGTGAAGTTTCGGCCGCTGGGTTGAATGGTGACGTGAAACGCGGTGGCTCCGGGTGCTGGGGCAGGCATCTTTGGGTATCCTTGCTGACATCGAATAACAAGCAGACCCACGATTTTGCCCTCAAACCTCTCGCCCCTGGGCACCCTGCCGGCGCGCTTTCGCCGGCAGCGGGTGCTGATCGTCGGTTGCGGAGATGTGGGGCAGCGTGTGGTCAGTGCGGTGTCGCGGCGCGTGCGCGTGCTCGCCTTGACCACTTCGGCGGACCACGCCGCCAAGCTGCGTGCCAAGGGCGTGACCCCTCTGCTGGGCAACCTGGATGCGCCTCACACGCTGCGCCGTCTGGCGGGTCTGGGTACGCGCTTGCTGCACCTGGCGCCGCCCCCCAACGAAGGATGGGTAGACCTGCGGACCCGTGACTTGATACGGGCGCTGCGTTTGCGTGCCGTGCCGCGCGCCGTGGTGTACGGCTCCACCAGCGGCGTCTATGGCGACTGCCAGGGTGAATGGGTGACGGAAACGCATGCCGTGAACGCCCGAACGCCCCGGGCGATACGCAGGGTGGACGCGGAGCGCGCCGTTCGCTTCCTGGGGCGCGGCACGGGCGCCACGGTGAGCATCCTGCGCATTCCCGGCATTTACGCGCAGGATCGCGAAGGCGGTACGCCGCGCGAACGGCTGCAAAAGGGCACACCCGTGCTGCGGGCACAGGACGATGTCTACACCAACCACATTCACGCCGACGACCTGGCACGTGCCTGCGTGGCGGCCTTGTGGCGGGGGCGGCCGCAGAGGGTGGTCAACGTGAACGACGACACCCAGTTGAAGATGGGCGACTACTTCGACGTGGCCGCCGACCTCTATGGCCTGCCGCGCCCGGCGCGCGTGCCGCGTTCCACGGCGCAGGGGGAGTTGCCGCTGGTGCTGCTGAGCTTCATGAGCGAATCGCGCCGCATGGACAACACGCGGCTCAAGCGGGAACTGCGTTTGAGATTGCGCTACCCCACCGTGCACGAGGGGCTGCGGCCACCGACGCCGAGCTCCCCGCCAGGATCGGGGAAAAAGCAAACCCGTCGGGCCAAAAGAAAAAAGCCGTGAGGCCTTTGGACCTTCGCGGCTTTGTCAGTGGTGCCCGGGGCCGGACTCGAACCGGCACGCCTTGCGGCGGGGGATTTTGAGTCCCCTGCGTCTACCAATTTCACCACCCGGGCGGGGCTGGAAAGGCGTGAATTATGGCACAGTAAGGGGATGAACTATCCAACTCTGGGCGACGTGGTGGGCAACACCCCGCTGGTGGCATTGCAGCGCATCGGCGTCGAGGAAAACCGCAGGCGGGGCAACGTGATCCTGGGCAAGCTTGAAGGCAACAATCCGGCCGGCTCGGTCAAGGACCGGCCCGCGTTGTCGATGATCCGGCGCGCGGAGGAGCGCGGCGAGATCAAGCCGGGGGACACCCTGATCGAGGCCACGTCGGGCAACACCGGCATTGCGCTGGCCATGGCGGCCGCCATCAGGGGCTATCGCCTCATCCTCATCATGCCGGAGGACTTGTCCATTGAGCGCGCGCAGACCATGAAGGCCTTCGGCGCCGAACTCATTCTCACGCCCAAGAGCGGAGGCATGGAGTATTCACGGGATCTGGCGGATCAGATGCGTCTTGCGGGCAAGGGCCACGTGCTGGATCAGTTCGCCAACCCGGACAATCCCCGCAGCCACTATGAGTCCACGGGTCCGGAAATCTGGCGCGATACGCAGGGACGCATCACGCATTTCGTCAGCGCCATGGGCACGACCGGCACCATCACCGGGGTGTCGCGCTTTCTCAAGGAAAAGAAGCCGACGGTGCAAATCATCGGCGCGCAGCCAGCCGAGGGATCGCGTATCCCGGGCATTCGCAAGTGGCCTCAGGAGTATCTGCCCAAGATCTACGATCCGACCCATGTGGACGATCTGGCCTACGTGAGCCAGGAAGACGCCGAGGACATGTGCCGCCGACTCGCGCGCGAGGAAGGCATCTTTGCCGGCGTCTCGGCCGCGGGCGCATGCTGGGTGGCGCTTGAGTTGTCGCGTCGCGTGGAAAACGCCACCATCGTGTTCGTGGTGTGCGACCGGGGCGACCGCTATCTGTCCACCGGAATCTTCCCAGCCTGAGCTACGGCGAAGCCGCGCTCAAGCGGTGAGGGTTTCTGCCCAGGCCAGGGCCTGGAGGTGGGCCCAGTTGACCTGGCGGTTGGACAGTTGGAGCTGGGTCGCCACCCTGGCAAAGACCTCGTCGTTGCCACTTTCGCAGGCTTCGGTCAGTTCCAGAAGAGACGCGTACGGTCCCTGACGGTACAGCAGTGCCTCGACCACGGGTGTTGGCAGCGAAAGCGCCTGCACGGCCTCGCTCATGGGGATGCCCAGCATGGTGTCCAGCAGAGAGAACACGCCCACGACAAAGGCGCTGTCGCATTCTTCCTCTTGGAAGCGACCGGTCTCCTGGGCCAGCAGTTCCATGAGGCGTCCACGCACGACCGCCGTGCCACCGACCGCCGGCGGTGCCCCGCCGGCACGCGTCATCGTCAACAGCAGTGCTGCCCAACGGAACAGCTTCTTCAGACCGAGCAGCATCACCGCGTGCCGAAACGATGTGATGGGCGTGTTGACCCCGAAGCCGGAAGAGTTGATGTACTTGAGCAGCGTGAAGGACAGGGTGGCGTCCTTCTTGAGAACTTCCTCGATGTCCCCGACGTCAGCTTCCGTCCGAACCAGATCGATCAACCGGATGATGGCGGCCTGGGCCGGTCGGATGGTCTGGGAATGCAAGAGCACGGGCTGCGCAAACCAGTAGCCCTGAAACAGCTCTATGCCGTGGTCGGCCATGCACTGATACTGTTCGTGAGTCTCGACCTTGGTTGCGATGAGTCGGGCCTGGGTGTGTTGTCGGGCGTAGCGCACCAGTGGCTCGATCATTTCCGGCTGCAGAGTTTCCACGTTCAGCTTGACGTAGGACACGAACGGACGCCAGGCGGCGTAATTGCGTGACAGCGCCGAGTGGTCGAATGCAAAGCGAAAACCGCGTCGATGCAGGTCGCCCAGCAGGGGCGCGCGGGCTTCGATGTCGTGCGATTGATGGCCCGGCACCGGCGGCAGTTCCAGCACGGCCCTGTCGGGGTGAATCAGTTCAAGGTGTCGACCCACGAGACTGTCGTGACCGCAATTGATGAACAGGGGCTTTTCCGCGCCCACCGCCTGGGCGTCTGCCAGGGACAGCACGTGAAACAGCAGGTTCGCGTCGCTGTAGAGGTCATGTTCAGCGGCTCCCCGCGAGCGATCGAACAACTCGTAGCCCACGATGCTGCGATGCTTGTCCAGAATGGCCTGACGGGCCACGATGGAGGCGTGCTCGGTGTCGGCGGACAGCCGGTTCACCGATCCGGTGTCCGCATCGGGGGGCGCTGGCGTTTCGGGTTGGGTCATGCTTGAACAGCACACGCAATGGCAGGCGCGGGGGCCATGTCGGCGACCTAGTCTGTCAGGGTTTCCGCCCAATTGAGGGCTTGCAGGTGTGCCCAATTCACTTGCTGATTGGACAACTGCAATTCATTGGCGGCACGCCGAAAGGCCTCCTCGTCACCGCTCTCGCAGGCTTCGGTCAAGGCCAGAAACGGGGCGAAGACACCTGTGCGATGCAGCAGCGCGTCGACAATGGAATCGGGCAAGGCAATCGACGCCAGGGCTTCCTTGAGGGGGATACCCAGCATCGTGTCCAGCAAGGAAAACACGCCGACGACGAAAGCGTTGTCGCATTCCTCGGGAGGGAGCAGTTCGGCACTGAGCAACTCCATGAGGCGGCCGCGCACCACGGCTGTGCTGCCGACGGCTGCTGGCACTTCACCGGCGCGCGACGTTGTCATCAGCAGCGCAGCCCAGCGGAACAGTTTCTTCATGCCCAGGATCATCACTGCATGGCGAAATGAAGTGACCTCGCAACTGAGGCCGAAGCCGGAGGAATTGATGTAGCGCAGCAGCGTGAAAGACAGCGCGGGGTCCCGCTTGAGCAACTCCTCGATTTCAGCTACCTCAGCTTGCTTGCGCACGAGATTGATGAGCTGCAGGATCGTGGCCTGTGACGGCCGAACGGCGTGGGTTTTGATCAGCACCGGGGTGGCAAACCAGTGCCCCTGGAACAACTTGACCCCCAGCGCCGCCATGCGCTGGTATTGCTCGGCAGTCTCCACTTTTTCCGCGACGAGCTGGACCTTGGTGCGTTGCTGGGCAAACCGGACCAGGGGTTCCAGCAGCTCGGGCTTGATTTGCGTCATGTCCAGTTTGACGAAGGCGGCAAAGGGCAGCCAGCTCTCGTAGGCGCGGGACATCGCAAAGTGGCCGAAGGCCAGCCGAAAGCCGCTTTGCCGCAAGGCCGCCAGTGTGGGTACCAGTGCAGCGATGCGTTCGCTCACATGGCCTTCCACGGGCGGCACTTCCAGCACGACGCGATCGGCCTGAACCAGTTCCAGGTGCCCGTCGCCCAAGCTGTCATGGGTGCAGTTGACAAACACCGTCTTCTTGCCCATCAGGGCTTCCGTGTCCACCAGTGACAGCACGTTGAACAGCAGGGCCGCATCGGTGGCCGCGGTGTGGGTGCCGACGGCGTAGGCGCGATCGAACAGCTCGTAACCAAAAACCGAGCGGTGTTCATCCACGATGGCCTGACGGGCGATGGACAGGTTGGGCGCGTTCGCGGTCGGCGCCGTCGAGTTGGGATCGGATGCGGTAACGGGATTGATCGACATGGTGGTTGGGCCAGAGGCACCTGCAATGTGTTTCACGAGAAATCCGCGACGCGGCTGGAACGAATGATAGACCGACCCGGCGGATGTTCAAGCGCTTCCGTGGCCGTCGCGCAGGCGATGCCGCGGTTAGCATGGGCGCATGTCTGGCCATTCAATTGTGAGGGCCGCGTCACGGGCGCCCATTTCGGCGTCGCTGGCGGGGTTCGTGATGGGGTGTGCCCTGCAACTGCAGCAGGCCACGCTGTATTCCGCATGGGTGTATGCGGCGGTGCTGCTGGTTGCGGGCGCCGAGTCGTTGCGGCAGATTGGGTGGCAGCGGTCATCCGCCACACCTGGGCACTGGCGCGTCCCGGGAATTGCGTGGGCCGTGATCACCACGATGGCGTTGGGGTTTGGCTGGGTGGGTGTGCGCGCCTCGGCGTTTCAGGCTGAGGCCCTGTTGCCCCAGTGGGAGGGGCAGGACATCGAAGTCACGGGTGTGGTGTCGGCCATGCCGCAACGCAACGAGGCGGGATTGCGCCTGCGCATGGAGGTGGAGTCGGCCCGCCTCGCTGGCGCCAGCGTGCGCTTGCCGCGGCACATCCAATTGAGCTGGTACAGCGGCGTGAGCACCCGCTTTGATGCCGGTGGCATGTGGGCCGACCTGCAGCACCAGCCCGCGCAAGTGCATGCCGGGGAGCGCTGGCAGTGGACCGTGCGGCTCAAGGCGCCGCATGGCAACAGCAACCCCCATGGATTCGACTATGAACTCTGGCTGTGGGAGCAGGGAGTGCAGGCCACCGGCTATGTGCGGGCCGGGCAACGGGATGCGGCGCCGCTCCGCCTGGAGCAGACTTGGCGCCATCCGGTGGAACTGGCACGGCAGCAGGTGCGGGATGCCATCCTGGAACGGGTGCCCGACCGCCAGCAGGCAGGCTTGATTGCCGCGCTGGTCGTGGGGGACCAGAACGCCATCGACCGCGCGGACTGGGATGTGTTTCGGGCGACCGGAGTGGCGCATCTGATGAGCATCTCCGGCTTGCACGTCACGATGTTTGCCTGGGGCATGGCGCTGCTCGTGGGGACGTTGTGGCGCCGCTCGGAGCTGCTGTGTCTGGCATTGCCGGCGTCCAGTGCCGCTCTGCTGGGGGGCGTGGGTCTGGCCGGTGCCTATGCCGTGTTCAGCGGCTGGGGTGTGCCCTCGCAACGCACGATCTGGATACTGGCGACGGTGGGACTGCTCAAGCTGTCAGGACGGCGTTGGCCGTGGCCACAGGTGTGGTTGCTGGCCATGGCCGCGATCGTGGCGGTGGATCCCTGGGCTCTGCTGCAGCCCGGGTTCTGGCTCAGCTTTGTCGCGGTGGGTGTGCTGTTTGCCACGGACGCGGGAGCGGACGGTGTGGCGCCGAAACCGATGCACATTCGCCTGCAAGGGATGGTGCGGGAACAGTGGGTGATCACGCTGGCGTTGACGCCGCTGAGCCTGTTGCTGTTCAACCAGGTTTCCCTCGTCGGACTGCTGGTCAATGCGCTGGCGATTCCCTGGGTCACGCTGGTGCTGACGCCCATGGCGCTGTCGGGTGTGCTGTGGGCGCCGCTGTGGGATGTGGCTGCGGTGGCGGTGGCGGCCCTGACGGGCGTGTTGCAGTATCTGGCCGCCTTGCCGTTGGCCACGGTGTCGGTGCCGGCAGCGCCCGCGTGGGCGGCATTGGCCGGCGTTGCGGGGGGCGTGTGGTGTGCCATGCCGTGGCCGTGGCGTGTGCGGGCGCTGGGGGTGCCGCTGCTGTTGCCGGTCCTGCTGTGGCAGGCGCAACGCCCGCCGGTGGGGCAGTTCGAGCTGCTGGCGGCGGACGTCGGCCAGGGCAACGCGGTGCTGGTACGCACGGCCGGACACACGCTGGTGTACGACGCCGGGCCCCGCTTCAGCCGCGAAAGCGATGCCGGACACCGTGTGCTGGTGCCGCTGCTGCGCACCTTGGGTGAGCGGGTGGACGCGGTGGTGCTGAGTCACCGCGACACCGACCACACGGGCGGCGCGCGGGCCGTGCTGTCCATGCACCCGCAGGCGTCCTTGCTCAGTTCCATTGAGGACGACAACGCACTGCAGGCGGTGCGCGCCGCCCATCGGTGCGAGGCAGGACAGCGTTGGGAGTGGGATGGCGTGCAGTTTGAACTGCTGCACCCTCAGGCGTCGGACTATGGGGCGGCTCGCAAGTCCAATGCCATGAGTTGCGTGCTGCGCGTTGGCAACGGCCTGCGCCAAGCCCTGTTGGTGGGCGACATCGAGCAGGCCCAGGAAGCGCAATTGCTGTCGAGTGTCGCGGCATCCCTGCACGCCGATGTCCTGCTGGTTCCCCACCATGGCAGCAAGACCTCGTCCAGTGCCGCGTTCCTGGATGTCGTGGCGCCGCGCATTGCGCTGGTGCAGTCGGGCTACCGCAACCGGTTCGGGCACCCGGCCATGCCGGTGCTGGAGCGCTACCTGGAGCGCCACATCCTGGTGGTGGATTCACCGCACTGTGGCGCGGCCACCTGGACGTCCATGTGGCCGGACCGGGTGCAGTGCGAGCGTGAAGTCGCGCGCCGATACTGGCATCACGAAGTGCCAGCGCAAGCCAGGTCCGGTACGGAGTTTTCAGGCGGGTTATAATCCCAAGGCTTTGCATGGTGCAAGGCGCACGTCAGCCGCAGTTCCAGCCACTGACGCAAGTAACCCTTCCGGTGTTTTCCAGGCGCGAATCGCGCGCATGGTAGCCCGGATTACCAAGGAAAATTTCATGATCGCATCCAGCGTCAAGGCCGAAATCGTCAAGGCCAATGCCCGTAAAGCCGGTGACACAGGCAGCCCCGAAGTGCAAGTCGCACTGCTGACCGCCCGAATCAACGAGCTCACCCCCCACTTCAAGACCCACGCCAAGGACCACCATGGTCGCCGCGGCCTGCTGCGTCTGGTCAACACCCGCAAGAGCCTGCTGGCGTACCTGAATCGCAAGGACCACGACCGCTACGTGGCCCTGATCACGAAACTGGGTCTGCGCAAGTAAGCATCAATGAATCGAAAGCGCCTGAGTTAGGACACTAGCTCAGGCGCATTTTACTTCGGAGTATGGAAAAACGAATACGCGCTGTGTCATTCCAGAAGAAATCCAGGCTTTCGGGCGATTTTTTCTGGAATGGCATCGTGTTCGTCATCCCCTCTGACCCACGCCGGCAGGGCTTGCCGGTGCGTCATCAAGGAGTTCAGACATGAGCATGTTCAACAAAGTTACCAAGACCTTCCAATGGGGTTCGCACACGGTCACCATGGAAACCGGCGAAGTCGCCCGTCAATCCAGTGGCGCGGTGCTGCTGGACATGGACGGCACGGTGGTGCTGGCCACGGTGGTGGGCAAGACCGAGGGCAAGCCCGGCCAGGACTTTTTCCCCCTGACGGTGGATTACCTGGAAAAGAGCTATGCCGCCGGCAAGATCCCCGGCAGCTTCTTCAAGCGTGAAGGCCGTCCCAGCGAGTACGAGACGCTGACCAGCCGCCTGATCGACCGCCCCATCCGCCCGCTGTTCCCCGAAGGCTTCTTCAACGAAGTCCACGTCGTGGTGCATACCTTGTCGTTGAATCCGGAGGTGGATGCCGACATCGCGGCCATGATCGCCACCAGCGCCGCCTTGTCGGTCAGCGGCATTCCGTTCAACGGCCCGATCGGCGCTGCCCGCGTGGGCTACATCAATGGTCAGTACGTGCTCAACCCCGGTCAGACCGCCCGCAAGGATTCGGTCATGGACCTGGTGGTCGCTGGCACCGAAGCCGCCGTGCTGATGGTGGAGTCCGAGGCGCTGCAGTTGAGCGAGGAAGTCATGCTGGGCGCCGTGGTGTTCGGTCACGAGCAGGGCAACATCGCCATCAACGCCATCCATGAACTGGTGCGTGATGCCGGCAAGCCCGCGTGGGACTGGAAGGCGCCCGCCAAGGACGAGGCACTGGTCGCCAAGGTGGGCGCGCTGGCCAACGACAAGCTGCGCGCGGCCTACCAGATTCGCAACAAGCAATTGCGTACCCAGGCTTGCCGTGCGGCCTACGCCGATGTCATGGCCGGCCTGAAGGCCGAGGGCGTCGAGTTTGACAGCGTCAAGGTCGAGGGCCTGCTGTTTGACATCGAGGCGGGCATCGTGCGCAGCCAGATCCTGGCGGGCGAGCCCCGCATCGACGGTCGCGATACGCGCACCGTTCGCCCCATCGAAATCCGCAACAGCGTGCTGCCGCGCACCCACGGCTCGGCCCTGTTCACGCGTGGCGAAACCCAGGCGCTGGTGATTGCCACGCTGGGCACGGAACGCGACGCGCAACGCATCGATGCACTCGCGGGCGAATTCGAAGACCGCTTCATGTTGCACTACAACATGCCCCCCTTCGCCACCGGCGAAACGGGCCGCGTGGGCACGCCCAAGCGTCGCGAAATCGGTCACGGCCGCCTGGCCAAGCGTGCCCTGGTGGCCTGCCTGCCGACCAAGGAAGACTTCCCCTACACGATGCGCGTGGTGTCCGAGATCACCGAGTCCAATGGTTCGTCGTCCATGGCGTCGGTCTGCGGCGGTTGCCTGGCTCTGATGGATGCGGGCGTGCCCATGAAGGCGCACGTGGCCGGTATTGCGATGGGACTGATCAAGGACGGCAACCGCTTCGCCGTGCTGACCGACATCCTGGGTGACGAGGATCACCTGGGTGACATGGACTTCAAGGTGGCCGGCACCACCAACGGCATCACCGCCTTGCAGATGGACATCAAGATCCAGGGCATCACCAAGGAGATCATGCAGGTCGCCCTGGCCCAGGCCAAGGAAGCGCGCATGCACATCCTGGGCAAGATGCAGGAAGCCATGGGGCAGGCCAAGACCGAAGTGAGCAACTTCGCGCCGCGCCTGTACACCATGAAGATCAACCCCGAGAAGATCCGTGACGTCATCGGCAAGGGCGGCGCCGTGATCCGCGCGCTGACCGAAGAGACCGGCACCCAGATCGACATCGCGGAAGACGGCACCATCACCATTGCCTCCACCGATGGCGCCAAGGCTGAGGAAGCCAAGCGTCGCATCGAGCAGATCACTGCGGAAGTGGAAATTGGCAAGGTGTACGAGGGTCCGGTCACCAAGATCCTGGACTTCGGCGCCCTCATCAATCTGTTGCCGGGCAAGGACGGACTGCTGCACATCAGCCAGATCGCTCACGAGCGCGTGGAAAAGGTGAGCGACTATCTGAGCGAAGGCCAGATCGTGAAGGTCAAGGTGCTGGAGACCGACGAAAAAGGTCGCGTTAAGCTGTCCATGAAGGCCTTGCTGGACCGTCCCGCGCAACAGGAAGGTTGAGCGGGTTTCGCTTGCCGCAAGGTGAGCGAGTCTGTGTTCCGGAGTCTGCAATGCTGGCCATGGAGATCACCACCTTTGGCGCGCCCGACGTATTGCGTCTGGGGCACCGACCGGACCCGGTTGCGGGGGTGGGCGAAGTCCTGATCCGCGTGGCGGCCAGCGGCGTCAACCGCCCCGATGTACTGCAACGTGCCGGGCACTATCCGGCACCGGCGGGTGCCTCCGACATCCCGGGGCTGGAAGTGGCGGGCACCGTCGTCGATGGCGATAGGCAGGCGCTGGATCAGGCGGGCTTTCGTGTGGGTGACGCGGTGTGCGCGCTGGTGGCAGGTGGCGGCTACGCCGAGCTGTGCGTGGCGCCCGTGGGTCAGTGCCTGCCGGTACCCAGGGGCATGAGTCTGGTGGAAGCAGCGTCGCTGCCGGAAACCTGTTTCACGGTGTGGAGCAATGTGTTCGAGCGCGGCCAGTTGCGGGCCGGTGAAACCTTGCTGGTGCAAGGGGGGGCCAGCGGCATTGGCGTCACCGCCATCCAGATGGCCAAGGCACTGGGCGCGACCGTCATAGTGACCGCGGGTTCGGAGGAGAAGTGCGCTGCGTGCGTCGCCTTGGGCGCGGATCACGCCATCCATCATCGCAACCAGGACTTCGTGCAGGAGATCAGGACGATCACCGGCAACAGGGGGGTGGACGTGGTGCTGGACATGGTCGCGGGCGACTACGTCCAGCGGGAATTGGAGTGCCTGGCCGAGGATGGGCGACTGGTCGTCATCGGCTTGCAGGGTGGCGCCAAGGCCGAGATCAATGTGGGCGGACTGATGCGTCGGCGTCTGACGATCACCGGCTCCACGCTGCGGCAACGGTCGGAGGCCTTCAAGGCGACGCTGGCTCAGGCGCTGCGGCGGCACGTGTGGCCGCTGCTGGAAAGCGGTCGCATGCGGACGGTGATCCACAGTACATTTGCGGTGGACCGGTCGGTGGCGTCGGGACCAAGCGCGGCAGAGCGTGCGCATCGACTCATGGAGTCGAATCAGCACGTGGGAAAGATTGTTTTGACCTGGGGGACATGATGATGAAAAAACTGATTGCCGGGAACTGGAAGATGAATGGGGGCCTGACTGCCAACGACAGCCTGGTGCAGGCGCTGTTGGCCGGACTTGCGGCCCAGCCTGCGGGCTGTGACGTGGCCGTGTGCGTGCCTTTCCCCTACCTGAGCCAGGTGCACGGTCTGCTGGCGCAGAGCAGCATCGGACTGGGGTCGCAGGATGTCTCGGCGCACGAAAGCGGTGCCTACACCGGTGAGGTGTCGGCGACCATGCTCAAGGACTTCGGCGTGCGCTACTGCCTGGCCGGCCATTCCGAGCGTCGCCTGTACCACGGCGAAACCGATGCCGTGGTGGCGGCCAAAGTCCAGCGTGCGCTGGCTGCGGGCCTGACGCCCATTGTCTGCATCGGTGAAACGCTCGCGGAACGTGAAGCCGGACAGACCGAGGAAGTCGTCAAGCGCCAGCTCGCGGCTGTGATCCAGGCCAATGGCCACTGCATCAGTGAGATCGTGGTGGCGTACGAGCCGGTGTGGGCCATCGGCACCGGCAAGACCGCCACGCCGGAGCAGGCACAGCAGGTGCACGCGGTGCTGCGTGCGCAGTTGCAGGCGGCCAGCCCCCAAGCCGGGCATATCAAGATCCTGTACGGCGGCAGCATGAACGCGGCGAATGCCGCGCAACTGCTGGCGCAGCCGGACATCGACGGGGGTTTGATCGGCGGAGCAGCGCTCAAGCCCGCTGATTTTCTGACCATCATCGCCGCAGCCAAGTAAATCCAAGCCTATTCAGCTATCAATTCAGGAGTTTTGGAATGAGTTTTCTTCTTACGATCGTACTGGCCGTGCAGATGCTGGCTGCTTTGGGCATGATTGGCCTGATCCTGGTGCAACATGGCAAGGGCGCCGACATGGGGGCGGCCTTTGGCAGCGGCGGTGCAGGCAGCCTGTTTGGCGCCAGCGGCAGTGCCAACTTCCTGTCGCGCACCACGGCCGTCTTGGCGGCGGTGTTTTTCGTTTGCACCCTGGCTCTGGCCTATTTCGGAAATCTGCGCACGATCGGCCCGGGAACTGGCAGTGTCCTGGAGTCGTCTTCGGCGCCGACGGCGGCCGTGCCCGCCAGCGGCGTGCCAGCCAGCAGCACCACACCGGCGTCCACAATTCCGGCGCCTGTGGTTCCTGCTTCGGGTGCTGCACAAATCCCGACACGCTGATTCGCCTCAAATTTCGCCGATGTTCAAGGCGAAAACACAGAGATTAGCGGGTAAACTCGCAACCTGTCTGGAGAGCCACGCGCGTCGCGCTCCTCATGCCATCCAGACAGGACAAAACCGCCGTCGTGGTGAAATTGGTAGACACGCTATCTTGAGGGGGTAGTGGCGAAAGCTGTGCGAGTTCGAGTCTCGCCGACGGCACCAGG